>MPLU02074596.1_pt1 | contig 122981 bp, 121 predicted proteins | sample 1617381 | NCBI WGS metagenome assembly MPLU02 (sample SAMN05944801, study PRJNA350692) | marine metagenome | biome: marine; feature: ODZ; material: water; isolation source: 90 m water sample filtered on 0.2 um supor filter | place: Pacific Ocean | collected 2012-04-08 | depth 90m m
CCTGGCATGCACATCTCTGTACCTGTAGGCAACTCAATCATGCCAGTCACGTCGGTGGTCCGGAAATAGAACTGCGGGCGGTAGTTCGAGAAGAACGGCTTGTGACGGCCCCCCTCCTCCTTAGTCAGCACGTAGACCTCGGCTTCGAAATTGGTGTGCGGAGTGATGGAGCCGGGCTTGGCCAGCACCTGGCCGCGCTGGACCTCCTCCTTGTCGATGCCACGCAGGAGGGCGCCGATGTTGTCGCCGGCCTCACCCTGATCGAGCAACTTGCGGAACATCTCGACGCCGGTACAGGTCGTCGTCTGGGTGTCCTTGAGGCCGATGATCTCGATGCTGTCGCCCGTGTTGACGACGCCCTGTTCGACACGACCGGTCACCACGGTGCCTCGGCCGGTGATCGAGAACACGTCCTCGATCGGCATCAGGAAGGGCTTGTCGATGTCACGCTCGGGCTGGGGGATGTACTCGTCCACCTGGGCCATCAGGTCAACGATCTGGTCGGCGGCGTCGCTGTCGCCCTCGAGGGCCTTGAGCGCCGAAACCCGCACGATCGGGGTGTCGTCACCCGGGAAGTCGTACTCGCCAAGGAGCTCGCGCACCTCCATCTCGACCAGCTCGAGTAGCTCCTCGTCGTCGACCATGTCGCACTTGTTCAGCGCCACGATGATCTTGGGCACGCCGACCTGGCGGGCCAGGAGCACGTGCTCACGGGTCTGGGGCATCGGGCCGTCAGCGGCCGACACCACGAGGATCGCACCGTCGACCTGAGCGGCGCCTGTGATCATGTTCTTGATGTAATCCGCGTGACCCGGCATGTCGACGTGGGCGTAGTGCCGGTTCTCGGTCTCATACTCGACGTGGCTCACGTTGATCGTGATGCCGCGCTCCCGCTCCTCGGGTGCCTTGTCGATGTCCGCGAACTCAGTGAAATTGGTGGAGTTGGGATCACGATCCGACAGGACCTTGGTGATCGCCGCGGTCAGCGTGGTCTTGCCATGGTCAATGTGACCCATGGTGCCCACGTTTACGTGGGGCTTGTTTCGCTCGAATTGGGCCTTGGCCATTTCGCTTCTTCCTCGGTTCTCTTATTTCTCTGTGGACTGGACTTGCTGGTGGAGAGGGTTGGGCAGGTCACTCACCGTGGATTCGGCGGGTGATCTCCTCCTGTACGGACCCGGGCGTCTGCTGGTAGGAGTCAAACTGCATCGTGTACGTCGCACGCCCCTGAGTGCGTGACCGCAGGTCGGTAGCGTATCCGAACATCTCCGACAGCGGCACCAGTGCACTGACCACCTGGTTGGCCCCACGGGCTTCCATCTGGCCCACTCGACCACGTCGGGAGTTCAGGTCGCCGACCACGTCACCCATGTAATCCTCGGGCGTCACGACCTCGACCGACATCACGGGCTCGAGCAGTACCGGCTTGGCCATACGCATGGCCTCACGAAACCACGCCTGGGCAGCGATCTTGAACGCCATCTCGGAGGAGTCCACGTCGTGAGCCTTGCCATCGTTCAGGCTGACTTTGAGGCCCAGCACCTGGAAGCCGGCTAGCGGGCCGTTCGTGGTGGCCAACTTGACGCCGGCATCCACCGACGGGATGTACTCCTTGGGAATACGACCACCGGAGACGTTGTCCTCGAAGAGGTAGTCCTCTTCTTCGTTCTCGTAGGGCTCGAGGCTGGCCACGATCTCAGCAAACTGGCCGGAACCACCGGTCTGCTTCTTGTGGGTGTAGCGGTAGTCGAGAACCGGCTTGGTGATCGTCTCGCGGTAGGCCACCTGGGGCTTGCCCACGTTGGCGTCCACCCGGAACTCACGGAGCATGCGGTCGACCAGCACCTCGAGGTGCAGCTCGCCCATGCCGCCGATGATCGTCTGGCCCGTCTCCTCGTCGCTTCGGACGGTGAAGGTGGGATCCTCCTCGGACAGGGAGAAGAGGGCCTTGCTCATCTTGTCCTGGTCTGCCTTGGAGCGGGGCTCGACGGCTACGTGGATAACCGGCGCCGGGAACTCCAACTGCTCCAGGACAATGGGGTGGTCGGGGGCGCACAGCGTGTCGCCGGTACGGGTGTTCTTGAGGCCGATGCCGGCCACGATGTCGCCGGTCCGAACCTCGTCGCGATCCTCGCGGTCGTTGGCGTGCATCTCGAGCACGCGACCAAGGCGCTCCTTGTTGCCGGTCCGGGTGTTGAGCACCGCTGAACCCTTGTCGAGCACGCCGCTGTAGGCCCGAAAATAGATGAGCTTGCCGACGTGCGGGTCGGTCATGATCTTGAAGGCCAGCGCAGAGAACGGAGCGTCGTCCGATGCCTCACGATCGAGGGTGTCGCCCGAGCGCGGGTGCACGCCTTCGACCGGCGGAAGATCGACCGGCGACGGCAGGAACTTGACGACGGCGTCCAGCAGTGGCTGCACGCCCTTGTTCTTGAAGGCCGACCCGGTGAGGATCGGCACGCAGTCGCCGGACAGGGTGCCGGAGCGGACCGCACTGCGAACGTCCTGGGAGGTGATCTCCTCCTCGCCGACGAACTTCTCGAGGATGTTCTCGTCGAACTCGGACAGTGCGTCGATCAACTCGGCCCGGTACTGCTCGGCCAGTTCGGTCATGTCCTCGGGGATGTCCACGACGTCCCAGGATGCGCCGAGGTCCTCACCCTGCCAGATGAGAGCGTTCATCTCGATGAGGTCGATAATGCCGGCGAAGTCACCCTCGGCACCGATGGGCAGTTGGATGACCGCCGCGTTACAGCCCAGGCGATCACGGATGGTGTCCAGCACGAAGTAGAAGTCAGCACCGGTGCGGTCCATCTTGTTGATGAAACACATGCGAGGGACATTGTATTTGTCGGCCTGGCGCCACACCGTCTCGGTCTGGGGCTCCACGCCGGCGACGCCGTCGAACACGGCGACCGCTCCGTCGAGCACGCGTAGGGAACGTTCCACCTCGACGGTGAAGTCCACGTGGCCCGGCGTGTCGATGATGTTAATCCGGTGGTCGTCCCAGAAGCAGCTGGTGGCAGCCGAGGTGATGGTGATTCCCCGCTCCTGTTCCTGCTCCATCCAGTCCATGGTCGCGGCGCCGTCGTGGACCTCGCCGATCTTGTAGTTCACGCCGGTGTAGTACAGGATCCGCTCGGTCGTCGTGGTCTTACCCGCGTCGATATGGGCCATGATCCCGATGTTGCGGGTTTTCTGGAGGGGGTGTCGCGTCGCCATCTCAGTGCTCGGTGTCTCGTCTGTCTCGGTGGACGTGTTCGGTCAGGTCCCGGGTCGGGACCCGAGGTGGTTCACCGTCAGACGCCGGAGCGCCACGGCGACGGCCAGTGAGTACGCATCTGGTGCGCGCCCCAGGCCGGTCTAGGTGGGGGGGGATGGTCGGGTAACCGCCTACCAGCGGTAGTGGGCGAACGCTTTGTTGGCGTCGGCCATCTTGTGCAGATCTTCGCGACGCTTCACCGACGAGCCGAGGCCGTTGGAGGCATCCATGATCTCGTTGGCCAGTCGCTCGGCCATCGTCCGCTCGCGGCGATCCCGTGAGTAGTTCACCAGCCAGCGAACGGCAAGCGTGTTAGCACGACGGGGACGTACCTCGACCGGAACCTGGTAGGTGGCGCCACCGACCCGGCGGCTACGCACCTCGAGCTGGGGGCGGACGTTGTCGATGGCCCGCTTCAGCGTGCCGACCGGCTCCGAGCCGGTCTTGGACTCGACGGTGGACAGGGCGCTGTAGACGATGCGCTCGGCGGTGGAGCGCTTACCGCGCTGCAGCACCTTGTTGACGAGCTGGGTGACAACGGTGGACCGGTAGACAGGGTCCGGGGTCAACTCACGACGAATGGCGGGGCCTTTACGCGGCACGGTCAGCCTTCCTTCTTGGCGCCGTAACGGCTACGGGCCTGACGGCGCTGGCTGACACCCGAGGTGTCGAGCGTTCCACGCACCACCTTGTAGCGGACACCGGGGAGATCCTTCACACGTCCACCACGCACCAGCACAATGGAGTGCTCCTGGAGGTTGTGGCCCTCGCCGGGGATGTAGGCCGTGATCTCGCTCCCACTGGTGAGACGAACACGAGCCACCTTGCGGAGGGCGGAGTTCGGCTTCTTCGGCGTCGTGGTGTACACCCGGGTGCACACGCCGCGTCGCTGGGGCGCGCCTTTCAGCGCCGGCGTGGCTTCCTTGCGGCGCTTGGATTGGCGGCCCTTGCGGACCAGCTGCTGGATGGTGGGCACTTGTGCTCCTCGTGTCGGCCCGAAAGGGGCCACTTCTGATGGAAATCTCGAACTCGAACTCGAACTCAGGTTGTCTCTGGGGTACACCGCACACCCAGAACCGGGTCGCGGCACCGGCCAACGGACGAGTCTACGGGCGGTCCCTGCCGGGTCCAAACGTCGACCACCGGCCAGACCGACGACACAAATCGACCCCGCCTCCCGGCAGGGTCGGTCCGGCGGCCGGTCAGTCGGCTACAGGAGTGGCCTCCCCACTGGAATCCGCACCGGCCGGCGCATCCATGGCGCCAGCCAGGTCGATCACGTCGGCCTCGTAGGCACCGGCGAAGGCATCCTCCCCAGGGCCGGCCTGTCCGGCCAACCACTCGGCGAGATCCTGCTCCTCGTCGGCTGACGAGTAGAAGTCCATGGGCTTGTAGTCCGGCGCGTGGGTGGCTACCCGTCGGTACTCCTCCATACCAGTACCCGCAGGCACCAACTTGCCGATGATGATGTTCTCCTTGAGGCCGATGAGCTTGTCGCTCCGGCACTCGATGGCCGCCTCGGTGAGCACCCGGGTGGTCTCCTGGAAGGAGGCCGCCGAGAGCCACGACTCGGTGGCGAGCGAGGCCTTGGTGATGCCCATGAGCTCCGGACGCCCTTCGGCGGGACGACGGCTCTCGGCCACCAAGAGGCGATTCGTCTCGGCAAACAACCGCTGGTCGACCTGCTCGCCGGGCAAGAAGTCCGACTCGCCGGGATCGTTGATCTTCACCCGACGGGTCATCTGACGCACGATGAGCTCGATGTGCTTGTCGTGGATCGACACGCCCTGGTCTCGGTACACCCGCTGGACCTCTTCCACGAGGTACTGCTGGGTCTCCCGGACACCCTTGATCTCGAGGAGTTCCTTGGGATCCCGGGGGCCCTCAACAATGGCGTCACCGGCCCGCACCTCGGCGCCGTCGGCGACCTCAAGACGAGCCAGGCCCTGGATCAGATGGACGTCCTCAGTGCCGTCATCGGCGACCACGGTGATCTCACGACCACGACCCTCGTCCTCGGCGATACGGACAACACCGGAGATGCGGGCCAGGGTGGCCTTGCCCTTGGGCTCGCGAGCCTCGAAGAGCTCGACGACTCGGGGAAGACCGCCAGCGAGGTCCTTGCCGGCCACACCACCGGTGTGGAAGGTACGCATGGTCAGCTGGGTGCCGGGCTCCCCGATCGACTGGGCGGCGATCACGCCAACCGCCTCACCGATCTCGATGGCCTTGTTGGTGGCCAACGACATGCCGTAGCTGGCCGCCGAGACGCCGGTGGGCGACTCGTCGGTGAGCGGTGACAGCACCCGCACCCGGTCAATGGTGGTGTCATCGCGCATGGCGATCATCTCCGGCTCGCCCACGATCATCCCGGCGGCGAGAACGGTGCCGTCGCCCAGGGTGACGTCGTCAGCCAGGGTCCTGCTGAACAGACGGGTCTCGAGGTGGCTCCGTCGGTTGGGCTCATCGGGGCGGACCTCGTCGATCCAGATACCACGCACTCCCATCTCGGATGCGAACGGGTCAACGTCGTTGATGATGAGTTCCTGGGACACGTCGACCAGTCGACGGGTCAGGTAACCGGAGTCAGCGGTCCGCAGAGCGGTATCGACCAGACCCTTACGAGCACCCGGTGTGGCAATGAAGTACTCCAACATCGCCAGTCCCTCACGGAAGTTGGACTTGATGGGGCGGGGAATCATGTCGCCACGAGGGTTGGCCACTAGACCGCGCATGCCGGCGATCTGGCGAACCTGCATCATGTTTCCACGAGCACCCGACTTGACCATCATGTCAATCGAGTTGGCCTCGTCGGCCTCCAGGGCGTCGACCATCTTGTCGGTCACCTCGGCGGTCGCGGAGTTCCAGATCTCGACTTCCATCTGCCGACGCTCGCCATCGGTGATGATGCCCTTCCGGAACTGGGCCTCGACCTTCTCGGCACGCTTCTCGTGCGCGTCGAGGATGGCTGCCTTCTCTGGCGGAGTCTTGACGTCGTCAATGGACACCGTCAGACCTGAGCGGGTGGCGAAGTCAAAGCATGCGTCCTTCATGGCGTCGAGGGACTCGGCCACCACCTTCTTCGGGTAGCCACGGGCCAGGTCGTCCACGATCGTGCCCAGCTCGGACTTACCGACCTGCTGGTTAACGAACATGATCATCTTGGCTCGATGGCCGCCGACCTCGAGGGGCTCGATCTCGTGGCCCGGGAGGGCGGCGTTGAAAAACACGCGGCCCGGCGTGGTGGTGTGCCACGTGGCGGCCACGCCGTTGGCCGGCGTATCGATGAGCTCCGGGTACTCCGACGAGCGGTACTGGATGCGGGCGTGCAGGTGCACGGCCCCGGTCTCCCAAGCCCATCGGAGGTCGTTGATGTCCCGAAAGACCTTGCCCTCACCGGTCAGGCCCTCGCCCTCGGCGGTCAGGTAGTAGGCACCGATGACCATGTCCTGGGTCGGGGTGACCAGCGGACGACCGTGGGCCGGGCTGAGCACATTGTTGGCCGACAGCATCAACACTCGTGCCTCGGCCTGAGCCTCGGCCGACAACGGCAGGTGGACGGCCATCTGGTCACCGTCGAAGTCGGCGTTGAACGCCGCGCAGACCAACGGGTGGATACGTATGGCCTTGCCCTCCACCAGGACCGGCTCGAAGGCCTGGATGCCTAGACGGTGCAGGGTGGGGGCACGGTTCAGCATCACCGGGTGCTCGCGTATGACGTCCTCAAGGACAGTCCACACCTGAGGCTTGCGCCGTTCGACCATACGCTTGGCCGACTTGATGTTCTGGGCCAGTTCCTCCTCGACCAGCTTCTTCATGACGAACGGCTTGAACAGCTCTAGCGCCATGACCTTGGGCAGGCCGCACTGGTGGAACTTGAGGGTCGGGCCGGCCACGATGACCGAACGGCCTGAGTAGTCGACGCGCTTGCCGAGCAGGTTCTGACGGAACCGACCCTGCTTGCCCTTGAGCATGTCCGAGAGGGACTTCAGCGCGCGGTTACCCGGACCGGTCACCGGACGACCCCGACGGCCGTTATCGAACAGTGCGTCGACGGCCTCCTGGAGCATCCGCTTCTCGTTGTTGACGATAATCCCCGGGGCACCCAGGTCGAGCAGCCGCTTTAGGCGGTTGTTCCGGTTGATCACCCGGCGGTATAGGTCGTTGAGGTCCGAGGTGGCGAAGCGACCACCGTCGAGCTGGACCATGGGACGAAGCTCGGGCGGGATGACCGGCACGGCGTCGAGGATCATGGCGCGCGGCTCGTTGACCCGGCGGCCGTGCTCGTCACGACGGTTGAAGGCAGCCACGATCTTGAGGCGCTTGATGGCCTTCTGCTTGCGCTGAGCCGACAGGGGCTTCTGGCCCTCCGGCGGATCGATCAGCTCACGAAGCTTGACCTCTTCGTCGTCGAAATCGATCCGTTCGATGAGCTGGGCCAGGGCATCGGCGCCCATGCCACCCTCGAAGTACTCACCCCAGCGATCCTCGAGTTCACGCCACAGCATGTCCTCCTCGATGATCTGGCGGGCGAACAGGCTGGTGAACTCGTCCCATGCGCGGTTCAGAACGTCGAGTTCCTGCTCGTACTGGTCGCGAATGAACTGGAGGTCCTTGTCGGCGGCCTTAGCGCGGGCCTTGAGGTCCGACTCCTTGGAGCCCTCGGCCTCCATCTCGGCCAGCTCGGACTCGAGGTCCTCCTGGCGACGGTTCAGCTCGCGGTCACGCTCCTCCTCGATGGCGAGGCGCTCCTCGGCCAACTCGGACTCCAACTCCGGAAGGTCCTCGTGACGCTTATCCTCGTCCACCCACACAACCAGGTTGGCCGCAAAGTAGATGACCTTCTCCAACTGCTTGGCCTTGAGCTCCTCACGGGGCTCGGTTCCCATCAGCAGGTAGGCCAACCAGGAACGGGTGCCCCGCAGGTACCAGATGTGGACGGCCGGCGCGGCCAGCTCAATGTGCCCCATGCGGTCGCGCCGCACCTTGGACCGGGTCACCTCGACGCCGCAACGCTCGCAGATGATGCCCTTGAACCGGACCCGCTTGTACTTGCCGCAATAGCACTCCCAGTCCTTCGTCGGGCCGAAGATCTTCTCGCAGAAGAGCCCGTCCTTCTCCGGCTTGAGGGTGCGGTAATTGATGGTCTCCGGCTTCTTGACTTCGCCGTTGGACCACATGCGGATTCCGTCCGCAGTGGCCAGGCCGATTCGGAGCTGATCGAATTCGTTTACGTCAAGCACTGTGTCTTCCTGCGTCTCGTTGCGATGCGTGGCTGGTGTCTGGTTGGTGTCGGTCGCTCAGGGGCGGGTCAGCGGGCGAGAAGGCCGGCGGCACGCCGCTCGTCCTCCTCGTCGGACCCACGCTCCGGGCGGGACAGGTCGATGCCGAGTTCCTCGGCGGCGCGGTAGACATCCTCATCGAAGTCCCGCATTTCGATCTCGCGGCCGTCCTCGGCGAGGACCTCCACGTTGAGACACAGGGACTGCATCTCCTTGATGAGCACCTTGAAGCTCTCGGGGATGCCCGGCTCGGGAATGTTGTCTCCCTTGACGATGGCCTCGTAGACCTTGACCCGACCCAACACGTCATCGGACTTGATGGTCAGGAGCTCCTGGAGGCAGTAGGCGGCGCCGTAAGCCTCGAGCGCCCACACCTCCATCTCACCGAACCGCTGGCCGCCGAACTGGGCCTTACCGCCGAGAGGCTGCTGCGTGATCATCGAGTACGGGCCGGTCGACCGAGCGTGGATCTTGTCGTCCACTAGGTGGGCCAGCTTCAGGATGTAGACGTAGCCGACCATGACCTCGCTGTCGTACGCCTCGCCGGTCCGACCGTTGTAGAGAGTCGTCTTGCCGTCCAGCTGAACCATCCGGTCCCCGTCGACCGATTCGGGTCGCAGGTTGCCGAGAATCTTCTGGATGGTCGGGTGCTTACCGGCCAGATCCTCTTCGTCCCATTTGGCACCGTCGAAGACGGGCGTGGCCACGTGGACCGAGGGCTCGGTGGACGGACGGGTCTTCTTCTCGATACCCCGCACCGGTTCGGACCCCACGGCTTCGCCGTCGATCTCCCAACCCCACCGGGCGCAGTAGCCGAGATGGGCCTCCAGCACCTGGCCAACGTTCATCCGTGACGGTACGCCGAGCGGGTTAAGGATGATGTCCACCGGTGTGCCATCGGCCTGGTACGGCATGTCCTCGATGGGGAGGATCTTGGAGATCACACCCTTGTTGCCGTGGCGGCCGGCCAGCTTGTCGCCCACGCTGATCTTGCGCTTCTGGGCTACGTAGACCCGAACCAACTGGTTGATCCCGGGGGGCAGTTCGTCGCCGTCGTCGCGGCTCTGCACCCGGACGTCGATGACCTTGCCGGTCTCACCGTGCGGAACCTTCAGCGATGTGTCGCGCACCTCGCGGGACTTCTCCCCAAAGATGGCCCGCAGGAGACGCTCCTCCGGGGTGAGTTCGGTCTCCCCCTTCGGGGTGACCTTGCCGACCAGCACATCGCCGGGCGACACCTCGGCGCCCACGCGCACGATGCCCAACTCGTCGAGGTCGGCGAGGATCTCGTCGGACAGGTTGGGGATGTCGCCTGTGATCTCTTCGGCACCCAACTTGGTGTCGCGAGCGTCGATCGTGTGCTCGTGGATGTGGATCGACGTGAGGACGTCGTCCTTAACTAGGCGCTCCGAAAGGATGATGGCGTCCTCGAAGTTGTAGCCCTCCCATGACATGAAGGCCACCAGCAGGTTCTTGCCTAGCGCCAGCTCGCCACCATCGGTGGACGGACCGTCGGCCAGCAACTGACCAGCCTTGACCTTCTGGCCCGGCGTAACCCGAATCTTCTGGTTCACGCAGGTGTCCTGATTAGAACGGACGTACTTGAGTAACTGGTGGGTAACCGTGCCGGTCTTGGCGTAGTTCATGGTGACCGACACGCCGTCGATGGCCATCACGGTGCCGGCCTCATTGGCCAGCAGCATGTCGGCAGCATCGTGGGCCGCGCTGGCCTCAATCCCGGTGCCGATGTATGGAGCCTCGGCCCGGACCAGCGGAACCGCCTGACGCTGCATGTTGGCGCCCATGAGGGCCCGGTTGGCGTCGTCGTGCTCTAGGAACGGAATCAGGGCCGTGGCCACCGACACGATCTGCTTGGGCGAGACGTCCATTAGTTGGACCTCGGTGCCCGGCACGTAAGAGATCTCGGTGGTGGCACCGAAGAAGACATCCTGTTCGAGCTGCAGCTTGAGGTCGTTCAGCGAGGCGGCCTGCGGCGACCGGCGCACCAGCACGCGGTCGTTGCGGAAGGTGCCATCGTCGTTAAGCGGAGCGTTGGCCTGAGCGACGACGTACTCCTCCTCGTCATCGGCCGCCATGTAGACGATCTCGTCGGTGACGCGACCGTCGATCACCTTGCGGTACGGCGACTCAATGAAGCCGAACGGGTTCACCCGTCCGTAGGTGGCCAGACCACCGATCAGGCCGATGTTGGGGCCCTCGGGGGTCTCGATCGGACACATCCGTCCGTAATGCGAGAAGTGGACGTCGCGGACCTCGAAGCCTGCCCGCTCACGGGATAGGCCGCCGGGGCCGAGTGCTGAGAGACGGCGACGGTGGGTCAGACCCGACAACGGGTTGACCTGGTCCATGAACTGCGACAACTGGCTGGTGCCGAAGAACTCCTTGATTGCGGCAACCACCGGTCGGATGTTGACCAGGTTCTGCGGGGCGATGGCCTCCACGTCCATGGTCGTCATGCGCTCGCGCACGACCCGCTCCATACGAGACAGGCCGATACGAAGCTGGTTCTGGATCAACTCGCCCACCGAACGGATACGCCGGTTGGCGAAGTGGTCCTGATCGTCGAGGCGGTAGCCGGGCTCACCCTTGGCCAGGTGGAGCAGGTAGGTACAGGTGGCCAAGACCTCGGACCGGGTCAGGACCGGCGAGTCGGGGTCGGGGCGCTCGAGCTCGAGACCGAAGATCTCCTCGATCTTCTCGATCTCGGGGCCGAGTTTCCGGTTCAGCTTGTAGCGACCGACCCGGGACAGGTCGTAGCGACGCGACTCGAAGAAGGCGTTGCGAAGGTAGGCACGGGCGGCCTCGACGGACGGTGGCTCACCGGGACGGACCCGCTTGTAGATCTCGAGCAGCGCCTCTTCCTGTGGCGACTTGCGCTCACCAGCCTCGACGGCATCCTGCCACCCTTCGGGGAGCTGGTCCTTCTCCCACTGGCCCTCGAGGTAGTCGAAGTACCGGACGAAGCGGTCCAGGAATCCCGGCTCATTTTCCTCGTCGTAACCGAGGGCACGAAGCAGGGTGAACATCGAGATGCGGCGCTTACGGGCCACCCGGGTTCCGGCGGTGACGTGCTTGCCGGGCTTGTGCTCGACGTCAAACTCGATCCACTCTCCCCGGTAGGGGTGGATGGTGCCGGTGACCAGCTGGTGCTTGGACATATTTCGCAGCCGGTACCGGTCACCGGGCTGGAAAATGACGCCAGGGGAACGCACGAGCTGGGACACCACGACACGCTCGGTGCCGTTAATGACGAAGGTGCCCTTCTCGGTCATGCGGGGGAAGTCCCCCATGAAGACCGTCTGCTCCTTGATCTCACCGGTGTTCTCGTTCTTGAAAGCGGCGCGCACGAAGATGGGCGCGGAGAAGGTCATGTCCCTCTCCTTGCATTCCTCGATCGTGAACTTCGGCGGCGGGCACAGGTCCTCATCCGTCGGGTCGAACTCGAGTTCCAACGAGAGCGTCTCGCTGAAGTCGGTGATGGGGCTGAGGTCCCGAAACGTGTCAGCAACGCCTTCTGCGCTGAACCACTCGAACGACTTCCGCTGGATGTCGATGAGGTGGGGCAGCGGGAGGACTTCCTCCAGGTTGCCAAACGAGTAACGGTCCCGGACGAGGGGGCGAGCAGAGGACACCTAGAACTCCTGGCCAGGGGAAACGGACGTGGTGGTCACCGTGGACACGTCGACGAACGCCAAGAAAACAGCACGAATGGCGGGCGCGACCACGGCAACTGGGGATCCTAACGGTCGCGCGCAGGCAGGCACAACCCCTGCGGGGCAGCACCATCCAGCCCCATAGGGCTGATCTGACGCGCACGGTACGGGTTCAGCGCGTGCCGGTCAAGGACCGTCCCCGATCGAGAGGTGAACGGAACCGACGGGCAACCCGAAGCGACAGGTAACCCATGGAAAACAACGGAACCCCGGGCCTCGTCCAAAGACGGGGACCCGGGGTCCGTACGAACGCCCCAACAATGGGGCGCTTAACGAGTTGCTACTTAAGCTCGATGCTGGCCCCGGCGGCCTCGAGGGCCTCCTTGGCCTTCTCGGCGTCTTCCTTGGTAGCGCCTTCCAGCACAGTCCCCGGAGCGCCATCGACCAGGTCCTTGGCGTCCTTCAGACCAAGGTTGGTCAACGAACGCACCTCCTTGATGACCTGGATCTTCTTGTCGCCAGCGCCGGTCAGGACGACGTCGAAGGAGTCCTTCTCCTCCTCCTCGCCACCAGCGTCGCCACCGACCGGGGCCGCAGCAGCCGTGGCCACCGGGGCCGCAGCGGTCACGCCGAACTTCTCTTCGAAGTCCGACAGCAGCTCACTAAGTTCCAGCACGGTCATCCCGGCGATCGCGTCCAGGATCTCTTCCTTCGTCGCCATGATTACTCCTCTTCTTCGTTGTCGTCTTGGCTGACAGGTGCACCGACGGTGTCGGTGCCTTCGTCCGCTGCCTTCTCCTCCGTGGAGGAGTCAGTAGCATCGGTTTCCTCGGCGGCGGGTGCCGCATCGGTCTCGTCCACAGTGGGAGCGCCCGGGGCACCCCCCTGCTCTATAAGGGCCTGTAGTGCGTAGGCCATGTTCTGCGGCAGTGCCTTAAGCAGAGCGGCGAACTGCTGCATCGGGGCGGCCATGGCGCCGGCCAGCTGGGCCAGCAGCACCTCGCGCGGTGCGATCTCAGCCAGTGCTGAGATCTCCTCGGCGGTCAGCCGCTTCTCGTCCAGCAGGCCACCCTTGATGATCAGAGCCTCGTTCGCCTTGGCAAACTCCTTGAGTGCCTTGGCTACACCTACCGGATCGCCGGCGGAACCGTCGGCCTGCTCGCCCACGAAGGCAATAGCCGTCGGGCCGGTCAACAGGTCGTCAATCTCGAGGCCCAGCTCCTCGACGGCGAAGCGCACCAGGGTGTTCTTGTACACCTTGTATTCGCCGCCAGACTCGCGTAGGGCCCTACGCAGTTCGGCCATGGCCGGAACATCAAGGCCCCGGTACTCGGTCAGGACCGCGGCATCGCTGGCCGAGAACTTCTCTCGGACCTCGTCGACCACCGCGATCTTCTCGGATCGGGCTTCTCCCACGCTCACACCTCCTCGTCTGTTCTATTCGGTCGGGCCGGCGCTGCCGTACCCACCCGGTTTGCGGTTGTCCTGTCATGCCGACCCGATGGTCGGCCGCACACCGCAGACCGGGACCCGGGCAAACCCGGGTCCGATCAGGAGGTCTCCCCTGCTCGGGCGGTCGATCGGTGCGCCGGACGGATCCGGTGGGCATCGGGACTCGTTCTGCGCCGTGGCGCAACCCGGAGGTCTTCGGTGAGCGTGTCGATTGTGTCGGTCAGGGTACCGGCGACGGCCGGTGCCCCCACCGGGGAGTGATCCCGTTACCCAGAGATCCGGGTTGCCGGGAAAACCGGATCAGTCAGTGAGGCGACCCGGATCAATGCGGATCCCAGGGCCCATCGTCGACGAGATCGATACCTTCTTGAAGTACCGGCCCTTGGCCGACGACGGCTTCAGGCGCTCGATCTCGTCGAGGGCCGCCAACAGGTTGGCGCCCAGCGCGGCGGCGTCGAAGCTGACCTTGCCGATCGGCAGGTGGACGTTTCCGTACCTATCGGTGCGGAACTCCACCTTGCCGCCCTTGAACTCTCCGACCGCCTTGGCCACATCATCGGTGACCGTGCCGGACTTCGGGTTGGGCATAAGCCCGCGCGGTCCGAGGGCCCGACCGAGCTTTCCGACGGTGGGCATCATGTCCGGGGTAGCAATGGCCACATCGAAGTCGAGCATGCCGCCCTCAACCTCGGCGGCCAGATCGTCACCACCTACGTGGTCGGCGCCCGCCTCACGGGCTGCGTTGGCGGCTTCACCCTGCGCGAACACGGCGACACGGACGTCCTTGCCGGTTCCCGACGGGAGGGCGACGGTGCCACGCACCATCTCCTCGGCCTTGCGGGGGTCGACGCTAAGGCGGACCAGTAGGTCTACCCCCTCGTCGAACTTCGCCCCGGCCAATGACAATGCCAGGTCGAGAGCCTCGGTCGCCGAGTACATCTGATCGCGGTCGTATCTTGACGATGCGTCCGTGTACCGCTTGCCTTGCTTACCCATGTCGCCTTCTTCCTGTTCCAGCTCCCTCGGGCGGGTCGGTGTCTCCGGTGGGGCGAGGTCCTCCCCCATCCCGGAACCGCTGTTGCGGTGACCCTCGATCTCAGTTTTTAGATTCCCGGTCGAACCGGGAGCCGCCAGCTCAGCTGACAGCGATGCCCATACTGCGCGCAGTGCCGGCAACCTGGAGTTTGGCGCCTTCGATGTCGATGGCGTTCAGGTCGGGCAGTTTGGATTCGGCGATCTCGGTTACCTGGGCCCAGGTGATCGAACCGGCCTCTTCCCGCCCCGGGTTCTGTGACGCCTTGTCAAGGCCGGCGGCCTGACGGATCAGGAACGAGGTGGGCGGCGTCTTGGTGACAAAGGTGAACGACCGGTCCTCGTAGATGCTGATCTCGACGGGGACGATCTGGCCGCGCTTGTCCTCGGTCTTGGCGTTGTACTCCTTGCAGAAGTCCATGATCGCCACACCATGGGGGCCGAGCGCGGTACCCACTGGCGGGGCCGGCGATGCCTGACCGGCCGGAATCTGGATCTTGACGACCGCTACCATCTTCTTCTTCGCCATGTCTCGGATTCTCTGTTCGTGATCGGGGTTTCGTAGTGGTATTGCTCGCCGGAACGGAAGACTGAACGCCTCTAGTTCCGGTCATCGGCCGTCGGGGCCGATCGGGGTAACGGTCAAGTCTGGTGCCGGAGCGGTCGATCGGCAACCTGCACCCCGATGGGGGTCACGTTGTCGCCGGTCGTCCGGTACGGACGTCGGATCAGAGCTGGGCCACCTGGGCGAACTCCAACTCGACCGGGGTCTCCCGACCGAAGATGTTGACCAGCACCTTGACCTTGAGCTGGTCCTCGTTGATCTCCTGGATGGCGCCGGAGAAGTCGGCGAACGGCCCCTCCTTGACGCGGACGGTGTCGCCCACGCCGAAGCCGAACCGGGCCTTGGAGCGCTTGGGCACCACAGACTCGGACTCGTCGGCTACCGGCAGGAAGGTCTCGACCTCCTTGCGACTGAGGCGCGACGGCTTACCGCCAGCGCCCACAAAGTTCACGATTCCTGGCGTATCGCGGATGGCCGCCCATGCTTCGTCATCGAGATAGCAGCGCACCAACAGGTAGCCGGGGAAGACCTTCTTAGAGACGGTGACCTTCTTACCGTTGCGGAACTCGTCGACATCCTCCATCGGAATCTCGACTTCGAGGATGCGGTCCTCCAAATGCATCGAAGCGGTCCGGGCCTGGAGGTTCTGGCGGACCTTCTTCTCGTAGCCCGACTGCGTGTGAACGACGTACCAGTTGCCGCGCCGGTCATAGGCGCTCTCCACGGCGGGCGTCGGCTCCTCGTCGGAATCCTCATCGAGGAGCTCGTCCTCGTCGATAACCGGTTCATCCGGGATGGCTAATTCCTCGACTGCTGCCTCTTCTTCCTCAACTGCTGCCTCTTCGCCCGGCTGGTCGGCCGCCTGGGCCGCCTCGGATGCGGCCTCCGGGCCGGCGTCAGTCGGATCCAGGACCAGAGTCCCAGTGGGTAGCAAATCGATGGCTTCTGCAGGGGCGTCGACGCCGGCTGCGTCGGAGGCTGGGGCGTCCGGATCAACATTCACGATGGGGTCTCCGCTAGTGGACATCAGACGTCGAATAGTTCGAGAACGGACTGGGAGAACACCCAGTCGAGGCCGGCCACGATGGCCGTGATGGCCACGATGGTGATGATCACCACCGCGGTGTAGTTGCCGGTCTCGGCACGGGACGGCCAGGCGACCTTTCGCAGCTCGGCACGCACCTCGCGGGCGAACTGGCGAAGGCCGGCACGTTCCTCGGCCGAGCGGTTCTGCTGCTGACGTCGTTGGCGAATCGGCTCGCCGTCGGCGTCGACCTCGCCCTGACGCTGCATCATGCGCTTCTGTTCGCGGTTCATCGACATGGGGGATGTCCTCGTGAAATTCCGGTGGCTGTGTTCGGGAGCGGTCCGCGTCGGACCGGTCTTGCAGGGCAGGAGGGACTCGAACCCCCAACCGCCGGTTTTGGAGACCGGTGCTCTACCAATTGAGCCACTGCCCTGTGTCCCGACCTCCGACCCGAGGTCGGAATCGGGGGGCGGTACGCCCGGAGGTTACCAGCGGGGTTCCGACCTCCCGCAGGGGGGATCTGGCCTCCCATAGGGCGATCAGATGTCCCGCAGGAAGAACCTGATGGGTCTGCCGACGAAAAACGCTCTCAGCGCGTCTCCTTGTGATCCACGTGGTTGCGGCACCAGCGGCAGTACTTCTTGAGCTCAATGCGCTCGCGGGTGTTCACCTTGGACTTGGTGGTGTTGTAGTTGCGGCGCTTGCACTCCTGGCATTCCAGGGTGACCTGCACTCGTTTATCGGACGCCATCTCGGCCTCATTCCTTCATTGATCCGCCGGAGCGAACGTATCTCGTCATCGGCGGCTGACCCGAACCGATGCTTGTAGCGACGGACAGATTCGAACTGTCGACCTCTCGATTATGAGTCGAGCGCTCTCACCAGCTGAGCTACGTCGCCAGCGAGCTCCCTGACAGAATCGAACTGTCGACCTTCTCCTTACCATGGAGACGCTCTGCCGACTGAGCTAAGGGAGCCTGATCACCTCACGATGACCGGGCACAATGATGCCACGCGATCCGACCAATCCCACCGGTGTTCCGCCACCGGGTACCGTCAGCGCCCATGGAGATCCGGCTGGCCCGGTCCGGTGATGCCGAAGCGATCCGGGCCATCTACAACCACGAGGTACGTACCTCGACGGCCACGTTCGACATCGTGGAACGCAGCGTCTCTGCTCAGGAGATCTGGATGGCCGACCGGTCGGGAGCGTTCAGCGTGCTGGTGGCCGTCGAAGGCGGGCCCGACGACCAGGTCATCATGGGGTTCGCCTCGCTGTCCCCGTTCCGGGAGCGAGCCGCCTACCGAAGCACCGTCGAGAACTCCATCTACGTCGCCGACGGGTACCGGAACAGGGGTGTGGCCGACCGGCTGATGGGCGACCTCGTCGAGGTGGCACGGACCAGCGGTTTCCACTCGGTCATCGCCAGGATCGGGGGAGGTAACGAGGCGAGCACGACCCTCCATGCCAAGCACGGCTTCGTCGAGGTGGGTGTGGAACGTCAGGTGGGTCGCAAATTCAACCGATGGGTCGATGTGACCGTCATGCAGCTTGTCTTCGACGACTGAGCTTCCTGCCTTCCAGATACTGGCCCTCTGAATGCGGTAAACGGGTCTTACCGGAACGGGGAACGGGCCCGCCGGAGCGGACCCGTCAACCGTTCCCCGTACCGCCGCCTGAGACGACGGTTGGTGGGCCGGGGAGGATTTGAACCTCCGAAGGCAATGCCGACGGGTTTACAGCCCGTTCCCTTTGGCCACTCGGGCACCGACCCAGAAGATGTGGAGGATACCCACCACCGGGGCGGTCCACGACGACCGCCGCTGACTAGCCTGCGCGCCATGCCGAGTTTCGACGTCGTCTCCCAGGTTGACCTACAGGAGGTCCGTAACGCGGTGGACCAGGCCTCTCGCGAGGTACGCACCCGCTTCGACTTCAAGGGAACCGAGTCGGTGATCGAACTTCAGGAGGGCGCCATCAAGTTGGAGTCCTCGACCGAGGACCGCCTAGCCGCCCTGGTCGTAGTGCTCGAAGAGAAACTGGTGCGTCGGAACGTCTCGCTCAAGTCCCTGGACTGGGCCGAGGTCGAAGCAGCCAGCGGGGCCCGGTCCCGTCAGCTGGCCCGACTGCAGGCCGGCATCGATTCGGAGAAGGCCAAGGGCGTGAACAAGGCCATCAAGGACCTCAGTCTCAAGGGCGTGCAATCCCAAACCCAGGGAGACCAGGTCCGGGTGACGGCCAAGAAGCGTGACGCCCTCCAGGAAGTCATAGCGGCCCTAAAGGCCGCAGACCTCGGCATCCCCCTGCAGTTCGAGAACTTCCGGGACTGATCAGCCGAGGCGCTGCCGCGACCAGTCGGGAAACGGGTCAGGAAATGGGCCCGTTGGTCCAGTCGCCGCCACGCAGGCGGGCTATGCGATCAGCGGTCGGCGGATGGGTCGAGAACAACTTTGAACCACCACGTGCACCGCCACGAGCCTGGGCCTTGAGCGGGTCGATGATGTAGCTCGAGGCCTGGTTCGGATCGACGCCCGACGGGATCCGGCCGGCAGCCAGGTCCAACTTCTCGAGCGCCCGGGCCAGCGGCTCGCCGTCGCCGATCAAACGGGCCGCCGAGGCGTCAGCTTGGAATTCCCGGCTGCGGCTGATGGCCGCCTGGATCAGCATGGCGGCCACCGGGGCGAGAATGGCAAAGGCGATCTCCCCGATCGGGTTCCGATCCCGGTCACGCCCACCACCGAACATTGCGGCGAACATGGCCATGCGGGCGATCATCGTGATGGCCATGCCCACGGTGGCAGCCACCGAGCCAATCAGGATGTCGCGGTTGCGGACGTGCATCAGCTCGTGGGCCAGCACGCCGCGTACCTCGCTCCACTCCATGTGGGCCAGTAGGCCCTCGGTCACAGCGACGGCCGCGTGGTCGGGGTTGCGGCCGGTGGCGAAGGCGTTGGGCTGTGGATTGGGCGAGACGTAGAGCTTGGGCATGGGCATCTCCGCAGCCATCGAGAGCTCGCGCATGATGCGGTGGTACTCGGGATGGGAGGTCTCGTCGGCCGGCACCGCCTTTGCCGAGGCAATGGCGATCCGGTCGCTGAACCAGTAGGAACCACCGACCATGACCAGACCAAGGATGAGGCCGAAGGCCATGCCACCACTGCCGCCGATGGCGCCACCTACCACGATGAAAAGGCCGCCCAGCAGGGCCAGCAGGACGAAGGTCTTGGCGGTGTTCAGCAACGAAGGGCTCCGTATCCGATCGGGGAGATCCAGCGTAGAGGCGGGCGTGGAAGCGATCCACGCGCACCGGGCCGAAGATCCAGTGACCTCCGCGTGTCGCAGGTCCCGGACTATAGGTCGTAGTACCCCGAGTGGACGTAGACGACAGGCACACCTTCGGCCCGGTACATCTCGGCGTTACGCGGGTCGTCCTCAATCGCTAGAACGGGCTCGTAGCCGGTGGCTCTCAGATCGGCCACCGCCTCACGCTTGACGTCCGGCGAGCTGCGGTGGTCGTCGTCGGCCCGCATGACCAACAGGTCCCAGGCAATGCCGTGGCGTCCCATCCACGCCATGGTGGTATCAGCCAGCCGGGACGGGCGGGCGGTCAGCAACACAATTGGGTGCCCAGCGACACCGACACCGACACCGACACCGACACCATCGATACTGGAACCATCGCCGGTATCAGCCAACGCCCGAACCAAGCCGATCCCCTCGACAATCGGCGGATCGTCCACGGAAGCCTCGAAGAACGCCGCCCACTGTCGCTCGCCGCCGCCCAGAAGGTGCTGGCGTCCCGAGGCGTCCGACAGCACGCCGTCCACGTCGACGACCAGCACCGGCCCGAGGGGCGGCCCTCCGGCCGAGCCGGGAGGGAGGAAGCGGACCGGCGCCGTGGCTCAGTCCTCCTGCGGGGCTTCAGCGGCCCGGGTTCGGATCTCGTCGACCACGCCGCTGTCGGCCAGGGTGGTGGTGTCGCCTAGGTCCCTCCCCTCGGCCACGTCTCGTAGCAGGCGCCGCATGATCTTGCCGCTACGAGTCTTGGGAAGGTCGGGCACCAGCACCACGGCGCGGGGGCGGGCAATGGGTCCCAGCTTGGTGGCCACGTGGCCCCGGACCTCCTCGGCGAGTTCCGGTGACGCGGCGTAGGTGCCTCGCAGGATGACGTAGCCGACGATGGCCTGGCCGGTGGTCTCATCGGTGGCGCCCACCACGGCCGCTTCGGCGACTGCGGGATGGTCGACGAGAGCCGACTCCACCTCGGTCGTCGAGATGCGGTGCCCGGACACGTTCATCACGTCGTCGACCCGGCCGAGCAACCACAGGTACCCATCTTCGTCCAGCTTGGCACCGTCGCCCGCGAAGTAGCGGCCCTCGAACCGGGACCAGTAGGTATCGGCGTAGCGCTCGGGATCACCCCAGATGCCCCGCAGCATCGATGGCCACGGGTGCGTGATGGTGAGGTAGCCCCCGCCCTGGGCCACCGTCTGGCCGGCATCGTCGACCAGTTCAGCGAACACCCCGGGAATGGTCTGGCACGCCGACCCTGGCTTGGTGGTGGTGACCCCGGGTAGCGGCGAGATCATGTGGCCGCCGGTCTCTGTCTGCCACCAGGTGTCGACAATCGGGCATGTCCCGCCCCCGATGTGTTCGTGGTACCACATCCACGCTTCGGGGTTTATGGGTTCACCGACCGTGCCAAGCACCCGCAGCGTCGAAAGGTCGTGATCGGACGGCTCGGCCGTCCCCCACTTCATGAACGTCCGGATGGCCGTTGGTGCCGTGTACAGCTGCGTCACGCCGTAACGCTCGATGATGTCCCAGAGGCGGTCCCGAGGCCACGAGGCCCGGTCGCCGGACCGGAACTCAGGTCGGGGCGTGTCCGGGGTGCCCTCGTACATGACCGACGTGCAACCGTTAGCCAGCGGTCCGTAAACGATGTAGCTGTGCCCGGTCACCCAACCGATGTCGGCCGCACACCAGTAGACGTCTGACTCGGGCCGCACGTCAAAGGTGTAGCGGTGGGTGTAGGCCACCTGAGTGAGATAACCCCCGGTGGTGTGCATGATGCCCTTGGGCTTGGCAGTGGTGCCCGACGTGTACAACAGGTACAGCAGTTGTTCGGCGTCCATCGGTTCGGCTGGGCAGTCTGACGAGGCATCGGCCACGAGCTCGTGCCACCAGAGGTCGCGACCGTCGACCATGGTGACCGCTGTGTCGCAGCGGTTCACCACCACGACGTGCTCGACCGACGGGGCTCCGGCGGTCAGCGCCGCGTCCACGTTCACCTTCAGGGCCGAGGGCTCGCCGCGGCGATAGCCGGCGTCGGCGGTGATGACGAGACGGGCCTCGGCGTCCTCGCAACGGTCCACGATCGAGTCCGGGGAGAAACCGCCGAAGATGACGCTGTGGGCCACCCCGATCCGGGCACATGCCAGCATGGCTACCGGCAACTCAGGGATCATCGGCATGTAGACGGCCACCCGGTCACCACGCTCGAGGCCGAGTCCCTTGAGCACATTGGCGAACCGGCAGACCTCGTCGAGCAGGTCCGCGTAGGTGATTTCCCTGGTGTCGCCCGGCTCGCCTTCCCAGAAGTAGGCAATGCGGTCGCCAAGCCCGGCATTGACGTGACGGTCCAGGCAGTTGGTGGTCAGGTTGAGGGTGCCACCCTCGAACCACTTGGCGAACGGGAGATCCCACTCCAGGGTGGTGTGGAAGTCCTGATCCCAGGTCAGCAGTTCACGGGCCTGGCGGGCCCAGAACGCCTCGTAGTCGGCAGCCGCCTCCTCGTGGTGGGAACGATCGCCGAGCAGGGCTGCGGCAGTGAATTCGACCGAGGGCGGGAAGGTGCGGTCCTCGACGTAGTAGTCCTCGATCGTGGGTTCGCTCATGGCCGGGGTCCCCGATGGTCGTCGAATGGCGTGCGGGACCGGACCCTAGCCAGCACCGTCGGTCCGGGCCGTGGCCCGGCCCCGGTTCCTATTGGGAACCAACCTTTGAGGAACGGACCCACTCCAGCACCGTAAAGCCACCGAGGCCCGATGGATCAAGCAGTGCCTCAGATTCGATCACCCGGCTCCGGCCACGCAGGGCCGTCAGGTCACCTAGGTGGGCGGCTGTTTTCCAGATTCGCCGACCCTCGTCGACCAGTTCGGCGATGCCGTGGGCGCCCAGGAACTCTGCCTGGGTGGCAACGACGGCACCGTCGGGAAGCTGGTCGACGGCCACCTCCACGGTCACGTCCTGTGTGCCAGGTTCGTTGGTCGCGACATCGCCCCGTTCATGGCCCCGGTATGTCCGCAGCCACTCGGCCGGTGGGCGGGCGGCCATGGCTGACGTCGTGGACGCGTAGTCGACGATCAAGACGGATCCGACCCCCAGCAGACCAAGGGCGGTGTCCACCCAGACAGCCGCCTCAGCCTGGACCGGAATCCGGGCGCCCGGGCTGCACGCCGCGGCATCAACGGGCGCCGGTAGGTCGACGGGATCTCCAAGCACTTCCCGGAACTCCCCTGTCGTACCCGTCGACTCCCTGTCAACGAGCACTTCATGCCACCGGCCGTCCGCTACCTCCAGAAGCCCGAAGGCCAGGTTGTCGAGCAACTCGTTGGCCAGCACCACCCCGTGGGAGATGCACCCCACGTCAGCCAGATGGGCCACCGATGACAGGCAGACCCCGGGGAACGTGGCGTCGGTCGGCTGGACGGAGCGGAGGGCAGCCGACCGCTCCACCATTATGTATCGGCCCTCCGTCAGACAGGCCGGTTCGGCCGCCACCACGGCTCGGGCCAGCGTGCCCGACCCCGCTGCGGCCTCGACCACCACGAACCCGTTGGGACGGCCCAAGGCCTCCCAGCGGGTATCCATCCAACGGGCCAGAACGGCGCCGAACAATGGGCCGACCTCCGGGGAGGTAAGGAAGTCGCCACGGCGACCGGCGCTCCCGCCGGCCGCGTAGAAGCCCCCGTCAGGGTCGTACAGGCAGGCTTCCACCCAGGCGCTGAACGCCATGGGGCCGTCATCCCGGATGGACTCGGCCAGCCGGTCACCCAGCGACTGGGCACCCAGCGAGATCTCCACGGCAGTGGGCGGGTCAGCCCCCGAGGGCCAGCAGGCTCACGTCGGTGAAGCGGGCCACCAACTGAGGGGCGACGCCAAAGGCCAATGTGACCGCCCCACAGAGGGTCAGCGCCGTAACCAGCGATGGGGTCACCAAGACCGGCGAATGGTCGCCATCCGGCACGTCGTCGGCCCACATCCGGCGGGCTAGCGAGGCGTAGTAGTAGAGCGCGATGACCGAGTTGATGGCGCCCACGGCGGCCAGCACGTAGCCCCACGGCTCGCCCGCGGTGGCCAGCACCCGGAAGACCTCGAACTTGGCGAACCAACCACCCAGCGGTGGGATCCCGGCCAGCGAGAAGAGGAAGATCGTCATGGCCACCGTCAGGCCCGGGGCATAGCTGAAGGCCCCCCCGAATGAGGAGACTTCGGCCGAGCCGGTCTTGCGAGATAGAGCGATGATGACGGCGAAGGCGCCGAGGTTCATGGCCGTGTAGATGGCCAGATATGTGACGACCGCTGAGAGCGCCTGGTCCCCGTTGGACAATCCGTGGCCAGCCACGGCCAGAGGAGCAATCATGAAACCTGTCTGGGCGATACCCGAGTACGCCATGAGGCGAACCACGTTGGTCTGGCGCAGTGCCACAAGGTTGCCGACGGTCATCGAGGTGGCGGCCAGGATCCACATCAGTGGCTCCCAGACCTCACTACGGGAGTAGAAGCCGACGAACACGAGAGCCAGCAGGGCCACGAATCCGGCGGCCTTGGACGCCACGGCGAGGAAGGCGGTCACCGGGGTGGGCGCCCCCTCGTAGACATCGGGTGCCCACGTGTGGAAGGGCACGGCCGAGACCTTGAAGGCGAAGCCGGCCACGATGAACACGATGCCCATAGTGACCACGGCGGTCGATGTGCCAGCGGCCGCCATCGACGTACCGATGTCGGACAACAATGTCGAGCCGCTCACGCCGTAGAGCAGCGACATCCCGTAGAGCATGACCGCTGAAGCGAACACGCCCATCAGGTAGTACTTCAGGCCCGCCTCGGTGGAGTGCAGGTCTCGCTTGCGCCACGCCGCCATCAGGTAGGCCGGGATGGAGAGCAACTCGAGTGCGACGAAGATCGACACCAGGTCGCGGGCCGAGGCCATCATCACCATGCCCATGACTGAGGCCAGCAGGAGGCCGTAGTACTCGTTCTCCCAGTAGTCACCCTCGGCCACGTAGTTGGTGGACAGCAGGACCACCACGTACCCGGCCAGCAGGAAGATGGCCTTTACGACGAGGGAGAACTCGTCGACCACGTAAGCACCATCGAACATCACCCGGTCGGTGCCGTCGACGGCCAACGTCAGCAGGGGTACAGCGGTAGCCAACAGACCCAGACCGGCCAAAGCCGCAGTGAACGGACGTGCCTTCTCCAGGAAGATGATGTCGGCCAGCGTGATCAGCGCGCCGGCGGCAAGCAGCACCAGTTCGGGCGCGATGCCGTGCCAGTCGATGGCGGGGCGCTGGAACGCCAGGAGAAAGAGAGCGTCGGTCACCGGCTAGTTCCCGGCCGCCGCATGCTCGTCGGCTTCCTCGGCGTGGCCGTCATCCTCGTGATCGTCGCCATGGTCATCGTCGTGACCAGCGGCCTCACCAAGTCGGTAGACGTACGAACAGCCGAGTGCCTCGACCTCCTCGTCGGTCAACTGGTGGGCATCGACGGTCAAGCAGTCGCTCAACGATGCGTCCACCGCACCGTCGGAGACCCGGAAGATCAGGTTCGGGTAGATACCAATAGCCACGATGAGGGCCAGGATCGGCGCCCACGCGATCCACTCGTGCCTAGTGGTGTCGGTAATGGCCGGGTCATCGGCAAACTCCTCGGGCGGGTTACCGAAGGCGGTCCGCTGGAGCAGCCACAACAGGTAGCCGGCCGCCAGCACCGTGCCGAGCGCGGCGATGACCATGTAGGTCCGGAAGGTCTCGATGGGAACGCCGTTGGCCGGGTTATAGGCCGAGAGGATGGCCGGGAACTCACCCCAGAAGCCGGCCAGGCCGGGCAAACCGAGCGATGCCATTACGCAGAAGCCGAAGATCCAGCCCATCCGGGGCGCCTGGACCAGCAGGCCTCCGAGCCGGCTGATCTTGAGCGTGTGGTAACGCTCCTTCATCGAACCGGCGAGGAAGAAGAGCATGCCGGTGATGAGGCCGTGGGCGACCATGCCCATGATCGCCGCGTTGATACCGAAGTCGGTCAGTGTGGCAATGCCCAGCATCACGAAGCCCATGTGGGCCACTGACGAGAAGGCGATGAGCCGTTTCACGTCGGTCTGGGCCAGACAGCCCAGCGCGCCATAGATGATCCCGACCACGGCCAACAGGCCGATCCACGGTGCCCACGTGACGGCGGCGTCGGGCAGGATCGGGATAGCGATCCGAATGAAGCCGTAGGTGCCGAGCTTCAACAGCACGGCGGCCAGGATGACTGAACCGACGGTTGGGGCCTGGGTGTGGGCATCGGGTAGCCACGTGTGGAACGGGAACATCGGGACCTTGATGCCGAAGCCAAGGAACATGCCGCCGAAGATCCACAGCTGCGCGGTACGGGACACGCCACCGGCGGCCACTGCTTCGGACAGGCCGGCAATGGAGAACGTCTCGGCGCCGGTCAGGAAGAACAGGGCCAGGAAGCTGACCAGCATCAGGGCCGAGCCGAACAGCGTGTAGAGGAAGAACTTCAGCGAGGCATAGCGCCGGTCCTCGCCGCCCCAGACGGCGATCATGAAGAACATCGGCAGGAGCACGACCTCGAAGAACACGAAGAAGAGCACCAGGTCCTGGGCCACGAAGGTGCCGATCATCCCGGTCTCGAGGATCAGGATCAGGATCAGGAAGGCCTTGGGGTTGACCGGATCCGGGAAGTGGTTCCAGCTGTAGATGATGCACAGCGGCACGATCAGCATGGTCAACAGGATCAGCGGTAGCGACATGCCGTCGATACCCACCGAGAACCGGCTGGAGATCACGTCGATCCAGACCTTGTCGACCCCGAACTGGAGGCGGTCGGTGTGATCCAGGTCGAACTGGATCAGCAGCAGGACGCCCACGAACGCCACCCACAACGAGGTTACGAGCGCGATCAGCTTGTGCTGGTCCTCTCGCTCCCTCGGGATGAGCATCATGACCGCCGCACCGACAAGCGGTGAAAACGTGGCGAGGGTGATGCCCCAGCCGTCGAGCAAATTTTCCATGTCGGCGTCTCCCTAGACGAGGACGATGAGTATTCCGGCCAGGACCGTTGCTGCCGCGAACAGGATCGCCGCGTAGCTCTGGACCTTTCCGGAGTTGATCTTGCGAAGCTCTTCACCTGCACCGGATGCACCGCGTCCGGATGCGTCAACCGCCCCATCGACCACCAACTGGTCGATCTTTTCGTAGACGACGGTCCCGGCCTTTATGGCGGTCTCGCCGACCACGTCCACGGTGCGGTCGATGACGTCCTGGTTGATCCGATTGGCCATTCGGGCCAACGGGCCCTTGGTGCCATCGGCCACGACGCCGTTGTAGAAGTGATCGAGGTAGTACTTGTTGGACAGCAGGGTGTGGCCCATTCTGGCCAGCGGGTACTTGGTGGTCGGCCCATCGGGCAGTTCGGTGAGGCTGGTACCAGCGGCCTTGGACGCGGCCTCCACTTTGACGAAGTAGTACCACCCGGATGCGGCGATGCCACCGATGACCACCAGCGTCGAGACAATGGCCAGCGACCAGCTCGGGGTGGCGTGGCTGATGGCCGGGAAGTAGCCGGCTACCGGTTCCACGAAGTGGCCGAAGCGCTCCTGGAGCGACCCGGGAGCCAACTGGAAGCCCTTGGGCATGTTGAAGAAGCCGGCCACGACGGCCAGCCCGGCCAGGATCCACAACGGGCCGGTAATGCGCGGGCCCGACTCGTGGGGTTCGCCGTGACCACGGAACTCACCGAAGAAGGTGAGGTAGACGCAGCGGGTCATGTAGGCGGCGGTCAGTGCCGCGGTGAGCATGCCCATGCCCAGCATCAGGGTGTAGGCCCCGTTGCCCCCGGTGCCTCCCATCAGGCCCCAACCACCGGTCCCAACGAGGATCTCGTCCTTGGACCAGAAGCCGGCCAACGGCGGAAGGCCGGCCAGGGCCACGGTGCCGATCATGAACGTCCGATAGGTGTGCGGCATGTCCTTGCGGAGGCCACCCATGTCAGACTTCATGTCGAAGCTGTGCACGGCGTGGCTGACCGAACCGGAACCCAGGAACAGGCAGGCCTTGAAGAAGGCGTGGGTGAACAGGTGGAACACGGCCGCCGTCCAGGCGCCCACGCCCAGGGCCAGGACCATGTAGCCCAGCTGGGAAATCGTCGAGTACGCCAGCACCTTCTTGATGTCACGCTGCACGAAGGCCAACAGTGCACCCACGATGGTGGTCAAGCCACCGATGAAGGCCATGAGGTTGATCGAACTGCCCCCGATCTGGAAGCCCTCGAAGAACACCCCGTACATGCGGGCAATCATGAAGACACCGGCCACCACCATGGTCGCCGCGTGGATGAGCGCCGAGACGGGCGTCGGGCCGGCCATGGCGTCGGGCAGCCACGTGTGCAGGAAGAACTGTCCGGACTTGGACATCACGGCAGCCATCAGGCAACTGGCGGCCACCACCAACGTGGTGTGCGACAGCGCCCCGCTGTTGGCCAGCGCGTTGGTCTCGGCGATGGAGAACGATCCGAAGCGGTCAGGCAGGGCTGAACCGGCGGCGAAGAATAGGACGGTCACGCCGACCAGGAGGCCCATGTCGCCCACCCGGTTGGTCAGGAAGGCCTTGAGTGCCGCATCGCTGTTGGGCTTCTCCTCCCACCAGTGACCGATAAGGGCGAACGAGCAGACGCCGACTAGCTCCCAGGCGCACAGCAGCTGCAGCGTGTTCTCCGACACGACCAGCAGGAGCATCGACGCGCTGAACAGGGACAGGAAGGCGAAGAAGTGGGTGTAGCGCCGGTCGCCGTGGACGTAGTCGGTGGAATAGACGTGAACCAGCAGCGACACCAGGGTCACCACGAGCAGCATCATCACGGCCAGCCCGTCGACCAGGGTACCGACGGTGAACTCCACCCCGTTGGTCTGGAACCAGGTGGCGGTGCGATGCACGGCCAACGACGGATGGCCTGGCTCGTGTCCAGCCCCGTGATCATCTCCGTGGGCCACCCCGTGGTCATCGAGCTGGACGACCGCCACGTGGACCTCGTCGCCGTGGAAGTTGTCCCGGTGGTCGACCCATGCGATGCCGGTCAGCAGGGCCAGCACGAAGGCGATGCCCACCGCGGCAATGCCCAGTTCCGAGCCGCCCCGGGGCATCTTCTTGCCGAAGAACAGGATCCCGATGAACGAGAGCGCGGGAAGCAACGGGATCAGCCAGACGTTGCGAAGCAGCCAACTACCACCCTCGGTGATACCGAGGGCCAGGCCGTCGCCGGTAGCCGAAGCGGTGGCGGCCGCCGATGCGATGGTGAGGAGTGCGTCCACGGTGATCAGCCCCTCAACTGGTCGATCAGGGTGAGATCGATGGATCGACGGTTGCGGTACAACAGCAGCACCATGGCCAGGCCCACCCCGACCTCAGCCGCGGCAACTGCGATGACGAACAGGGCAAACACCTCGCCGCCCACCGACGCCCGGAAGGCACCGAAGGCCACGAGGTTGATGTTCACTGCGTTCAAGATGAGCTCGATGGACATCAGCACCAGCACGCCGTTGCGACGGGCCAGCACGCCGTACACACCGATGGAGAACAGCACGGCGGACAGGATGAGGAACTGGTTCAGCAGCATCTCAGCCCCCTCAGTCCCGCCGTGCCACGACGATGGCGCCGATGAGGGCGGCGAGCAGCAGGACCGACACGGCCTCGAAGGGGACGATGTAGGCGCTGAAGATGCTGTCGGCGATCTCGGCCGTGGTGCTGGGGGCCGACCGGTCCAACTCGGCATCAGCGAACGAGTCGACCAGGGCGGCGGTCATGACGCCGAAGACCAGCAGTCCAACAAGTCCAGCCATGAGGCGCCGCTCACCCGACACGCCATCGTCGTCACCGAAGGAGCCCTTGGTGAGCATGATGCCGAACAGGAAGAGGACGACGATGGCGCCGATGTAGACCATCACCTGGGTGACGCCCACGAACTCGGCACCCAGCAGGATGAAGATGCCGGCCACCCCAGACAGCACGACCACCAGGTAGAGGGCAGCGTGGACAACATTGTGGGTGGTGACCATCCGAAGCGCCGAGACGATCATCGTGATGGCCATCACGGCGAACGCCACGTTCTGGGCCACCAGGGCCTCGCCGCTGGTCAGACGGTCCATGTCAGCGAGTGCGGCAAGCGTGCTCATCGGGGCACCTGGAGTTTCTTGGCCTCACTGCCAGCCTCGTAGTCCTGGAAGTCCGGGACGGTCTCCATCCACTGTCCGAGCTTGGACTTGTCGTGGAGCAGGTCAGCGATCCTCGGCTCGGAGTACTCGAACTCCGGCGACCAGAACAGGGCCTCGAACGGACAGACATCTACGCAGATCCCGCAGTACATGCAGAGGGCGAAGTCGATGTCGAAGCGGTCCAGGGCGTTCTTCTGGCGGGGCTTTCCGCCCGGCCGTCGCGGCGGCGCCTTGTACTTGTGGCCCTCGATGTAGATGCACCAGTCCGGGCATTCGCGGGCGCAGAGCATGCAGGCCGTGCAGTTGTCCTCGTGCAGCGTGATCACGCCGCGGGCCCGGGGCGTCGGAGCTTCCTTTACCCGTGGGTACTGCACGGTGTGGGAACCCTTGGTCAGGGTGCGCACCATGGTCTTCAGGGTGACACCGAGGCCCTTGACCAGGCCGGGAACCTTGGGGAGCGCCAGTTTCGGGAGAGCGGACATCAGAAGACCACCTTCAGGATGCCGGTCAGCACGATGTTGGCCAGCGACAGGGGAATGAGCACCTTCCAGGCCAACTGCTGGAGCTGGTCCTCACGGAAGCGGGGGTAGGTGAAGCGGAACCAGAAGATCAGGAAAGCCACCAGGATCACCTTGCCCAGCAGGATGGCCGGGCCGATGACGTTGAACAGATCGCTGGTCGGATCGATGCCCGGCACGTACCAGCCGCCCAAGAACAGTGTGGCGGCCAGAGCCGAGAAGATGCCGGCCGTGGCGAACTCGCCGATGAAGAACAGCAGGAAGCGAAGGCCGGTGTACTCGGTGAGGTAGCCGGTGACGATCTCGGACTCGGCCACCGGCATGTCGAACGGTGGCTGGGTGAGCTCGGCTTGAACGGCCACCAGAAAAATGGCGAAGCCTAGGAACTGGGTGATGATGAACGGATTGCCGATGCCGCCCCACCCGAAGATCTCTCCGGTTGCCTGGGCCATGACGATGCCCTGGACGTTGAGGGTGCCGGCCTGGATGACCACGCCCATGACGGCCAGGACCAGGGGCAGCTCGTAGGCCACCAGCTGCCCGGCGGCCCGCAGGCCTCCCAGCAGCGAGTACTTCGATGACGAAGCCCAACCGGCCATGAGGATCCCGATGACCGAGATGGACGACACGGCCAGCGCCAGGAAGATGCCGGTGTCGACGTCGATGAACCAGGCGTCCGGTCCGGCAGGAATGACCAGCACCAGCAGGAACGTGGAGATGAGCACCACAAACGGGGCGGCCTTGAAGACGATGCGATCGGCCTTCTCCGGAATGATGTCCTCCTTCTGGAGGAACTTGCCGACCTCGGCCAGCAACTGCAGCGATCCGAACGGACCAGCCTCCATGGGCCCGAGCCGGCTCTGCATGAAGCTCATCATCTTAAAGAGGAACAGGTAGACGAGCGCGCCGGCAGGCAGCAGCACGGCCAGCAGACCGACCACGGCACGGATCCCGGTCTGCTGCCACCAGGCCAGCTCGACCGCGAAGGTCAAGGCGCCGCTCATCGATCGATGTCCCCGAGGATGAAGTAAAGGCTGGCCAGGATCGACACCACGTCAGGCACGTAGGTGCCCTCGAGGAGCCACGGCGTGATCGAGACATTGTTGAACGACGCTGAGCGGATCTTCACGCGGTACGGCACCAGGTCGCCCTTGGACACCACGTAGTAGCCCATGATTCCCAGCGGGTTCTCGGTCTCGACGTACGCCTCGCCAGCCGGCACCTTGATGATGCGCGGCACCTTGGCCATGACGGGACCCGACGGGATGCCATCGAGCAACTGGTCAACCATGCCACAGGCTTCACGGACCTCCTGGAGGCGCACCCAGTAGCGGGCGAACGAGTCGCCGTCAGGATGGGTCCAGACTTTCCAGTCCAACTGGTCGTGGACCAGGCCGATGCCGCCGTCGCGGCGGAGATCCCAGTCGACACCCGAGGCCCGGATGTTGGCGCCCGACAGTCCGTAGGACAGGCCCACGTCGGCCGGGATCACGCCGATGCCCCGAGTCCGGGACTGGAAGATCTCATTGCCGGTAACGAGGTCCTCCATCTCGTCGCAGAACGTGCGGATGCGGCCCAGCACGCCCTTCGTCTCATCGATCCAGCCCTTGGGAAGGTCGTCCTTCAGCCCACCGATGCGGTCGAAGTTGGGATGGAACCGACCACCGGTGACAGCCTCGATCTGGTTAAGGACGAACTCGCGGTCGCGGAAGGCGAAGAAGACCGGGGTGACGGCTCCCAACTGGACGCCCATGTCGCCGAGGAACAGCACAACGTTGGCGATCCGGGACAGTTCGAACAGGACAGTGCGGATCCACTGGGCGCGGGGCGGCGCCTCGACGTCCATGAGCCGCTCAGCAGCCAGGATGAACGGCACCTCGTTGGCAAAGCTGCCCAACCAGTCGATGCGGTTGATCAGCGTGGTGACCTGCGGGTACGTCCGGACCTCGGAGAGCTTCTCGTAGCCCCGGTGCATGTAGCCCATGACCGGTTCGGCGGCAACCACCCGTTCACCGTCCAACTTGACGATGATGCGCAGCGTGCCGTGGGTGGCCGGATGCTGAGGACCGATGTTGAGGGTCATGCCCTCGGTCTCGATCTCGACATTGACTCGGGCATCGCTGGCCTGGCCAGCGATGTAGGCCATTTGGCGGGGATCGCTCACCGGGGTCACGATGCGTCTCCCTCTTCCGCACTCGCGTCATCGTCATCTCCGCCGGGCATGAGCTCCACGTCGACGATGCCCGGCCAGGGCTTCACCCGGCGGGCCAGCAGCGGATAGTCCTTGCGCAGCGGGTTCCCCTCGAAGTGCGACGGCAGGTAGAGGTGCACCTGATTGGGATGGTTCCGGAACGAGATGCCGAACATCTCCCTGGCCTCACGCTCGTGCCAGTCCACACCGGGGTAGACGCCGATCCACGAGTCGACCTCGGGCCTGTCGCCCGCCAGGTCGGACTTGATGGTTATGCCCACATGGCCCACCGGGTCATGGACCCGGGCCAGCAGCTGGAAGCGGGTCTCGCCGCCGGCGACACCCGTCTCGAACGCGTCAGCCGGAGCATCCGACCCGTCGGATGCCTCATGGGGGAGGTCCACCTGGGCGTCCATGTCGCGTCCGTAGGGCGACGGCATCCAGTCGACGGCCGACAGGAAGTTGAAGTACGTCATGGCGCAGCGGTCCCGCAAGACGGTCGCTGTTTCGACCCACGCGTCGGCGGTCACCCGTACCCAGGCATCGACACCGGGCTCGACGTGGCTCTCGACCAGGCCGCTTCCCAGCGCATCGGCCAGCGTCGCGACCAGCGCGTCGCGCTGCTCGTCAGTCGGGTCCGCCTGTACCTCGTCGGTGTCCACCGTGGTGTCAGCGTCAGGTGACGACAATGGGATCACCCGTCCAACGTTCAGTCATGTCCTCGGTGGCAATGCGCTCCTGGAGCAGCACGATGCCCTCCAGCAGGGCTTCCGGGCGCGGCGGGCAGCCGGGCACGTAGACGTCAACAGGGATGATCTGGTCGACGCCCTTGGTCACCGAGTAGCTATCCCAGTAGGGGCCGCCGCAGTTGGCGCACGAACCCATGGAAATCACGTACTTGGGATCGGGCATCTGCTCGTAAAGACGACGCACGGCCGGCGCCATCTTGTCGGTCACTGTGCCCGACACAACCACCAGATCGGCCTGACGGGGGCTGGCCGGAAACGGGATGACGCCCAGGCGCATCACGTCGTAGCGCGGCGAGGCGAACGCCGCGCCCATCTCGATGGCGCAGCACGCCAAGCCCCACTGGTACACCCAGAGGGAGTACTTGCGGCTGACGTTGAGCAACTTGGTCAGCGGCTTCGGCAGCTTGCCGCTCTCGACGAGTCCCATGATTCGTTACTCCCCTACCGTCGCCCGCTCAGATCCACCGGAGCAGACGCTTACGCCAGGCGTAGAACAGTCCGAGCGCCAGGATGAAGATGAAGATGGCCATCTCGACCAGCCCGAAGACGCCATAGACCTCGAGGCGGGTGGCCCACGGGAAGATGAACACGGCTTCCACGTCGAACAGCACGAACATCAGGGCGAACACGTAGTACCGGATGTTGGACTGGCTCCACATGTCGCCCTGCGGGTCGACACCGGACTCGTAGTTCATGACCTTCTGCGAGGTCTCACGCGACGGTCGAAGCAAGCTGCCCAAGCCCAGGAACGCCGACACCAACAGCACGGCGAGGCCGCCGAAGACGACCACCACGAGCCAGCTACGAAGGAAGTCGGACACGAAGGGAGAACCTAACGAATCGGGCGGATGGGCGACGGCGAACGAGACCACAGGCCCGTCGACCCGGGCAGGTTACCGGATGTGAACGGGTTCACGAAGACCCAACGACGCCGGCTGACGGGGCCCACGGTGGGGATCCTGAGGGTGTCAGCGGGGCCCACGATCAACTACCGACCAGCATGGGGACGGCGTCTCGGGCCAGGTCCATGAGGGGTCCGGGCACGATCCCGATGGCCAGCACGCCGGTACACGCCACGCCGATGACCACCCGGGCACCCAACGGGACACCGGCATCCTCGGCATCTCCGGCATCTCCGGCATCTCCGGCATCTTCCAAGTACATGGCGACGAGGATTCGGAGGTAGACGAAGGCGGCGATAGCGGCGGCCAGCATGGCCACGCCAGCCACCCAGTAGCCCCGGCCCTCAACCGCAGCGGCCAGCACGCCCAACTTGGCCACGAACCCACCGGTGAATGGCACACCCGCCTGACCCAGCAGCAGGACGGTAAACGCCCCGGCCAGTACCGGGCGGCGACGGACAAGGCCCCGGTAGTCGTCGAGCGAATGGGCCGAATCGCCCGGACCACCCATGACGGTGAGCACGGCGAAGCTCCCGGTAGCCAGCAGCGTGTAGACGACCAGATAGGCGTAGACCGCCGCGGCACCCCGGGCGTCAGCGGCCTGCACGCCTAGAAGCAGGAAGCCAGCGTGGGCAATCGAGGAGTAGGCGAGCATCCGTCGAACGTCGGTCTGCAGCACGGCGACCGAGGCGCCGACCACCACGCTGAGTCCAGCAAGCACGGACACGGCCGGCGACCAGTCCGAGGCGTGAGTCCCGAGGGTCACCACGAGGACCCGCACCATCGCCGCGAAGCCTGCCGCCTTCACCCCGGCGGCCATCCACGCCACGACCGGGCTGGGCGCCCCCTGGTAAACGTCGGGCGTCCAGGCGTGGAAAGGCACGGCGGCCACCTTGAAGGCCAGGCCGACCAGCAGCAGGGCGATGCCGGCCAGCAGCATCCCGTCCCTGAGCAGCACCACCGTCGATAGGTGTTCGGCGATCAGGGCCAGACGGGTCGAACCGGTGGCGCCGTATAGGAGCGCCATGCCGTAGAGCAGGAAGGCCGAGGCGAACGCCCCGAGCACAAAGTATTTGAGCGCCGCCTCCTGGGACTCAATGCGGCGCAGGTGTAGGGCGGCCAGCACGTACACGGCGATCGACAGGATCTCCAGGCCCAGGAACAGGACGATGAGGTCGTCGGCCGACGCCATGACCACGCCACCAGTCGCCGAGAGCATGAGCAGGACGTACAACTCGACGCCCGGCAGATCCTCACGGGCCAGGTAAGGACGGGCCAACAGGGCGGTGGCCACCACCGCGATGGCCAGTATCGCGGTGACCAGCACCGTGGACCCGTCGACAGCGACCATGCCGCCCAGATATGAGCGGGGTCCACCGTCACGCACCTCGTTCCACATGGGCACCGAGGCCACCAGCACGGCCAGGCCGGTGACGACCGTCCAGGCCTGGGGCAGGGCGTCGGGAAGGCGGCGGACGATCGAGGCCACAGTCAGCAGCAGCATCCCACCGGCCGAGAGCAGGATCACCGGAATCAGGGCCCACCACAGGACCTCGGGGGTGACGACGGTCGACATCAGTGATCGTCCCCCTCGTCGGCGTGGTCGGATCCGTGGTCGCCAGCGCCTTCGATGTCGACGCCGAAGCGGGACGTCGGCTCGTGGAAGCCGTCCACGTGCTCCTCGATGTGGGCCACCAGGGCATCCACCGCAGGTTCCATCCGTTCGATCACCGGCTTCGGGTAGACGCCCATGAAGACGATGAGAGCCAGCAGCGGTGCCAGCACCAGACCCTCACGGAGTTTCAGGTCGGGCATCTCGGCGTTGTCGCCCTTGGCTGGGCCATGGAAGACCCGCTGGTAGGCCCACAGCAGATAGAGGGCGGCTAGGACCACGCCTCCGGCGGCCACCACGGCCCACCAACGGTGGGCGTTGAACGCTCCGACCAGCACCAGGAACTCGCCCACGAAGCCGTTCAGACCGGGCAGGCCGATCGACGACAGCATGACCAGGGTAAACACGGCGGCCATGACCGGCGCCGACTTCTGCAGGCCACCCAACTCGTCAATCTGACGGGTGTGGCGACGTTCGTAGATCATGCCGACCAGCAGGAACAGGGCGCTGGTCGACACGCCGTGGTTGACCATCTGGAGCAGGCCGCCCTCGATGCCCTCGGTGTTCAGGGCGAAGGTGCCCAACACGATGAAGCCCAGATGGGCCACCGAGGAATAGGCCACGAGGCGCTTCAGGTCCCGCTGCATGGTGGCCACCACGGCGCCGTAGATGATGCCGACCACGCCCAGAGTCAGGAACACCGGGGCGAAGAAGTGGGAGGCCTCGGGGAACAGGTAGAGGCCGAACCGCAGGAAACCGTAGGTGCCCAACTTGAGCAGCACGCCGGCCAAGATCACCGAGCCAGCCGTCGGCGCCTCGGTATGGGCATCGGGCAGCCAGGTGTGCAGTGGGAAGATCGGCACCTTCACCGCGAAGGCCAGCGCGAAGGCGGCAAAGATCCAGCGGGCCGCATTGGTGTCGATGGCCTGGGCCTCGGCAATGGCCACCAAGTCGAAGGTGACCGAGGTGCCGGTGGCGTCCGCGTGGAGGAAGGCCACGGCCAGGATCCCCACCAGCATGAGAGCCGATCCGGCCATCGTGTAGAGGAAGAACTTGGTCGCCGCGTATGCCCGGTTGCCGTGCCCCCACCGTCCGATGAGGAAGTACATGGGCACCAGGACGACCTCGAAGCAGAGGAAGAAGACCACCAGGTCCAGCGCGCAGAACACACCCATGACGCCGGCCTCCAGCACGAGCAGCCACGCGTAGTAGGCCCGGTCGTCGTGCCCGGGGTCGACGGCCAGCAGGGCGATCGGGAACAGCACGCCGGTCAGCACGATTAGGAACAACGAGATCCCGTCGATGCCCAGCAGCCACTGGATGCCCAGGTCGGAGATCCAGTCAGCTTGTGACGTGAACTGCATCTCGGCTCCGTGGGTGGCGTCGAAACCCTTCAACAGCCAAACCGACATACCACCCACGATCACCGAGGTGGCCACGGCCACCAACTTGAGCAGCTCTGGGCGACGACGGGGCAGGCAGACCACCAGCAGGGCGCCCACGGCGGGCACCACGATCAGCGCCGGCAGCACGGCGAACGGCACACCGGGAGAGGAGGCGACCACGAAGGTCAAGAGGGCACCCATCAGAAATTGCTCCTCGAGAGGAACCAGAGCACGAGGCCCACAGCCCCAAGGCCGATGCCCACTGCGTAGGTGCGAACCAGGCCGTTGTGGAAACGCCGGAGCAGGCCGGCCTCCCGGCGAACCAGGGTGGCCATCCCCTCGACCGCGCCGTCGACCACCTCGCGGTCGAAGGCTGCGGTGGCGTCGAAGCCGGTGCGGCCCGGACCGCCCATGAAGTCCGAGACCTTCCGATCGAATCGCCACGCCTCGGCGAGGATCGGACGCTCGAAGGCGGTGTGGTCGATGCGACGCTGTCCGTAGGCCGCTACGGCCACCGCGATGCCCACCGCGCCGCCGGCCACCGCAATGACGGCCAGCACCCACAGGGTCCCCGCGCCAATAGACAGGTGGACCTCGTTGTGGAACAGCGTGGGCTCCAGCCAGTGCTCGAGCCGCTTGGTGCTCGATGAGAAGGGAAGCTGCACGAGCCCACCCAGCACGCTCAGGCCGGCCAGGACGACGAGCGGGAAGGCCATGGTCCACGGGGATTCGTGCGGGTGATGAGCGGCGCGATCGGCCACCGCGTCGGGTAGCTCGTCAGCCACCGCACCAACGTCGGGGGCGCCAGCCAGGGCCAGGGCGGGAAGGTCGGGTCGCACGTCAGCCGCGGCACGGACATCCGCCACCGCGGCCTCGGCAACCGTTAAGGCGTCAACGGCAGCAGACAGCACACCTTCGGCCTCGGTCACCGCGGCCTCGTCGGCTGCGGTCGCCGCCCCACGGCGGACCTCCAACGCAGTCTCGGCATCGGCCACCGCAGCGCGTGCGGCCTCGACGCCCTCGTCGGCACCGGCCAGACGGGCAGCCCAGACGGCATCCACCTCGTCAGACCTCGGGTCGGCGAAGCGGTGACGACCGAAGAAGGTGAGCACCACTTGACGGGTCATGTAGAAGGCGGTCAGCACAGCGGTCACTAGGCCAACGGCCCACAGAAGGGGGCTCTCGTTCCAGGCGAAGGCCAGGATCTCGTCCTTGGACCAGAAGCCGGCGAAGGGCGGCACGCCGGCGATGGCCAACCAGCCGATGATGAACGTGCCCGCCGTGATCGGCATGAAACGACGCAGCCCGCCGTAGTGGGCCATGTCCTGGTCACCGTCCATTCCGTGGATAACCGAGCCAGAGCCCAGGAACAGCAACGCCTTGAAGAAGGCGTGGGTGACCATGTGGAACACCGCGGCCACGTAGGCGCCACAGCCCACCGCCAGGAACATGTAGCCGAGTTGGCTGACCGTGGAATAGGCCAGCACCTTCTTGATGTCACGCTGGGCCACAGCAATGGTCGCCGCGAACAGTGCCGTGCCGGCACCCGTCCAGGCGATCATGGTGGGCACCCAGTCAGCGGCGTCGGCGATGATCGGGTTGACCCTGGTCAATAGGTAGACGCCCGAGGTGACCATGGTCGCCGCGTGGATGAGCGCCGAGACAGGCGTGGGGCCGGCCATCGCGTCAGGCAACCAGAGGTAGAGCGGGAACTGGGCCGACTTGCCGATGGCCCCCACGAACAGCATCACGGCGATGAACGTGGCAGTGGACTGGGCCACCGTGCCGGCCGCCGTGGTGTCCAGCACATCGACGTAGGCCACGGACCCGAACGTGAAGAACGTCATGAAGATGGCGACCATGAAGCCCCAGTCACCGATCCGATTGGTCACGAAGGCCTTCTTGCCCGCTGTGGCGTTGGCCTCGTCGGTGAACCAGAACGAGATGAGCAGGTAAGAACAGGCACCGACGCCCTCCCAGCCCAGGAAGGTCAGCAACAGGTTGTCACCCAGGACCAGTATCAGCATGGAGAAGGCGAACAGGTTCAGGTAGGTGAAGAAGCGGGGGAACTCGCCGTCACCGTGCATGTAGCCGACGGAGTAGAGGTGGATGAGGGCGCCCACACCGGTGATGAATAGGCACATGGTGAGCGACAGCGGATCGGCCAGAAAGCCCACGTCGACCCGGAGATCTCCGGCCGGCATCCACTCGAACAACGTGGTCACCGCCCGCCGGTCCTGCACGTCGCGCCCCGCCAAGTCTAGGAATACGCCGACGGTGGCCAGAAAGGAGCCGGCCATGGCACCGGTGGCAAGCCATCCAGCCCACGGTTCGCCGAGCCGTTTCCCACCGAACGTCAGCACCAGGAAGCCGGCCAGAGGCAGCGCGGGGATCAACCAGACGAGATCGAGCACGCCTTAACCCCCCAGTACCGAGAGGTCGTCGGCCGTCGCACCCTGGCGGCGGCGCATGATGGCCACGATGATCCCGAGGCCGACCACGACCTCGGCCGCCGCGACGACAAGCACGAAGAACACCGAGAGTTGGCCGCCCAGATCGCCCAGTTCGGCGCCGAGGCTTACGAAGGTCAGGTTGACGGCGTTGAGCATCAGCTCGACGCACATGAACATAACCAGCGGGTTGCGGCGGGTCAGAAGGCCGACGGCGCCGAGCGAGAACAGCACGGCCCCCAACGCCAGATACCAGGAGGTGGTCACCACCATCAGGCGCCCCCCGCTTCTTCGGGCTCTTCGTCAGCCGCTGTATCAGGCCCGGCATCGGCGTCGGCGGGCTCGGTGGACGTAGCCACGACCACGACGGGAGGCGGTTGCAGCGGGCCCTTGACGGTCCGGGCCAGCACCACAGCGCCGACCACCGCGACGGTCAGCAGCAGGGCGGTCAACTCCACGGCGAAAACGTGCCCGGTGAACAGGGCCTCGCCGAGACGCCGGGTGTTGTCCCCGGCATCACCCAGCGGCGCGGTCCGACCGGGAGCACCCGTCGGACCATCGGTGGCCACCAGCAGGAGGGTGAGCAGCATCCCCATCAACGAGGCGCCGATCACCGCGGCCAGGGGACGCTGGCCGACAATGGGTTCCACCCCGAGGTTCTCGGCCCGGTCGACGCCCAGCAGCATGATCACGAACAGGAACAGGATGACCACGGCGCCCGCGTAGACGATGACCTGGACGGCAGCCAGGAAGGTGGCGTCCTGGAGGACGAACAGGACGGCGACCCCGAACAGGGTCTGGACCAGGAACAGGGCGGCGTGCACCGGGTTACGCGACGTGAGCACGCCCACGGCACCGGTCAACACGATCGCCGCACTGGCGAAGAAGACGAAGGCTTCCATCAGTGGGTATCCGACCCTTCGTCATCGGATCCAGGTTCGTCGGATTCAGCGCCGGCATCTCCGTCTGACTGCCCGACCTCCGGGGCCCTCACGCCATGACCCAGCTCGCCCGACCACGACACCTGTCCGCTGTACAAGGCGTCCCCACTGGGCGACGTGGCACGCATCCAACCCGAAGTCATGGCGTCGTCACCCGGTCGCCAGTCTTCCCACGGGAGGTGCTGAGGACGACCCGTGGTGGCATCGACCACCAACTCGTCCTTCGTGTAGATGGCGTCGGCCCGGTTGGTGAACGAAAACTCGAACAACTTCGACTCGGTGATGGCCTCGGTCGGGCAGGCCTCCACGCACAGGTCGCAGTGAATGCACCGCAGGTAGTTGATCTCGTAGATGAAGCCGTACCGCTCGCCGGGGGACACCGGTTCGTCGGGCGGGTTGTCGGCGCCGCGCACGTAGATGCACTTCGCTGGGCAGACCCCGGCGCACAGCTCACAACCGATGCACTTCTCCATGCCGTCCTCGTACCGGTTCAGCACGTGGCGGCCGTGCAAGCGGGCCGGCTTGGGACGCTTGTCCTTCGGGTACGAGGTGGTGACCCGCTTCTCGAACATCTTGCCGAAGGTGACGGCGAAGCCGCGGAAGTAACCCATCAGACCGACTCGCCTTCCCGCTCGCCATCCAGGTCTGCCAGACGCTCGGCCCGGGCCTTGGACACCGCACCAATGAGGAGCGCAGCACCGCCGGCCATCACGGCCATGCCGACCATCACCACCGGCACCAGCGGCCATCCCCGGTCACCGGCCACGTTCATGGCCCCGATCAGCAGGAACCATCCGAGAGCCACCGGGATCAGCACCTTCCACCCCAGGTCCATGAGCTGGTCGTAGCGCAGCCGGGGCAGCGTGGCCCGGAGCCACACGAAGCAGAACAGGAAGGCGAACACCTTGAGGCTGAACCAGAAGACTGGCCACACCCAGCCCAAGGTGTCGGTCAGGATCGGTCCGGCTGGGCCACCCAGAAACAAGGTGACGGCGATAGCCGACATGGTGATTACGTTCATGAACTCGGCCAGAAAGAAGAGAGCGAACCGCAGCGAGCTGTATTCGGTGTGGAACCCGCCGACCAGCTCCTGTTCGGCCTCCACCAGGTCGAATGGCGGGCGGTTCAACTCAGCGGTCCCGGCCATCAGGAACACGATGAACGGGACAACGCCGGTGGCCAGAACGTTCCAGCTGCCGTTGACCTGACTGGCCACGATGTCGTGCGTGGACAGCGAACCGGAGGTCAGGAAGACCGCTGCGATGGCCAGGCCGAGGGCCGCCTCATAACTGATCATCTGGGCCGACGCCCGCACCGAACCGAGCAGCGGGTACTTCGAACCCGACGACCAGCCGGCCAGCATCACGCCGTAGACGGCGATCGAAGAGAGGGCAAGGAAGAATAGGACGCCCACCGGCGGGTCGGCCACCTGCAGGTAGGTGCGCTCACCGAACCACGTGACGGTGCCGTCGCCCGACGAGAAGTCGCCCCCAATGGGGACAATGGCGAACACTAGGAAGGCCGGCACCAACGACAGATAGGGGGCCAACTTGAAGACCACCCGGTCGGCCCGGTCCGGGATGAGGTCCTCCTTGAAGAACAGCTTGATCCCGTCGGCCAGTGTCTGGAGGATGCCGAACGGGCCGGCCACGGCCGGGCCGATCCGGTTGTGCATGTCGGCCACCAGCTTGCGCTCGAACCAGATCATGAGCATGACCGAGACGAGCAGCAGGGTGAAGGCCACAACGACCTTCAGGACCACGATGCCCACGATGCCCAGGTCCAGATCGCCACTCAGCAGCGGATCCAGCGCCAGCACGGCGGTGTCCAGGGCGCTCACCGGCGACCCACCCGGACTTCGGTGACCGGCGCCAAGGCATCGATCAGGGCGTTGACGTCCATGTCGGGCTGGTTGGCCCTCAGGTGCACGGTCCCCCGGGCCACACCGGCATCGGCGGCCACCACCACCTGGATGGTGCCTTGGGCGCTGATGAGGTCCACGACCTCACCCTCGTCAATCCCGTTGCGGGCCAGGTCTGTCGGCTCAATGCCGGCACGCGTCCCCGGGGCCAGACCGGCCAATGACGGGCTGTGGGCCACCAGGACCCCGGCGTCGTACATGCACCGGTCGACCACCAGGCGGAGGCCGTAGCCGTCGCGTCCCGGAACGCCGGTCGGTTCGGGCCGGTCCAGACCCAGCGAACCCTCGATCAGGATCCCCTCGCGGGTCGCCTCGGCGAGGGCCTCGGGTGTGAGCGCGGAGTGAAGCGGCGACACGGTGACCAGTTCGGCCAGCACGTCGTCCACTGACTCGAAGCCCAGGTCACCACCCAGACGCTCGGCGAGATCCACGGCGATCGCCCAGTCAGGTCGGGACGTTCCAGGTGAGGTCACCTTGCGGGCCACCACGCTTACCCGGCCCTCCAGGTTGGTAAAGGTTCCGTCGAGTTCGGTGGAGGCCACGGCGGGGAGGACCACGTCGGCCCGGGCCACGGTCTCGGTGCCGAACAGGTCGATGGCCACCACGGTTCTCGCCCCGGCCAGGGCCTGCTCGACGAGTTGGCGGTCGGGCACATCGGCCAGCAGATCGGCCCCCAGCAAGACGAGGACGTCAATGTCTCCAGCGGCCGCCGCAGTGAGAATCCCCAGCGCGTCATGGCCGGCGGCCGTCGGTACGGTCGGCCACGCATCGGCGACCCGTCCGGCATCGGCCAGCGATGCGCGACCTGGAAGGAGCCCGGGAGCCAGACCCATGTCCATGGCGCCGTGGACGTTGCCGCGACGGAGAAGCGAGAGGAATGTGGCCTCAGGCAGATGGTCGTGGAGGGCCAGTGCACCGTCCACTACCGGGCCGGCTGACTCGGCCAGCGAGGGTCGGCCCAGCAGCACCGTGACCGGCGAACCGTCAGCCACCGCGGCGGCCAGGGTGGCTCCGGCAGCGGCCAACTGGTCGACCGGGATGCCGCCGACACCGACCGGTGATCTGGAGCCGAACATGGCGGCCACCACGCCAGCCGCATCACCTGGGGTAACTCGCAGCGAATGGGCGGCGTGAGGGCTCAGCCCGGTACGTCGCGGCGTGAGTTCAATCAGGGTGGCCCCGTCGTGGACCACGGCGTGTCGGAGTCGCAGAAACAGCGCCCCGAGTTCCTCCTTGGGGTCGGGACCCAGGAGCACGATCGTTCCGCCGGGCGTGCAGGCCCGGTCGATGGTGGCCCGCGGCAAGCCGAGGACGACCTCCGCGGGCAGACCATCGGCCAACTGGGCGTCCACGTGGTCGGTGCCCAGCACGCCCTTGGCCAGCTTGACCCACGCGTACTGCGACTCGTTGGTCATCCGGGCGCCGCCCAACACGGCGATCCGATCAGCCGGTGCGGCCGACAAGGCCGACGCAACGACGCCGAGCGCCTCGCCCCACGGCGCAGCGACCAGCGAGTCGCCCTCGGCCGTCCGGTTGCCCAGGGCGTCGCCCCGCAGCATCGGTGAGGCCAGGCGGTCCTCGTGGTCGTAGGCCTCGAAGACGAACCGTTCCTTGTCCGAGAGCCAGCCCCAGTTGACGGCGTCGGCGTCGACACCCTGGAACCGGAGCACCCGGTCGCTCGAGGACTGCACGGTGATGCGACTGCCCACGCTGTCCAGCGTGCTGGTCGACTCGACCTCCTCGAGATCCCACGGGCGGGCCTTGAAACGGTACGGAGTAGCGGTCAACGCGCCCACCGGGCAGACCTGCACGGTGTTACCGCTGAAGTACGAGGAGAAGGGCTGTTCGGGGAAGGTGTTGATCTGGGTCTGGCCGCCCCGGTCCATGAAGTGGATGAGTTGATCGCCGGCCACCTCGCCGGCGAACCTGGTGCAGCGGTCGCACAGGATGCAGCGTTCCCGGTCCAGGTAGACGTTGGAGTTGACGGGGATCGGCTTCTCGAAGTGCCGCTTCTCCTCGACGAATCGGCTCTCGCCTGGTCCGAAAGCCATTGTCTGGTCCTGCAGGGGGCACTCGCCGCCCTTATCGCAGACGGGGCAGTCCAGTGGGTGGTTGACGAGCAGGAACTCCAGCACCCCGTCCTGGGCCTTTCGGGTGCGGTCCGACTCGGTCTCGACGGACATGCCGGGCGTGCACTCGAGCATGCACGACGGCTGCAGGGCAGGGCCCCGCCCGGTGTCGACCTCGACCAGGCACATGCGACACATCCCGACCGGCTTCATCCGGCTGTGGTGGCAGAACCGGGGAATGTACGTGCCGGTGCGCTCGCAGGCGTCGATCAGCAATTCACCCGGGTGGGCGGCCACCGTCTCACCATCGACCTGTATCTCGACGACGGGTGTTTCCCCACTCATGCGCCAACCTCCCCACCGGGGGCGGCGGCCGACACTGGGATGCCGTCGCTTCGGGTGATGCGGGCCTCAAACTCGTGGCGGAATCGCCGGATGGTCGAGGTGATGGGCGCCACCGACGACGGACCCAACGGACAGATGGTGGTCTGGCGGGGCGGGAACGGCACGGCTTCAAGCCCCTCGTCGGCATGGGCGGCCACCGGATACGGCCCGGGGCTGATGTTGTCGCCCACGTCGAGCAGCAGATCGATGTCGGACGGTCGGCCATGCCCGTCGAGGATGCGAGCCAGGATCTTCTCCTCCCAGTTGGTCCCCTCCCGACAGGGCGAGCACTTGCCACATGACTCGCGGGCGAAGAACCGCACCATCCGATGGCAGGCCTTCACGGCGTCGGTGGTCTCGTCCATGACGATGATGGCGCCCGATCCCAGCATTGATCCGGCGGCGCCCACCTCCTTGGCCTCCAGCGGCAGGTCGAGGTGCTCGGCAAAGAACCAGGGTGCGGATCCACCGCCCGGGATGAACATCTTCAACTCGTGGCCGTTCCGGATTCCCTGGCAGAACGCCTCGCCGTAGAACAGGTCGCGGAACGTGGTGACGCCCTGCTCGACCTCGTAGACACCGGGCCGGTTCACGTGTCCCGAAACGGTGAACAGGCGGGTACCGGGCGAGGTCTCCGACCCCATCTTCCGGTAGGCGACAGCGCCGTGGGACATGATCCACGGCACGTTGGCCAGCGTCTCCACGTTGTTGACGATGGTCGGCTGGCCGTAGAGCCCGATGGCCGCCGGAAAGTACGGCGGCTTGAGGCGGGGCATGCCCCGGTTGCCCTCGAGGCTCTCGATGAGCGCCGTTTCCTCGCCCACGATGTAGGCGCCGGCACCCCAGTGGAGGGTGATGTCTACCGACAGGTCGGTGCCCAGGACGTTTCGGCCCACGTAGCCCGCGGCATAGGCCTCGTTGAGTGCCGTGGCGATTCGCTCCTGGGCCAGGGCCATCTCGCCCCGGACGTACAGGAAGCACTGCGACAACCCGAGGGCGTAACAGGCGATCAGGCAGCCCTCGATGAGTTGATGCGGATCGCGCTCCATCAGCAGGCGGTCCTTGTAGGTGCCGGGCTCGCTCTCGTCGCCGTTCACGACCAGGTACCGGGGCCACACGCCCTCGGGGCAGAAGCCCCACTTGACGCCGGCCGGGAATCCGGCACCACCACGGCCCAGCAGGGTGGCCTCGCGGACCTGGGCGTGCACGACGTCGGGGGTCATGGTCAGCGCGGCCCGGAGGCCCTCGTAGCCCCCGGTGGCCAGGGAGCGTTCCAGGGTGAAGGAATCCTCGTGAGGGAAGCGGGAGGTCACGACCTTCGGCCCGTCGTTGTCGACGTAGCCAGCGGCATGGGGGACGTAGGCGCCGGTCACGATGCCTCCTCTTCTACCGCAGGCATCCATGCGGGTGACCCGGTGACGTCCTCGGGGGGTACCACGCCGGCCCGACGATCATCCGGCACGTGCTGTCGTACCCGACCGAGGGTTCCGTGGTCGGGGATGTCACCGCCGTCGCCCGCTGCGCCGCGGACCAGTGGGCTACGTCCGGCCCGGAGGTCGGCCACCACCTCATCGAAGGTTTCGGTGTCGGCCCGGTGGAAGTAGCGGTAGTTCACGGTGAAGCAGGGCGCCTCGGTGCAGGCTGCCACGCACTCCACGTCCTCGACGGTGAACAGGCCGTCGTCGGTGGTGCCACCGGCCCGGACCCCGAGCGTCGACTCGGCGTGCTCTAGGAGTTCCTCGCCACCCAGTAGTTGGCAGGACACGTTGGTGCATACGTTGACCACATACCGGCCCACCGGATGGAACTTGAACATTTCGTAGAAGCTGCCGGTGCCCAGCACCTCGGCGGCCGTGGTCCCGGTCATGGCGGCGATCTCGACCATGGCCTCGGGCATTACCCATCCCTCCTGCTCCTGGGCTAGATGGAGTAGTGGGATGACCGCCGACTTCGGCTTCGGGTACCGGGCCAGGATCTCGCGGGCGATCCGCTCGTTCGATGGGTCGAACCAGCTCACCGGTCGACCTCCCCCATGATGGGGTCCACCGACGACACGACAGCCACGCCGTCGGCGATCAGACCACCCTCCATGAGGTGCGGCAGGGTCTGTAGGTTCACGAAGCTGGGACCACGGATGTGCATCCGGTAGGGCTTCGGACCCCCGTCCGACACCAGGTAACAACCGAGTTCACCACGGGGCGACTCCACGGCGGCGTACGTCTCACCCTCTGGCACGTGGAAGCCCTCGGTGAAGATCTTGAAGTGGTGGATGAGGGCTTCCATCGACTCGTCAATGCGGGCACGCGGCGGCGGGGTGACCTTCTTGTCTTGGGTCCGGTAGTCGCCTTCGGGGATCAGGTCGATGATCTGCTCGACGATTCGCAGCGACTCCCGGATCTCGTTGAGGCGGATGGCGTAGCGGTCGAACGAGTCGCCGTGGGTACCCACGATTACGTCGAACTCCACCTCGTCGTAGGCCAGATAGGGCTGGTCGCGGCGCAGGTCCCAGGCGTAGCCGGTTGACCGCAGGATGGGACCGGTGGCCGACAGGGCGAGCGCTTCGGCAGGGGTCATGACGCCCACGCCCTGGAGCCGCTCGCGAAAGATGGGTTGCCCGGTGAGCAGGGTGTCGTACTCGTCGAGTCGGGGTGGGATCAGGTCGAGCAGCCGCCGAAGGTCGTCCTGCCACCCGTCGGGGAGGTCGGCGGCGACCCCTCCGGGCCGGATGTAGTTGTGGTTCATCCGCAGGCCGGTGACCTTTTCGAAGAAGCGGAGCACCTCTTCGCGCTCGCGCCAGCCATAGATCATCATCGACACGGCGCCTAGGTCCATGCCGTTGGTGGCCTGGAACAGGAGGTGTGAGGCGACCCGATTTAGCTCGCACATGAGCATCCGGATCCAGGTGGCCCGCGGCGGCACGTCGATACCCAGGAGTTGCTCAACGGCCAGAGAGAAAGCCAGTTCGGAGAACAGTGGGGCGGCGTAGTCCATCCGGGTGACGTTGGTCGGGCCCTGGAGGTAGGTGAGGTCCTCGGCGGTCTTTTCCATACCGGTGTGGAGGTAGCCGATGATCGGCTTGGTCCGCAGGATCGTCTCTCCCTCCATCTCCAACATGAGACGGAGCACTCCGTGGGTGGACGGGTGCGACGGGCCCATGTTGAGGATCATCCGCTGGTCTGCAGCATCGCCGGTGGGCGGATCGTCGGGATCGCCAGCCAGGACGGCGGCCTCGGCCTCGCTCAGGCGAAGTACGGCACTCGTGTCGTCACGGCGCAAGACGCGCTCGTACGAGCCCAGGTCCAGATCGGAGCCCTCGACACCGGGGCCGTCAAGGGCGCCGTCGAGAGAACCGTCGACGGGCTCGTCGGTCGGAGGACCTGTCGGAGGACCTGTCGGAGGACTGATCATGTCCGTCATCGGGCGGCCGGGGCGTCCTTGAACTGGACCGGAATCCGGCCAATGGCCACGTCGCGACGGAGCGGGTGACCCTCCCAGTCCTCGGGCATCAGGATCCGGGTGTGGTCGGGGTGGCCGGCGAAGGCCACACCGACCAGATCCCAGGCCTCGCGCTCCATGGCCTCGGTCCCCGGGAAGATGTCGAACAGCGATGGCACCACGGGCTCGGCTTCGGGCACCTGGGCCCGCAAACGAACCCGTCGACCTCTGGTGTGGTCGATGAATGCGGCTACTACCTCGAAGCGCTCGGGTGTCACGCCCTCGGGCAGGTCAGTGCGACCTGGATGAGCGGAGTAGTCAACGGCGGTGACGTCGATAGCCATGCAGAAGCCGTCGGCTTTCAGGGCCGAAACAGTGTCCAGCCACTGGTCGACGGTCGGGTGCAACACGACCTGCCCGGTGGCCTCGACCACCTGCACGCCGTGGAGCAGGGACTCGTCGCTCACCTCGGGCTCGCTCATCGGGTGCCCAGTTCCACGGCCTGGACGGTCTCGACGGGAGCGGCACGCACGTCGACCTCGATGGCCGCGCCACCGTCATTGGCCTCGCGGCGGCGTGTCAGTTCGCCGCTCTGGATGTTGTCGTGCAGCGTCAGGATGGCGTGCATCAGGGTCTCGGGGCCGGGCGGGCAACCGGGGGCGTAGACATCGACCGGCACGACCTGATCGACGCCCTGGACAATGGCGTAGTTGTTGAACATTCCGCCGCTCGACGCGCACACGCCCATGGAAATGACCCACTTGGGCTCCATCATCTGGTCGTAGATCTGGCGCAGGATGGGAGCCATCTTCTGGGACACCCGGCCGGCCACGATCATCAGGTCGGCCTGACGTGGCGAGGCCCGGAAGACCTCCATGCCGTAGCGGGCCAGGTCGTAGTGAGCGGCACCGGTGGCCATCATCTCAATGGCGCAGCACGCCAGGCCGAACGTCGCCGGCCAGCAACTTCGGGCCCGCGACCACTTCACGAGATCCTCGACCTTGGCCGTGACGAAGTTGTGCTCGAGGCCCTCGAGGCCGTGGGACATCACGTCTGAGGTCTCGCCGAGTCCGGGAAGGTGCACCATCAGGCGTCCCGATCCCGTCCCTCGAGCCCCACTTCGCGAACCCCGGCCCGCCGAACGGTGGACGACGAGGTGCGGTGCGGTGACACGGCGTGCCGGACCCGACGTACCGGACCCCACTCAAGGGCCCCGTTGCCGATCAGGTACACGAACGACTCGAATACCGCCGCCGAGAAGATGAGGACGGCCACCAGACCGAACAGGCCGAGACCGTCATGGGCAATGGCCCACGGGTAGAAGAAGATGATCTCGATATCGAAGACGATGAAGATCATCGCCACGAGGAAGAACCGGACGGGGAACCGCTCGGGCGTCTCACGTCCCGGGATGATCCCGCACTCGTAGGGCGCGGCCTTGCGGTCATTCGGGCTTCGGGGGGCGAGCAGGCGCGAGGCGACGAAGCTGAGGGCGGCGAACAGGAACGCCAGGATCAGGAGGACGATGATGGGGAGGTACTGGCCGAGCACGTCACTCGTCCCCAGTTCCACCCACGACCACGGGATTGATCACGAGGTCAGGCGCTGCTGGTCTCGAACTCCCTGCGCCGCTCCATGAGCTCCTTGTCACGCACGTGGAGCCAGTAGCAGAGGGCCAGGAAGACCAGCAACGAACCGATGGTGACCAGTGCAGGTCGCAGGCGAACCCATCCGAGATCACGGATCATCACCACCGACACGACGGGCTCACCGGGGTCGACAACCGGACGGGGCGGGGCCACGCCGGCAGGGACCTCTTGGAATAGCACCCCCTGTAACTGCACCACCGTGTAGCGGGTCGGGTGGGTGAGTCGGGCCGAGTTGGTGATCCAATGGCTGATCCGGTCCCAACGGTTTGGATCATCGGTCAACGAGGGCTTGCCACCCATGGTGTAGGCATCGAGCAACTTGTAGTCGGCCGAACTAGCAAACCCGAGATCGGGATGGGCGAGCACGTCAGCGGCCGCCTGAGCCTGCGCGTCGCCGGCCTCGGTGGTGGCCAAGAGGCGCCATGGACCAACGGCGCGGAGACCCGCGGCATCGGTCACGTTGCGGGCCACGGCAGCAAGCTCCGACCGAGTGATGGTCTCGTTTCGCAACTGGCGGTCGGCTCGAAGGGCATTGAGTGCCTCGGCCTCCAGGTCCGGGTTGTCGGTCGCGTTGGGGAGCGTGTCGAACTCCGCAATCGCCACGGCGTCGCCAGAGGCCACGACCAGTTCGTAGGCCGACGGGATCTCGTCCGGATTGGGCAACTCACGGGCGTACGACAGGCCACTGGCCCGAAGGTCCCCGACGTTGATGTCCACGGTCTTCCAGCTCGGGGCGTCACCCTTCCAGCCAGAGCCGTACATCCACCAGGCGCTGCCCAGGATGACCATCCAGCCCATGAGTGCGGCGGCGGCCATCAGGGTGGCCAGCCGGACACCCGAATTGGTGGCGATGACCAGCCAGACCGATCCCATGAGGACAACGAAGCCGGTGGCGACGACCAGGATGCCTCGGATCTCGGGGTCCCATGCCAGGCCGGCCAGCGTGACGAGGCTGTCCATCAGAGGCTCCTCTCATACGCCACGATGGCGGCGATCTGCTCCGGGGTGAGGATGCGGGACCGCACGACCGTGCCGATCACGTCGAGGTCGTCGGTGCGGCCACCGAAGCCGGGCATGGCGCCGGTGCCGGGACGGGCGTTTCCGTAGCCGGCGCCAACTTCCGAACCGGTGCGGACAAAGTCCTCGTGCCCACCGGTCGTCGGGAAGTGGGTTTCGATGCCCACGAGAGCCGGCCCAACGTGGCCTGCTCCCGGTCGGTAGCCGGTGAGCACGCCGGCCTCGGCCAGACGGGGCCACTCGGCCATGAGCTCAGCGGTGGCCTCCTCGCTCGAGGCTCCGTAGGAGAAACCGGGCGTGTGGCAGCGGGCGCAACTGTTGGCGCCCTGGGCTGCCGGGTTGTTGAAGAGCAACTCGCCGTAGGCGGCGTAGTCGCTGCTGGACGGATCGGCGGCCTGGGCGAGCCAGGCCTCGATCGCCGCGTCGGTGTCGTCGGCATTGGTCAGACCCGGGTCACGAGCAGTAACGATGCCCCTTGCGCCGACCTGCAGACCGCTTGTCACCTCGGCGGCCGCCTCCTCGGGCGTCAGCTGGATAGAGCGCAGGTAGACGACGAGTTGATGGACCTGCTGGGAGGTCAGCGGACCGCCGCCGGGTAGGCCCCATGCGGGCATCGGCGTCCCGGGTCGGCCGTAGTCGAGGATGCGCTTGACCTCGGATTCGTCGAAGCGACTCAGGACCGTGGTGAGCGCCGGGGCCTTCCACTCGACCTGGGCCACGAAGCCACCGTCGGCGTCGGCAATGGTGAACTGGGCCACGCCACCCACGCCTCCGGGGCCGTGGCAACTCACGCACGCCTCTTCGAAGGTCCGTGCTCCACGTCCCTCGAACCGCTTGACCCAGCCGTAGGCCGCGTTGTCCTGGCGGGCCGGCTCCATGAGCCAGTAGATGGGGAGGATCAGGGAGACCACGGTGAGCAGGACCAGCGACCAGGCCAGATTGCGGTCCAGGAACCGGGTCTCGAGCTCATCGTCGTCGGCGTGGCGCACCCGGTTGGGAGCCAAGTCGATCTCGGACCCGACCTCCCGCTTGCCGATGCGAAAACTGAACAACAGGTAGACGAACATGCCCACCAAGACGACAGACGCGAGGACCCAGCCGATGGTCCTTTGTGTGCTTGCGAGGAGAAGTGTGCTCATCGGTGTCTCTGCGATCTCGTGCGTCTCGACGGACTAGTGGCCGCCGGCCTGGCCGATGCAGTTCGGACCCTCGGCCTCCTGGCCGGTGGTGTTCGTACCAATCGGGGGGCCCTGGACAATGGTGCCGGTGTCTACGGTGAGAACACCGTCAGTCACCGACATGGCAAAACGGTCCATGCCCCGGGGAGCCGGACCGCCTCGCTTCTCGCCTACCTGGTTGTACTGCGAACCGTGGCACGGGCACTCGAACCACTGCGAGGACACACAGTTCGGCACCCGGCAGCCCAGATGGGGGCACTTCTGGTAGAGGGCGATGACGCCGGCGTCAAAGCCGCCGTCCACGCCAGCCGTCATGCCGGCCAGTTCCGGCGCCGAATAATTGGCACGGGCCTTCTCGACTGCGCCGTTCGGGTAGGCGGTGATCCACATCCGGCCCTCCGGCTTGTACAGAAAGCCGTTGTTGGCGGTGATGTCGGCTAGCAACTCCACGACGTTGCCCACCTTGATCTTGGAACCAAAACCACTCACGCCCTGGGGCCACAAGAAGGCGATGCTGGCGCCACCGAAGCCCGAGAGGCCGAAGCCCATCATGCCGACGAGGCTCCGGTTGAAGAACTGTCGGCGGCTCACGCCAACGGCTACCGGGTCGGGGGCCACGAACGGCTCGGCGGGCGCCGACTCCACGGCCACCACGCCGGACCCGGATCGGGCTGCGACCGCGGCGGCCTCGACCTCGCGACCGGACGGGGCCGCCTCAGCTTCGGACCCACCCAACAGGGGGTTGGTCACGTCTCGCCGGCGTGTCTCACGGGATAGGCCGACCGCGCTGCGGTCGCGTCGCCGGGAGGCCCCGGCCAGAACGGCCACGGCAAGGACGAGGAGAAGGATGACTGCAACGGCGACGCCCACGGGTCAGCTCCTGTGCTTCATCAGAATGGTGGACGGGATGAAGGGTTCCATGGCGATCACAGTTCGAAGAAGAGGCCGGAGTTCCACGGGAAGACGAAGTTGAAGCCGGGGCCCCGGAAGAAGGACCCGATCATCACCAGCACCGACCAGAACATGAGGTGCACGGTCATCAACGAGATGGCGAACTTGCGATCCTCGGGACGTTTGGACGGGTTCTTATCGATGTAGGGCGCCATGACCAGCACGAAGAGGCCGATACCGGGAATGGTCACACCGGCCACCATCGGGTGGAACATGGTGAGCAGCTCCTGCAGGCCCAAGAAGTACCAGGGCGCCTTGGAGGGGTTCGGCGTCTTGTTGAAGTCAGCCAACTCGAGAAGCGGTGCGTTTACGAAGATCGAGAACAGCAACGAGAACAAGGTGATGGCCAGCGCCGCGAGGAACTCGGCGAGCAGGAGGTGCGGCCAGACGTGCACCTTGTCCTGCGGGGTCGCCTTGGTGTCCTGGATGGAACCCGACTTGACGACGGTCAGTAGTCGCTGGTTGTGACCGTCTGGGCCGCTGCTCCCGGCAGGGGCGGCGGGTCCACCGGCGACGGTTCCGGGCTGGTCGGCGGCAGCGGTACCACGGTCCAGCAGGTGGCTGGGAATCTTCTCGTCGGCAGCAGGCGCGCCGCCCCCGGGCGCGGCTTCGCCAGATGGAGCGTCAGTCGTTCCCTGGGCCTTGGCCTTGGCGGCCTCCGCCCGCTTTCTGAGATGTTCGGGGATCTCGGTCATCTGTCGTCCTGTCGCCTACGGGCCTGACCTACAGCGGACCCGAGATGCCGCCGTCCTTGCGGACTCGCCAGAAGTGGATGGCCATGAATATGACCACCACGAACGGGAGCATCAGGACGTGCAGGGTGTACCAGCGGAGCAGGGTGTCGGTTCCGATCTCGACGCCGCCGAGCAGCACAAATCGGACCTGTTCACCGAAGACGGGTGTGAAGCCCATCATGTTCGTTCCCACCGTCACTGCCCAGAGGGCTAACTGGTCCCATGGGAGGAGGTAGCCGGTGAACGAGAGCAGCAGGGTGAACTGCAAGAGCATCACGCCGATAACCCAGTTGAACTCCCGGGGTGGCTTGGAGGCACCGTGGTAGAAAACACGGGCCATGTGCAGGAACACGGTCAGCACCATGAGGTGGGCCGTCCACCGGTGCATGTTTCGTACCAGCAGACCGAAGCCCACAGCGGTCTGCAGGGTCTGGATGTCGTCCCACGCCTGAGCGGCGGTCGGTCGATAGAAGAACATCAGGAAGATGCCGGTGACCGTCAACAGAATGAACAGAAAGAACGACAGCCCACCAAGACAAAGGGTGTAGCTGACCTTCACTGCGTGACGCTTCACCTTCACCGGGTGGAGGTGGTACAGCACACTGTTCATGATCACGTAAGACCGGTTCCGGGGGCTGTCGTTGTAGCCCTTACGGAAGATCGAGCCCGGTCGGAAGATCGAACTCCAAGCCTGTGAACCCTGGACCTGGTCGGTCAGTTGGCCGAGCTGCTCCTGCAGCGCCTGACCAGCCGGCTTCTTATCGTCAGCCACGGTGTCCGCTCTCCTGTGAAACCTTCATACGTGCGTTCATTTCCACTCAGCCCAGCCGCATTCCGTAGCCGTACCCGTGGGTGTTGGTCCGCTGGTGGGTGTCACCGTCAGCCGGTGCATCGCTGCACTTGCCCATGATGATCACGCCGGTCGGACACCGATCGACGCAGAGGGCACAGCGAGTGCACACGTCGTCGTCGATGGTGAAGATCACATGATCGCTGGGGTCAACTCCCGGCTGTTCGGTCCCTACCGACTCGGCCACCGCCTCAGGCGAGACCATGTGGATGCACTTCCATGGGCAGATGTCGACACAGCCCTCGCACATGATGCACTCGGCTTGGTCGATATGGATGAACTGCTTGACCCGGTTGTTGGTCGTCATCCAGTCCGCGTCAACCTCGCGGAGAACGTAGTCGTCGACGAATTTCGGGTGCGGAGGGTTGGCGTCGGTGACACTCATGTGCCGGCCCCCTCCCGGATCAGCGGACGGCCGTATTCCGACGTGGGCTTCGGTGCATCGTCGGCTTTGCCTCGCTCCTGCCACTGGCGCCACATCACGACGTTGCCTCCGAGGGCGATGCCGTAGATGACGACGGCTACCAGGTCACGGATGACTTGGTAGGTCATGGTGAACGGGAGGCCCCACTCGACGATGCCCTTGTTGCCCGTCCACGGGAGTTCAGGGCCGATCAAATAACGGTCGGGGCGCCAGTTCAGCTCGCTGTCCGCCCAGGTCAGCCACTGGTGAGGTACCACGCCGTAGACCCACCAGAGAATGAAGAAGACGTAGGTGGCGAAAAGCATCGCCTCGCCCCACGTGAAGTCCTTGTCGGCCGGGGTGCGTTTCCGATACCAGTCGACGCCACCCAGAAGGACGAGCAGCACGACGATGGATGTCACGAACGCGACCATCGATCCAGGCCCTCCCTCGGTGGCTCAAGCGGACTTCGTGAAATAATGCACAAGCGGTGTGCGCACCATGCTAACGGTTAGACGCCGGCCACGACGACCGAAGTCCGAAGGGTTGACCAGTGGTCGAACCGGTCCGGGCAGCAGTCGAAACGTGGCGGTGATCCGGTGGGTGTTTCTATCACGCGACCACCTGAACCAGCCACCTCCGCACGACATATGAAGTGCCCGTGGCCCGGAGCGCCCGCCCCCAACGGCCGCCCGCTAACCTGCCCCTGTTCCAGACCGGCAAGCCGATCCGGGTCGGCTTCACCGCTATCCGGAACACCGAGAACCGCCGTACCGTCAGACTCCTCCGGAGCCCACGTTGACCGATATCCCCGAACATCTTCTGAAGCGGGCCCAGGCCGCCAAAGCCAAGGCCACCGGCTCCGAGGCTCCGGCAGCCGACACCCCGGCTGAGGCCGCTGCGGCCGCACCGGCCACCAAGGCACCCGCTGCCGCACCGGCCGCACCGGCGGTCGAGACGCCACTGGCCCCCGTCGCTCCGTACGTGGCCGCGGCCAACGCCCGCAAGAAGATTCCCTGGTGGGCCACCAGCGGACTACTGCTGCTCCCGATCTGGGCCATCTCGTATGTGGGCACCCTCGAGCGACCCCCTCAGGAGGCCACCGGAGTTCTAGCCGAGGGTTCACATGTCTACGAGGTCCGCTGCGCCAGTTGCCACGGTGCGACCGGCGCCGGCGGAAGCGGTTATGCCCTGGACAACGGCGAGGTGCTGGTGACCTTCCCGACCGCGGCGGCCCACATCGAATGGGTGGCCAAGGGTTCGGACGGCTTCGGACTCGGCAACACGTATGGCGACGCCACCCGTGGACGGATCGTCGAGGGCGGCATGCCCGGCTGGGCCGACGTGCTCACCACCGAGGAACTGATCGGTGTGGTGCTCCACGAGAGGGCCCGCATGTCGGGTTCGGCTGATGACGCGGCGCTGGCCGAGGCCATCGACCACGCCGTCGACAACGGTGATCTGGACCTACACGGCCACCTTGATCCGTCGACGGTGACTAGCGATGAAATCCAGGCCATCTTGGACTCCGTCGCCCACGAGGACGACGGCGGGCACTAGCCCCCCGGACCGGGCCCCGGGCCCAAACCCACCAACCGTCGAGAACGTTGTGACCGACCACTTTCCTGACGCCCCGGTTGACCTGTTGGTCATCGGTGGTGGACCCGCTGGGGCTGCCACCGCCTACTGGGCTGCATCCCACGGTCTCGACGTGGCGGTCGTCGAACGCAAGACGTTTCCCAGGGATAAGACCTGTGGTGACGGTCTCACACCGAGAGCCGTCCACCAACTCGAGGAGATGGGCCTTGGGCCTATCCTCGAGCGGCACCATCGGTTCGACGGCCTCCGGGCCATCGCCCATGGCCGGACCATCGAAATGCCGTGGCCCGACCACACCGTCTACCCGACCTACGGCTATGTCGTTCGACGCTGTGATCTGGACGCCTTTGTGGCCGAGCACGCGGTGACAGCCGGGGCGACCCTCCTCCAGGGCCACGAGGCCGTCCGCCCTATCGACCCACCTGACGGTTCGACGCCGGGCGCCATCGGTGGCGCGATCGTCCTGGATAAGACCACTGACACGGAACGGGCCATCCGGGCCCGCCACGTCGTGGTGGCCGATGGTGCCAACTCGCGCTTCGGCCGGGCACTGGGCACCGTGCGCGATCGGACCTACCCAATGGGAATGGCCATCCGCGGCTACTTCGAGAGCCCGCTTCACGACGACCCGTGGATCGAATCCTCTCTGGACGTCCGTGACCGCGAAGGTAGCGCCATGCCCGGGTACGGCTGGATCTTCCCAGTGGGCAACGGCACCATCAACGTAGGCATCGGCCTACTGTCGACCTTCCGGGATTACAAGCAGGTCAACACCAGCCACCTGTTCGAGGAGTTCGCCTGCACGCTCCCCGAGCACTGGCAGATCGATCCGACGCGACCCATCGCCCCACCCACCGGCGGCCGCCTTCCGATGGCCGGTTCAGTCGGTCCCAAGGCGGGGCCCAACTGGCTAGTGGTCGGGGACGCTGCCGGCTCAGTCAACCCGTTCAACGGTGAGGGCATCGACTACGCCTACGAGACCGGGCGGATGGCCGCTGGCCTGATCGCCGAAGCCGCCGCTCGGGGCGACGATGCCATCTTGGCCCGCTATCCCGACCTACTCGACGAGGAGTATGGCCTGTACTTCAAGGTGTCCCGGCTGTTCGCCAGGGTGATCGGCAACCCGACGCTCATCCGAGAGCTGACCCGGGTTGGGATGCGATCACAGCCGCTCATGGAGTGGGCGTTGCGGATCATGGCCAACCTGATGCGCGACGAGGACCGGGGGGCCGCTGAAGCCGCCTACTCGGCTATCGCCGGCGTCGTCCGTCTGGTCCCCGACCGTCTGGTCGACGCCTGACCCCTCGCTGGATGCCGGTCCCTAAGCGGATTCGAATCCGGGTTGGGACCCGCCTAGCGGCCATGACCGCGGTCCGACGTCAGACCGGGCGAGAATGGTCGACGTGAACGCAGCTCCGAAGGAATCCCCGACCACGTTCCCCTGCTGGCGTGCACTCGCCGACCTCCGAGACGCCGGTCGGCCGACACTCCGGGATCTATTCGCCAGTGACCCGGACCGTGGCGACCGGCTGGGAACGGTGTGCGCTGATCTCTGGATCGACCGGTCGCGCCAACACCTTGACGAAGCCGTCCTCGACGCCCTGGGCCATCTGGCCGACCAACGCGACGTCGTTGGCTTCCTGCGCCGAACGGCCGACGGCGAGGTGGTCAACGGTTCCGAAAAGCGTCCGGCCAGCCATCAAACCCTCCGCCTAGGTCGGGACGCGGCTCCGGCTGACGTCGTGGCCACCCGCGACCGGATGGCCACGTTGGCCACAGCGATCCGGGCCGGTGAGGAGACGGGGGCCACCGGATCCACGATCACCGCCCTGGTCCAACTCGGGATCGGCGGCAGTCACCTGGGGCCAGCACTGGCCGTTGACGCCCTCGCACCGTTCGCCCATCCCGACATCGAGATCCGCTTCTCGTCGAGTGTCGATGCCGACGACCTCGCCGAGGCCCTCGACGGCCTCGATCCGGCATCGACCCTGGTGATCGCCTGCTCGAAGTCGTTCACGACCATTGAGACGTTGACCACATTGGACGGCGCCCTGGCCTGGCTGGCCGGCGGGCTCGGCGACGCGGCCATCAACCATGTGCTCGCGGTGACCGCTGCACCCGAGCGGGCGAAGGCCCTCGGAGTGGACGTCAACCGGATCTATGAAATACCGGTGGCGGTGGGTGGCCGATTCTCACTGGGTTCGGCGGTCGGCCTGCCGGTGATGGTGGCCATCGGCCCCGAAGCCTTCGACGAGATGTTGGACGGCATGCGGGTGGTGGACAATCTGTCGGCCACCGAACCGCCCGATGAAAACGCGGCGATCCAACTGGCCCTCATCGACGTGTGGAACCGGTGTCACCTCGGTAGAAGTTCGCTGGCCGTCGTCCCGTACGCACACCGGCTCCGCCTGTTCGCCCCCTGGCTCCAGCAACTCTCCATGGAGAGCCTCGGCAAGGGCACGTGCGAAAACGAGAGCGATCCGGAGACGCCAACCGGCCCGACGGTGTGGGGTGCAACCGGTACCGATGCCCAGCACGCCTTCTTCCAGCTGCTCCACCAGGGGACCGACGTCATCCCGGTGGACCTCATCGGTGTGATCCAACCGACCGTCGACGATGCCCGGTCCAGCAAGGGTGCTGAGGTTCTGATGACCAACCTGGCGGCCCAGGCCGATGCTCTGGCCTTCGGACGGACGGCTGACGAGGTGCGGGCCGACGGGGTCGACGAGGCGCTGGTGGCCCACCGGACGTTCCCCGGCAACCGACCATCGACAGCCATCCTCCTCTCCGAGCTCACGCCTTCGACGCTCGGCCAGTTGATCGCTCTCTACGAGAACCGCACGGTGGCCATGGCCGCCGTGCTGGGCATCAACCCCTTTGACCAGTGGGGTGTCGAGCTGGGCAAGAAGATGGCGCTCGACCTGGCTAATGGATCAGCCCCCGAATCGGCCCTGCTGCGACGAGCCCGGGCGCTTCGCGACTCCTAACCGGGCGCCGGTCGGAAACTCGCCTCAGACAAGGGAGGCGACGGCAGCGGACGCGGCATCAGCCGCGATCTCGATGGTCTCATCAACCACCGCGTCGTCATGGGAGAGGCTCGGAAACAACGCCTCGTATGCCCCGGGAGCCAGGGCTACGCCCCGCTCCAGCAGGGCGTGGAATACCTTCGAGTACCGGCCGTTGTCGGCCAGCACCTTCGCCTCATCGAAGTCGGTCGGTGGGGCGACCGGGCCGTCACCGAAATACAGGCCGAGGAGGGACCCCACCCGGGGCAGGGTCGAGGCCAGACCAGCCGAGGCGAACGCTCCGGCCAGCCCGTCAGCCAGTCGTGTCGCCGTGGCGGTCAGCCGATCGAAGGCGCCGTCGTCGAGCAGTTCCAGGGTGGTTCGTCCGGCCGCCATGGCCAACGGGTTCCCCGAGAGCGTGCCGCCCTGGTAGACGCCGCCCAGAGGTGCGAGGTGCTCCATGACGCCCCAACGGCCACCGAAGGCGCCGACCGGAAGGCCACCGCCGATGACCTTGCCGAAGCACCACAGGTCCGGGGTCACCCCGAACCGCTCGGCTGCCCCACCGCGAGCCAAGCGGAAGCCGGTGATGACCTCATCGAAGATAAGTAACGCACCGGCTGTATCGCAGGCGGCCCGAAGACCCTCGAGGAATCCGTCTGCCGGAGCGACGAGGCCCATGTTGGCGGCCACCGGTTCCACGATGACCGCGGCGACGGTGTCGTCGAGGGTAGGCACCACGTTGTAGGGGGCCACGATCGTGTCGGCCACTGCACCATCGGTGACGCCGTCACACCCGGACAGGCCCTGGTTGGCCACACCGCTGCCCCCGGCCGCCAATAGCGCATCGGCATGGCCGTGGTAGCAACCGGCGAACTTCACGATGCCCGGTCGACCTGTCGCTCCCCGGGCCAGACGAATGGCCGACATGGTGGCCTCGGTGCCCGATGAGACGAACCGCACGGACTCCAGCCCGGCGATCCGATCGACCACCATCTCGGCTAGTACCACCTCGGCTTCAGTCGGCGCTCCGTAGGAGGTCCCCGCCGATGCCGCCCTGGTGACGGCCTCCAGCACCGCCGGGTGGGCGTGACCGAGGATCCCTGGACCGTAGGACTGCACGTAGTCGATGTACCGACGACCCTCAGCGTCCCAAAGGTACGGCCCCTGGGCCCGATCCACGAAGTACGGGGTGCCGCCAACCGATCCGAAGGCCCGGACTGGCGAGTTGACCCCACCGGGAATCACCCGCCGCGCTCGGTCGAAGAGGTCGAGGTTGGCGCCCATCGGTCCGATCCTCAGCTGCCGAGGAGTTCGGCGGCCCGTCGAGCCAGGTAGGTGAGGACGAAGTCGGCACCGGCCCGACGGATGGACAGGAGGTGCTCCATGCCCACTGCGTCGCCGTCCAGCCAGCCGTTGGCTGCCGCGGCCTCCACCATCGCGTACTCACCGCTGACGTGGTATGCGGCTAGAGGCACGTCGACGACGGCGCGGGCCTCGGCTATCACGTCGAGGTAAGCCAACGCCGGCTTGACCATGACCATGTCGGCGCCCTGTTCGATGTCGCCGAGGATCTCGACCATGGCCTCACGGGCGTTGGGCGGATCCTGCTGATAACCCTTCCGGTCACCGCCGTCGACGATCTCGACGTCGACGGCATCACGGAACGGCCCGTAGAGCGCCGAGGCGTACTTGGCGGCGTAGGCCAGGATCGCCGTCTGCTGATGACCGGCATCGTCAAGCGCGCCGCGAATGGCCGACACCTGGCCATCCATCATTCCTGAGGGGGCAGTGACGGAAGCTCCCGCGTCGGCCTGGGCGACGGCGGCCCGGGCGTAGAGCTCGAGGGTGGCGTCGTTGTCGACCGACCCGTGCCCGTCCAGCACGCCACAGTGCCCGTGGTCGGTGTACTCGTCCACGCACAGGTCGGCCATGAGCACCACGTCGTCGCCCACCTCGTCACGGAGGTCCCGCAAGGCCACCTGGACAATGCCGTCCGGGTTCCAGGCCTCGGAACCGACGGCGTCCTTCTTGTCAGGCACCCCAAAGAGGATCACAGCCGGAACGCCGAGGTCACGGAGCGCGGCCACCTCGGAACAGAGGCTGGCCCGTGTGTGCTGGACCACGCCGGGCAACGAGGCCACGGGCTGTGGGTAGTCGATGCCCTCGCGGACGAACAGCGGGGCAACGAGGTCATCAACCGACAGACGGGTCTCGGCCACGAGGCGCCGTAGGGCCGCCGTGCGGCGCAGGCGGCGGGGCCGCGAGACGGGGTACTCCACGTACATGAGCCTACGGAGAGCGGTGGCTTCGCCGGTCAGTCGGCCCGATCAGCCAACCCGGTCAGTAGACGCGGGTTATAGCCCACGCTTCGACAGCGGCCACTAGGCCATCGACCGAGTGCGGGTCGGCCTGGACCACCTCGTGCCCGGCGTGACGAGCCGCTGCGGCGCTAATCGGACCGATGCACACCGCTTCGACCGGCAAGACCGTCCCGGGAAACAGATCGTGGTACCGGCGAACCGTAGATTCGGACGTGAAGGTCACCAGGTCGGCCCGTGCGGCGGCAGCCAGCACTCCGGGGTCGACGTCGGGCGCCACGTTCCGGTAGGCGACCACCACCTCGACCTCCCAGCCGGCGGCTCGCAGACCGTCGGGCAGCACCGCCCGGGCCGTCTCCGCCCGGGCCAACAAAACCCGACCAAGGCCAGTCGGGTCACCGGGCACTGGGAACTCGGCCAACAGGCCTTCGGCGACCGCGCTCGATGGCACGAGGTCTACGGCATAACCGGCAGCGACCAGCGGTGCGGCGGTCTTCGGTCCGACCGCGGCGATCCGCCCCGGGAAGGTGCGCCCGGCGAACCTTTCGGCCACCCGATGAGCACCATTCGGGGAGGTCACCACGATCCAGTCGTACCGGCCAGCTACCGCTCGATCCACGGCCTCGGTCAAGGCCGCTCCCCCGGCGGTCGGCTCGGCGATGACGATCACTGGCAACTCGACCACCTCGGCACCTCGTTCCCGCAAAGCCTCGGCCAGTGAGCCGGCCTGATCGGTGGCCCGGGTAACCACCACGTTGCAGCCGGCCAGTGGGCCGGGCCGGTCGGTGGTCACCGGCCGAGCAGGGCGGATCCGCCCTGCTCGTCGAGGAGGAAACGAGCGATGGCCCGCCCCATCCCCGGTCCGTCGGATCCGGTTCGCTCATCAATAAGCAGGACGGTGCCATCCGTGGACGACACCGACCCGGTCAGGCGGAGATCACCATCAGGCCCGCCTCCCAGCACGGACCCGCCCATCAAGACGGCGTGAGCGGCCACCGGCAGATCACATCCGGCGCCGAGCTCCGCGAGAAACGCCCGCTCGGCCGCCACCGTCCGGTGGGCTGTCGGATCGTCCACAGCGGCGAGCAGTTCGAGGAACGAACCGTCATCGCTTCGGCACTCCACGGCCAGTGCCCCCTGACCTACCTGGGGAAGCAGTACCGACTGGTCCAATGGATCGACCACCGCCGGGGTCAGGCCCAGTCGATCGAGCGCGGCAACCGCCACCACGATCGCTGCGAAACCGTCAGGACCGTCCAGTTTCGCCAACCGGGTACCAATGTTTCCCCTCAAGCTGGCGAACTCCAGGTCAGGACGCCAATGGGCCAACTGGGCTCGGCGACGGATCGATCCGGTGGCCACCACGGCCCCCGCCGCCAGGTCGTCAAACCGGCAACCGACGAGGGCGTCGCGTGGATCAGCCCGTTCAGGTACGGCGGCCAACACGAGGGCGTCGGGAGTCAGGGCCGGCAGGTCCTTCGCCGAGTGGACGGCCACGTCGGCCCGGCCTTCAAGCACCGCGGCCTGAACCTCCTTGACGAACACGCCCTGGCCGCCCATCTCCTCCAGCGGAGTGGTCCGATCCAGATCCCCGGTGGTCTCGACGACCACGATCTCGACGGTAGTGCCCGGTCGAGTCGCCACGATCAGGGCAGACAGGCGATCGGCCTGCCAGCGCGCCAGTGCGCTGCCCCGGGTCGCCGCACGGACGTGCATACCGGCCGCTACAGGTCGAAGAGGTCGCGCAGGGCCTCGGCTAGGCGCTCGCCCCGAGCGGTGCCCGCGGCGTCCTTCATCCGAATGGTCGGCTCATGCAGGAGCTTGCCGACTATGCCGGCAGCCAGTGCCTCGACGGCCTCGCGTTGGCGTTCGTCCAGGTCGCCCAGACGAGCGGCCAGACGCTCCAACTCACCCTTCTGGACGTCCTCGCCGCGACCACGCAGGCTGGTCACCAGCGGGGCGACCGAGCGGGCAGTCGACTCGTCGACGTAACGATCCAGTTCGGCATCCACGATGGCCTGAACCGCTGTGACCTCCCTCTGGCGTTCCCGGATTCCCGCATCGGCGAAGGCCCGCAAGTCGTCCATGTCCAACAGGGTCAGTCCGTCGATCTCCCCGGCGGCCGGATCGACGTCACGGGGCACCGCGATATCGACGACCAGCAGCTCACGACCCTCGCGTTCACCAACCACCGAAGCCAGATCACCATGTTCGAGGATCACCGACGACGCACCGGTGGACGTCAACAGCACGTCGACCTCGGGCAGAAGGCGGGGCAGGTCATCGAGACGGACCGCGGTCCCACCGAGACGCTTGGCGACGTCGACAGCCCGTTCCCAAGTGCGGTTCGCCACCAGGATGGAGGCGACGCCGCCACCGTGCAGGGCACGGGCCAGGCCCTCGCCCATCTCACCAGCGCCGACCACCATGACCTGGCGGCCCTCCAAAGTGCCTAGGCGATCGGTGGCCATGGCAACCGCGGCCTGTGAGACCGAGGTGATGTTCCTAGAGATAGCCGTCTCGGTTCGCACCCGCTTGCCAACTTCGAGTGCATGACGGAACAGCGGGTTGAGCACCGGGCCGACGGCGCCCTCGGCGGCCGCCGTCTCCCACGATGTACGGACCTGCCCGAGGATCTCGTGCTCTCCCAGGACCGCTGAATCAAGACCGGACGCCACCGAGAAGAGGTGACGGGCCGCGTCACCGTCGAACAGCCCGACGAGGTGGTCGGAGAATTCCTCGGGGGCCACGTGTGAGGTCTCGGCGAAGAAGTTACGGATGTCCTGATACGCGCCGTGGAATTTCTCCGCAAAGGCGTACACCTCGATGCGGTTACAGGTCGAGAGCACCACGGCTTCAGTGACGTTCTCACGCGACGTGAGATCCGCCAACGCCTTGGGTAGACGGGAAGCGGGCACCGTCATCCGCTCGAGCAGGTCGAGAGGAACGGTCCGGTGGTTCAAGCCGACGGCGACAACCGACAAGGCTCGCTACTCCTGATTCTCCGGAACCACCGGAAGCCCGGGGTGCCAGTTTCGAGGTGAATGGATTGACTGGACTGAGACGACGTCCGGCGCCGTCAGGGACACCAGCATTCCCGATGGAGGGGTTGCCTTCCAACCCCCGGGCCGCACCACTCCAATACCGATCACCCGACAGCCCCGGCGTTGGCTCCGCTGGCCATCCGACGATGCTGGTGGTAGCCGAGGATCTGCAGTTCGGTAGCCAGGTCGACCTGCCGGAGGTCGACGTCTTCGGGCACGTGGACGACTGCTGGAGCGAAGTTGAGGATCGAGGGGACACCGGCGGCCACTAGATGGTCGGCCGCTTCCTGGGCGGAAGTTGACGGTGTGGCGATGATGCCCACCGTGCATCCTGATTCGGCGACGACGTCCGCCAGTTCCTCGACCGGGCGCACCACACGACCGCCGATGTGCCTGCCCACCACGGCTGGGTCGGCATCGACGAGGCCGGCCACCGGGAACCCACCAGCCACAAACCCGTCGTACTGGCTCAGAGCCCGACCCAGGTTGCCGATCCCGACGATGACCACCGGACTGGGCTCGCCGCCCCCCAGTGCCAGGCTGATCTCACCGATGAGGTGATCGACCTGGTAGCCGACGCCCCGGGTGCCGTGGGCGTGAAGGTAGGAGAGGTCCTTCCGTACGTTGGCGGCGTTGACTCCAGCCAGATCAGCCAACTCGACTGAGGACACGGTGGCCATGCCGGAATCAGCCAACTCGACCAGGCCGCGCAAGTAGACGGGTAGACGGGCAACCGTGGCCTCGGGAATGACCTCGCGCCGATCTGACCCGCCGTTCATCGACCCGTCGTTTCTGGACACGGGCCAAAACTACGCGCTTGTGCACCGATTCACATGACACCGGCATCTTGCGGGAACCGGGCCGGGACGACGGACCAATACCGTTGACCACTGTGAACATGCAGTCTCCGGTCGCCGCGGCGTCCATGCTCGTCTCGTTGGCCTTCGCCGTCACGGTCCTCGAGCGCTGGATCGACCGACGCCGGCCTCAAGACCTTGCCTGGGCAACCTCCCTCGGACTGTTCGCCGCTGGCGCCGCCGCCCTCTGGTGGGGCGCGTCGATCGGCTGGTCGGAAGGTTCGTTCCGTGCGTTCTACGCCTTCGGAGCCGTCCTGAACGTACCGATCCTGGCCCTGGGGACCGTGTACCTGCTGGCGTCCCGGCGAACCGCCAACCGGATCGCCCTGGCGACCGTGCTGGCCTGTGCGTTCGCCGCCGGGATCGTGATGGCCGCACCCCTCGCCGACTCACCCCACGGTGTCGCGGAAGTGTTCGCAACTGACGAACTCCCGCAGGGATCGGAGGTGTTCGGTGCCGGGCCCCGGGTAGCCGCCGCCCTGGCCTCATCGGTGGGAGCGTTGGTCGTGATCGTCGGGTCCCTCTGGTCAATGATGCGTCTTGGCCGGATCGGGGGGCCGGCGGCCCGGCGGGGAGCGACCGGCAACGGCCTGATCGTGGCCGGGGCCCTCGTGCTTAGCTGGGGTGGCCTGCTCAACTCGGTCCTCGATGAGATGACCGGCTTTGCTGTGTCACTGCTCGTGGGCATCTCGCTGATCTTCGCCGGGGCACTCACCGCCACAGAATCAAGGTCCCCCGCCGGCTCAAGGCCTGTGACCCCGCCCACCTGATCGGCACGCCGGTCCCGGGTCAGTCGACCAGCAGGACGAACTGGACGACGGCGGCCCCGAGGATGACCAACAAAAGCAGTGCGGTGACGATCGTGGTTCCCAGACGCATCAGGACTCACCTCGCGGTGTGGATTCGGGTCGCACACCGAGACTGACCGCGGTGGTCACACCGCTGGCCGGCCCATCCGCCACCTCGACCACCACCGGGTCGGACGGTCCTAGCCCGAGGTCGGCAGCGGCCGACATGCGGCACATCACCAGCGACACCAAGCCGGTCGAGTCGACCAGCAGTCCGAGACCCCCCGGAGCCACCTCATCAAATGCGCTGACCCGCCGGGCGGGCAGCACCCGGTCAGCGATCCGGACCCGAAATCGGTCGACTGACGGGTCGCCAGCCAATTCGTCGAGATCCTCGGGGCCGGCGTTGAGCTGGACATTGCCGAACCGGTCGATCCACCAAACCTCGGCGTGCAGGCCATCGGTCTCGACCGCGGCGGCCGAGACCACGGCGGGGAGTAGGCCGTTGGGATCAATCGATTCACCCAACTCGTCGAGATCGACCCCGCAGGCCAGATGGGCGGCCACTGGTGCGAACACGTCTCGACCATCGAACGTCGTGCCCTGGGACGGAAGGTGCCAGGCGGGATCGGTCAGCGAGACCGCCCGGTCGGCTCCACCCACCATGGCGACCGCTGGAGCCAGTAGTCCGTTGTCGGGCCCGACGAGGACCGACTGTCCACCACCCACCTCGACGGCTATGCCTCGGCGGGTCGTACCCACACCGGGATCGACCACGGCCAGGACCACGCCGGGGCACAAGTACTGCGCACTGCGAGCCAGAGCTAGGCCACCGGCCCGCACGTCGTGGGGGGCGATTCCGTGGGTGACGTCCACGATCCGCACGTGGGGAGCCACCGAGGCCACCACCGAATGGACTACGCCGACGAACTCGTCGTCGGTGCCGTAGTCCGAGAGGAAGGAGACGGTGTCGAGTCGCTGGCCCATGGTCCCCGCCCGGTCAGGCACCCAGTTCTCGCGACCGGGCGGCCGCCGCGGCGACTACATCGGCCACTAGGTCCCGGAATCCGGCCGCCTCGAAGACGGCCAGGCCGGCAGCCGTGGTGCCCCCCTTGGAGGTGACGTTCTCCCGCAGGATGGCCGGCGGATCGTCAGAGGCCTTGAGCAGTGTGGCCGCCCCCAGCAGGGTCTGTTCGGTGAGGGTGACGGCCACGTCGGCGGGCAGGCCCTCGGCGATGCCGGCGGCCATGAGAGCCTCGGCCAGCAGGAAAACGTAGGCCGGACCCGAGCCCGACAGCCCGGTGACAGCGTCGATCAGGACCTCCTCGACCATCACCACCTCACCGACCGCGCCGAGGATTCCGGCCGCCCAGTCCAGGTCCGCGGGGGTCGCCGCGTTACCCCCGGCCACCGCGGCCGCTCCCTGGCCGACGAGGGACGGGGTATTGGGCATGACCCGTATGACGGGCACCCCACTGCCCAACGCCGCCTCCATGGCAGCCGTGGTGACACCGGCCGCAATGGACAGCACGCGGGGCACGCCCAATGCGGCTAGGCCAGCGCACACATCGGCTACCACATGAGGCTTGACGGCCACCAGGGTGTCGACCCCGGCAACGGCCGAATCACCGACCGAGACGCCGGGCAGAACATCGGCCAGTACAACCCGGCGGTCACCGTCGGGCTCGACGACGTGGAGTTGGTCAGCTGCCGCCCAACCGTCGGCCATCAGGCCACCCAGCAGGGCCTCGCCCATTTTCCCTCCGCCGATCACCTGAAGTCTCATGATTCGGGGTTCACCAGCCAGTCCGTCAGCCACGGAGCGAACCTATCCGTTTCCGTCATACGAGGACCTAGGTCCGCCGGACAACATCGGGCGGCCCGACGGCAGGATCCGGGATGAGGCGACGGCCACGGCAAGGCACCCGACGGTGATACCAGCCACCGTGAGGACGGTCTCAGTGGACCACAACCCAAGGGTCACGCCGATCACCAGTGGCCCGGTGGTCTGACCCACCCGGAGGCCCCCGACCCACAACGCCATCAGCACACCGCGGAGGTGCTCGGGTGCCTGCTCGGCCACGTGGTCCTGAAGGGTGGGGATGGTGAAGCCCTCGGCCAGCCCATACACGGCGGCCGCGGCGACCAGCAACCACAATGAGCCGAGGCCCATGGCCACGAAAGCGGCACCGAAGACCCCGAGGCCGGTGACCACTATGGCGCCCACCGAGAGGCGGGCCCCGAACCAGGTCACGGTGAGTGCGGTGATCGTCGAGGTTATGGCGGGGACGGCGGCCACTAGCCCCCGCTGGGTGGGGCCGAGGCCGAACGCCTCGTCGAGGTGGATGGGGATGAGAGTCAGGAATACGCCGAACATGATGAAGAAGATGAGGGACCCCAGCGCCATGGTGAGCGCGTTCACCGGGATGGAAACCTCGGCTAACGCCATGCGAAGTTGACGACCCACCGGAACGCGTTGACCCACCCACGGATCCTCGAGGTGGCGGGCCACCAGGGCGCCGACCAGCAACGCCATGGCGTAGTAGCCGAAGTTCCACCGCCAACCGAACAGGTCGGTGGTGGCCCCGCCGAGGAACGGAAAGATGGCCAGAAAAGCGGTGATGACCGCCGAGTTCTGGCCCAGCAACTTGGCCCGGTCGCGCCCCGACCAGTGGTCGCTGATGAGGACGACGACCAGGTTGATGAGCCCGGCCGACCCGAGCCCCTGAGTGATCCGGATGGCCAGGAGCCATTCAAACGACGGGGCGAACCCTCCGAGGCTCCCGACGGTGCCAAACACGAGGAGGCACGGCACGAGGACGCGCTTTCGTCCGTACCGATCGGCCAGGAATCCGATAGCTGGTGCGGCCACGATGCCGGTGACGGTGCCAGCTGCGATGAGCATTCCCGCACGGGAGACTGGTTCGCCGAACGACTCGAGGATCTCCGGTGTAGAGCTCATGAGGACGGAGTTGTTGAGCAACGCCATCGCGGTGACCGAGAAGACAAGCAGCCGGGAGGGCCGCCGGCCAGCCGTTCCGGTGGGCCCATCGGCACCTGTACGCGTTGACGCCGGCGGTCGTGGCATCGGAGAACTCACTTTCCCGATCGAGCCCCGACGTACTGGGCGCCGGCTTCAACGGGCACGATATATCCAAAGAAATGGAAAGTTAACAACAGTCACTACCGTTTGTTCCGCTTGGCGGCTCAGGCATCGAATCGGCTGGCGAAGCCGATCCGAAGGGCCGGCCGAAAACACCGCTCCACCGCCATCCACACGGTGCCGAGGATGCGGTCCAGATTGGTGTCGTCGACCGTGGCTGCCGGGATGGCTCCGACCAGGAATACTGCTTCCTCCTCGCCGATGCAGAACGTGGCTCCCACCAGGTTGCGGTTGCGTTTCAGCAGGTGGGCGTGGAAGTCGGCATGGTTCTCCTCGGGCCCGGGCATCAAGTACGTCTCGTGGTGGAGCATCCGCTGGCGCAGTGACAGACGAATGGTCGAGACGTCCTTCTCCTCGCCCTTGATGCGGACGAACCAGCGGTGCTCGTGGGCGTCGACATCCAGATCACGCTCGACGCCGGCCAGCACCGGATTCTCGGCTAGGGCACGGGCCAGCCACCGGTCGATCACGAACTCCACGGCGGCGAGGTCGTCGGGCCCCAGCGGCTGATCAGACATGTTCAGGGCCGAGTTCAGATATCGGAAGCGCCGACCGGTCAGGCGCAGTCCACGAGCGAACGGGACGAGACGTCGTCACAGATGCGTCGCAGACGGGCCGCGGTGGCCGACCAGGTGTAGGACCACGATCGTTCGGCGGCTGCGGAGGCCATCGAGGCTGCCAACGCCGGATCATTCAGGATCGACGCCACCCATGCGGCGTAATCAGCCGGATCGCGACCCTCGACCAGGTAGCCGGTCCGGCCGTGGTCGACCAACGTTCGTAGCCCACCCACGTCAGCGGCGACTACGGGCACTCCGCAGGCCGCCGCCTCCAACGCCACCAGGCCGAACGACTCGGACCGGCTGGGCATGACGACTACGTCAGCGGCCCGGTACCAGTAGGCGAGGCAGTGGTGGGGCTGCGGCGGGACGAACTGGACCCGGCCGACCAGACCGTGCATGTCGGCCAGTTCGTGCAGGCGCCGCTCCTCAGCCTCACCCTTGGCACCACTGGCACCGCCCACCACCACGAGGCGAGCATCTGAGCGGCCGAGCATGTCCAGAGCGCCGACGGCGACGTCAACACCCTTGAGTGGTTGGATACGGCCCGCGAACAGCATCACCGGACCATCACCGAGACCGGTGGCTCGACGGGCCACCGACTGGGACCCGGGCGTGAAGAAGGCGTGATCGACACCGGGGGGGACGACCTCGATGCGGGTCGGATCCGCTCCGTACAGGTCGACCAGTTGGCGACGTTCCTCGGGGCTGTTGGCCAACATCAGATCGGAACAGCCGACCACCGCCATCTCGGCCTCGATCCGGCGTCGGGGTTCCGGGTCACCGGTCTCAGCCTTCACCTGGGCCAGCGTGTGGAAGATGGTCAGGAGGGGCAGGCCCAACTCGTGCTTGAGTCGATGGCCCGACACCCCACTCAACCAGTAGTTGGCCAGCACACCGTCGTGCCCCGGGTGAGATGTCAGGTAGGACGCCACCCCATCGGTGAACTCGTCGACGACGCCCGGAAGGTCCTCTTTGGGGAGGTCGTGTGGACCGGCATCGATGTGAACGACCCGGAAGCCCGGCTCGACGTCAACCACCGTTGGGGTGTGGTCGTCGGTTCGGCGGGTAAACACCGTGGACCCACCGCCGGCCTGGGACAGCGCGGAGGCCAGCTCGCGGACATAGACGTTCATGCCGCCACCGTCACCCGATCCGGGCTGGACGAGCGGCGAGGTGTGCATGGAGAGGACGGCCAAGCGACGCATGATTCAGCCCCCCGAAACGGGTGGCAGTAGGGCCACCTCGTCGTCGTCGTCCACCGGATCGGTAGCCATAGCGGCCTCGCCGTTCAACCACACCCGGCAGGTGGTGGCCACACCGGCGAACGCCTCACCGAACTTCTCGTCGGCCGCGGCGAGGACCTCGCCCACGGTGGATCCGGGGACGTGGACCTTCCCGGTGTCGGCAGCGACCCGGACCGAGGCAAAGAGGCGCAACACGGCCATCCGTCAAGTGTATGGATGACCTCCCCGGCCTCCCCATTCGGAGGACGGGGAGGCCGGTACGGTCGGTGGCCATGCCCGCTGACCGGACGCCCGTCACCAGGCTGCTGGTGGTTCGCCACGGGCAGTCGGAATGGAACGCGGCGGGTCGATGGCAGGGCCGTGCCGACCCGCCACTGACCATGGAGGGCCAGCGCCAGGCAGCAGCCGCCGCCCGTGCGCTGGGGGCCTTCGATGCCGTGGTGTCCTCACCGTTGCTGCGGGCCGCTGAGACGGCGACCATCATTTCCGAGCACCTGGGCATAGGCCCGGTACTGGTCGAAACCGACCTCATGGAACGCGACGCCGGCGAGTGGCAGGGCCTGACCCGCGGGCAGATAGAGACGGACTGGCCCAGCTACCTCGAACAGGGAAAACGGCCACCGGGCTACGAACCCGACCAGGTAATGCTGGACCGGGTCATGGCCGCGCTGGATCGGGTGGTACAACAAGCCAGTGGCGGCGAGGTGCTAGTGGTGGCCCACGGCGGGGTCGTCTACTCGCTCGAAGAGGCCTGCGGGGAGCCCTGGCGGCGCATCCCGAACCTCGGTGCCCGATGGTTCGAGATTGCGGACGGACGCCTGAGCGTAGGACCACGAGTGGAACTCATCCCTGACGGAACCCTGCCCGACGTGCTCTGACCCGGCACCGGTACCAGCGCCGGTACCGGTGGAGGCGCTAGCCCTACTCGGATTCGTCGGTGTTTTCGGCGTGGCCTTCTTCAAGCTGGCCATCGGACAGCCTGGCCATCATGGCCTCGGCGCCCTCAAGGTCGCCGAAGTCGACCCGATCCATGACCGCCTCGATGGTGGCCAGATCGGACTCCAACACCTCAAGTTCGGCGTCATCAGTTTCGGGTGCCGGGCCGGCCGGAGGCACAACAGGAGCTATGTCGGGGTCGGTCACGCGGGTGAGAGTACCGTCGACCGGTGCCTGCCTCGCTGATCCTCCTCCCACCTTCCGAGGGCAAGGCCGCTGGTGGTGAGGGGCCCTCGTGGGACTCCGTCGACCAGTCGTTCTCCGATCTTGCCGGCCCCCGCCGTGAGGTGATCGCCGCCCTCGACAAGGCAATGCGCGGATCAGCCGAGGCTCGCTCAAAGCTTCTGGGGGTGAAGGCCGCGCGGGCCGACGAGGCCACCGCGGCCAATTTGGCGGTGGCTTCGTCGCCAACTATGGCAGCCATCGACCGCTACACCGGCGTGCTCTACGACGCGCTGGAGTATCCGTCGCTCCCAGCCAAGGTACGCCGGGGCGTGGACCGCCAAGTAGTGATCTTCAGTGGGCTCTGGGGGGTGGTACGTCCCACAGACCCGATTCCCAACTACAAGTTGAAGATGGGTGCATCGCTCCCCGGCCTCGGGAAGCCGGCCCGATTCTGGAAGCCGCTGATCAGCGACGCGATGGCCGATGCGATGGCCGCATCGCGAACGGACACGGTCTGGGACCTGCTGCCCAACGAGCACGCCGCGGCCTGGGATCCATCAGTCGCCGGTCGGCGTATTCGGGTGCGCTTCCTGGACGACGTGATGAAGAACGGTAAGCGGACACTGGTGACGGTGTCGCACTGGAACAAGTTGCTGAAAGGAGCTCTGGTGTGCCACGTGGTCGAGCACGGGTTGGATGACCCAGCCGGCCTGATCGACTTCGACCACCCCGAGGGCTACCGCTACGACCCGTCACTCACCACGACCACCGGTACCACCACCGACGTCGCCCTCGTCACCAAACGCTGACTGTCAGACGCTGGCTGTCAGACACTGAAAGTCAGCGGCCGAGGACGGTGGCGAGGTGGTCGTTGGTGAAGCGGCGTGTGGGGTCGAGGCGGTCCCGGGCCTCCTGGAATCGATCCCACTGCGGGTAGCGGCGAACCAACGTGGCTGCCGTCTGGAAGTGAAGCTTTCCCCAGTGGGGGCGCCCGGCATAGTCGTCCATGATCGCCTCGACGCCCCGGAAGTACTGCTCGAACGGCGTCCCCCGGAACACGTGCACGGCAATGAAACAGGTGTCGCGCCCCTCGGCCGTCGACAGCGGCACATCGTCGCCGCCCAGGATGCGGAACTCGATCGGGAAGCTGATCGGCCGATCCAGCGTGTCAATCAGCGACCGCACCCGGCTGAACGCCTCGAGGCCGTGCTCGCGGGGCACCGCGTACTCCATTTCCAGGAACCGGACCCGCCGCTCGCTGGCGAACACCTCGTACGAGGTGGTCAGGTACTCGGCTCGCCCAACCTCGTCGAACACCAGGTTGTTGAGCCGTGGGATTGACGACGGGCGGAGCCGCCCCATGTGATTCAACGCTCCGAAGGCCACGTTCTCCAGCAACTCCTTGTTCTTGAAGCGCTTCCATCGGCGCCGAGCCGCATGGCCGATATTGCGGGCTGGTCGCGGCGCCTCAATGGTGCGTGTGTTGCGTTTCACCTGGGCCATCCCGGTGTGTGGCATCCAGAAGAACTCAGCGTGGTCGGTCTCCTCGGCCCAGCTGTCGAAGGCAGCCACCACGTCATCGACAGCCATGATCTCGTCGATGGCGTGCAGGTTGAAGGCCGGGACGCACTGCAGGGTGACTTCAGTGACCACCCCGAGCGCTCCGAGGCCTACCCGTGCCACATCACGCAGGTCGGGGTCGTGGTCATCATCAAGTACCACGACCGTGCCGTCGCCAGTGACCAGTCGTAGGCCGACCACCCCGGCGGCGATCGACTGGAATCCCAGCCCGGTTCCGTGAGTCGAGGTGGAGATGGCTCCGGCCACCGACTGGTAGGCGATGTCGCCCAGGTTGGGCATGGCCAGGCCACGGGCATCCAACTCCGGGTTGAGATCGCACAGGCGCATCCCGGCCCGCACGGTCACCCGTCCGGTGTCGTCGTCGACGGCCGCCACCCCGGTCAATTCGTCGAGGCTGACCAGCACGTCGTCGGTGCGGGCCACCGCAGTGAACGAATGGCCGGCCCCCACCACCCGGACCCGCAGGTCGTCGGCGACGGCCCGCCGCACCAGGTCGACCACCTCGGCCTCGGTGGTGGGCCGCTCGATCCGGGCTGGGTAGCTGCGCTGGTTGCCGGCCCAGTTGCGCCAAGAACCGTCGGGCCGAATACCCCCGCCAGCCTTCGAAGTGTTCACCGGCTCACCAGTCCCGCAGGTCGACCGGCCACGACTCCAGCACCTCGGCGTCACCGCCCGCCGTGACGTCATGCACCAGGTGAAGCGTGGCGTGCTTGGCGATGGTTGGATCGATGTGAGCTGGTCGTAGCCCCACCCGATCGCCAACGGTCCACGATCCACCAGCCACCGTGGTGTGTTCGTCGGAGCAGAACAGGACCTCAGCAGCGCCACCCTGGTCATCGACTAGTTGGGGTCCACCGCTGTCCATGGCTAGCGCCTTGAGGCCACCGTCGAGTGCCACATGCCGACCGGGTCGCACCGAGACAGCTGTGGTGAGCACGACCAGGCCCTCGGCAAATGGAAGGCCAAGCTGGGCGTAGTCGCCGTCCATCAGGACGAACGAACCGGCCTGCAACTCGGTCACCACCTCGTTGCAGTCCCACGTGCCGGTGCCCCCACCGGACACCACGTCGCCGCCCACCTCGGCATGGGCGGCGGTCAGAACGTCCATAGCCCGGGCCGTCCGGGACCGGCGCTCGTCAGCGTTGACCACGTGCTGGAGATGACCTTCGTAGCCCATGACGCCACGCACGGTCAGGCCGGCGTTCCGGGCCTCGTCGGCCAGTCGACCGGCATCGGCCGGGTCGCAACCGCATCGGGGCATCCCCACGTCGACGTCAACCAGTACTTCACGGATTCCCGCGGTGGCCGCCACATCGATCGTCTCGGACGAATCCACGGCCACCGTCACCCGGGTTCCAGCGACGACCAACGCACCGAGACGACCCGCGAGCTGGGGATCGACGATCTCGTTGGCCAACAGCAGGTCCTCGCCCAGGTCAGCGTCGGCCATGCCTTCCATCTCGCGAACCGTGGCGCAGCAGAAGCTCACATGGTCGGCGGCGGCTAGTCGGGCGGCCAACGCCGTGCACTTGAACGCCTTGACGTGGGGGCGCAGTGCGAGCCCCGGTCGAGCCACCGACATGGTGGCCGTGTTTGCCTCCAGCACGCCAGCGTCGGCCAGCAACGCCGGAGTCGTCAGGTCACCGGCACGCGTCATCGCAGCACCACCTCAGCTGCGGCGGGTCTCGGACCACGACAACCCGCGCTCCAGGTCGATTTCCCGGGGCAGTCCGAGCACACGCTCGGCGATGATGTTGCGCTGCACGGCGAACGTTCCCCCTCCCAAGGTGAGTGCCGGGGCGAATACGTACCCGTAGTGCCAGATCGACGACACGTCCGGAAACTGTCGGGTATCCAAGCGATTCTCTGTCGTTCCCCCGGCCTTCGCCGCGTCGAGGCGGCCCGGCGGCCCGGATCCCACCAGCATTCCCGCTGTGCCGGCCATCTCTTTGGCCAGCTCCATGACGTGCTGCCCGTGCTCATCAGCCATGGCTTTCTGGATGGACGCCTCGGCGCCCGGTTCCTTCCCGGCGATCTGGGCCGTCAACGTCCGCAGGCGGTTAAGGCGCAGCACCTCGGCTTCACACCACAGCCCGGCCAGACGCTGCCGCTCCACCGGGTCGGCCACCCCGCCGTTCCCGCGGACCAGGTTGAGTAGGTCATCGGCCGACGGGCCCTCGCCCCACAGCGAACCGGCTGACGACAACGACACCCGCTCGTTGGCCAGGGTCACCCGGGCCAGACGCCAGCCGTCGCCCTCAGCCCCAACCAGATTCTCGGCCGGGATACGCACGTCATCGAAGAACACTTGGTTGAACGAATGGGCCGTGGTGGCGTCGATGATCGGCGTCATGGTCAGGCCGGGTAGATCGGTTGGACAGACGAAGTATGAGATCCCCTTGTGCTTGGGCTGACCAGGATCAGTCCGAGCGATCAGGATCCCGAAGGCCGCCTTGTGGCCACCGCTCGTCCAGATCTTCGACCCGTTGACCACGTACTCGTCGCCGTCGCGTACCGCCCGTGTTCCGATGTTGGCCAGATCCGACCCAGCATCGGGCTCAGAGAACATCTGGCACCAGAACTCCTCCCCGGTAAAAATCGGGTCCAGGTACCGCTCCTTCTGCTCGTCGGTCCCGGCCATGGAAATGGTGGGAGCCGCCCAACCGATTCCGATCGGATTGACCGGGCGCCGCACCCCGGCCCGTCGGAGCTCGTCATCGATGAGGATCTGGTGCATTGGTTCAGCGCCGATCCCGTGGGGAGCCGGCCAGTGGGGTACCACGTAGCCGGCATCGTGAAGCTGTCGGGCCGTTGGCTCGGGATGGGCGGTCAGCCACTCCCGGACGGCCAGTCGGCGGGGGTCGTCGTCCGGAGGAAAATCGAAGTCCATCTCGACGATTCTGACCCCCTGACGGAGTCAGCCCAGCATGCGGGCCACGATGCGCCGCTGGATCCCGAAAGGCACTACGCCCCGGGCCGCCCATCTCAGCCAGGCCCCACGCCCCACCGGGCGCCGGGTCCACGGTCGGCCGCCGACCAGACCTCCAGAGAAGCAGCTGGCCACCGCCCGGGCCACCACCATCGGGTCGCCCCCAAGCTCTGCAGCCCTGCGATCCGCATTGGCCATTGCTTCGGTCAGCGCGGCGTATGGGCCGCCCGGGTAGCCGTGCCATGAATCGTCCCGCCAGATCCCGGTGGGGAAAGCCCCCGGTTCGACGAGGGCCACATCGATGCCGTGAGGACCGACCTCCAAGGCCAACGACTCGGCGAACCCCTCGACCCCCCACTTGGAGGCCGCATAGGCCGACCATGTCGGTAGCCCGCCGAAGCCACTGGAGCTAGACATGCACACGATGCGACCACCGTGCGGACGCATGCGGGGCAGGGCGGCATGGGTCACGGCCAGGGTGCCCACAAGGTTCGTCTCGATGACCCGGCCAGCCTCGGCTGGGGGCAGTTCCTCGAAGGGCCCGACCGACACCACGCCGGCGTTGTTGACGAGACCTACGATCCGGCCCACGTCGCCGGCCAACTCGACCCACCGGTCTGCCCGGGCGAACGCCTCGTCGATCGACGCCGGGTCGGTGACGTCCATGCGGAGCACCTCGACGCGGTCGGCCACGCCGGCTTCGGCCAGCGCTGCGTCCAACGGGCCGCGCCGGGCCAGGTCACGCATGGTGGCCGCCACCCGGCGACCCCTCCGAGCCAGTTCCACGGTGATGTCCAGGCCGAAACCCGACGAGCAGCCGGTGACGATGATGACGCCGTCGGGGTTTCGGGGCGACGCCATCGACGGTGCCTGGTGGGTGAGACGGCTGATGATCCTCCGCTGAACACCCGCCGGAACAATTCCCCGGGCCGCGAACCGTGCCCGGGCCGTCAGACCGATCGGATGGCGTAGGCCCCTTCGTCCCTCGGTGACGGCCACCATGGTCGCCGACACCGACGCCGGGTCCAGCGCTCGGGCCCACGCCCGATCGTCGCCGACCTCCATGCTCTCCACGAGCGGGGCGTACGGCCCGTCCGGGTCACCGTAAACGGCGCCCAAGTCCCACAGGCCGGTACGTACCGATGCCGGCTCGACAATGGCCACCCCCACCCCCAACGGATGGAGTTCATGGGCCAGCGACTCGGCCCAACCCTCGACGGCCCACTTGGATCCGCAGTAGGCGGCCAGCCCCGGCAAGGCCGACAACCCCCCTACCGACGATACGACCACGACCCGGGAACCCTCAGTGGCCCTCAGCGCAGGTAGCGCGGCCCGGGTCACGTGCATGGCCCCACCGAGGTTCACCTCGAACAGCCGTCGGATCTGAGCGAAAGGCGTCTCCTCGAAGACACCGGCCACCCGGATCCCAGCATTGGCCACCACGGCGTCCAGCGTCCCGCCGGTGGTGGCCAGAACGGCGGCCACCGCTGCCTCAACGGCTGCCCGGTCGGTCACATCCACACGGATCGGTTCGACCGAACCACCGAAGCCGGCCAAGTCCGACGGTAGAAGTGTCGACTCTCCGGCCCGCAGGTCGAATCCGAACACTCGCCAGCCCCATCGGGCGAGGTCCTGTGCGGTGGCCTCGCCGATCCCGCCGGCCGCTCCGGTGACGATTGCCGTGCGCATGTGTCGAGGTTAGGAGGTGGGCCGCTCCACGGTGATCCGGTCTCCCGTTCGGATGGTGCCCGGCACCACCACCCGGGCGTTGATGCCCCGCAGGTTCATGGCTCGACCCGACTCCGAGTTGACAAACCGGTGGGCGTCCAGTCCGAAGCGCTGGGTGAACTTGGCGCACCCTGTATGGGGCTGGTCGGTGACCTCAACCACTGCCTCACCGATTCGCAGACGTGACCACACAGGTAGGTCGTCGGGGGCCAACGACAAATCGACCACCAACTGGTCGCCGGCTAGAGGGCGGCGGGTGGGGTCAGGGCAGACAAGTGCCAATAGCCGGCTGTTGATGAGGGTGAGCTGCATATCAGGATGAGGAGCACCCATACTGGTCGGCTTCTGGTTCCAGTTGTCGCCTACCAGACCATCGGTAATATCCAACTCGCCCTCGACCAAGACCTCGCGTACGTCCACACCAGGACGCCGCACGATCAACTCCAGGGTGCCGTCGTCCACCGGCGCGGCCAGCACGTCAGCGAGTCCGGCGTTCAACTCGTCGGTAGTCAGATGTTCAATGGTGCTCATGTAACCCGGTACCTCCCGGTCTGGATGTCGTCCTCGGCATACCTGTGCCCATCCTCGCTGCCACAACTCACACCCGCTTCACCTCCCAGGTCACAGCCGACACAAACGGCCGCATCCTCTCCGCCACAAGACCCCGGTTAGGCGGGCACGAGGAACAACCGGAGACCGACGCCACCTACCCTGCCGGATCAAGATCCGTCGAACCGACTGGACCAGACTACGTCCATGCCAAGGGAAGGGTTACCGGCGGGGCGAGAACGAACCCAGTGGGGGGTGGTGGCCTTCCTCGCCTTCATCGGGATGTCGGCGGCCTTCGGGATCGACGCCTCGCTACCCGCCTTCGACGAGATGCGACCCGACGTGGGCTTGCCGCCGGGATCGAATCGGATCACCCTGGCCATCACCGTCTACTTCCTGGGAACGGCCGGCGGACAGATCGTCTACGGACCTATCTCTGACCGGTTCGGGCGGATGGCCACGCTTCGAGTCGGCATGGCCATCTATGCCGTCGGAGCGGCCGGTTCGATGCTGGCCACCGACTTCGATTTCCTGCTGGGGAGTCGACTGGTCTGGGGACTCGGAGCATCCGCGGCTTCGCTAATGAATCTGGCCATCCTCCGAGACCTCTACTCGGGAACCCGGATGGCCCGGATGATGTCGTTGGTGACGGCCGTCTTCCTGGCCGGACCGGTGGTGACCCCGCTAGCCGCCGAGGGAATTCTCCGCGCGGCGTCGTGGCGCTGGATCTACGCGTGCGGCCTGGTGCTCGCCGTCGCCATCGTGGCGTGGAGCTTCCGGTTCGGCGAGACGCTGCACCCCGACAACCGGCGTCCACTCCGAGTCGGACCGACAGTGGATGCCTTCCGGCAGGTCGTGGCCTGTCGTCGAACGGTCCTGTACGCGGCGACGCTGCTGTTCGTCGACGGGGCCTTCTTCATTTTCCTCGGGAGCACCCAGCAGGTGTTCGACATCATCTACGGCAGGGCCGACCAATTCGCCTTCCTGTTCGCGGCCTCGGCCATCCCCTTCGCCATCGGGTTCCTCCTCGTGAGCCCGACCATCGGCAGGTGGGGGGCCCACCGGGTCGGACTGGCGGTTCTCTCCGCAGCGCTGGCCATGGCCGTCGCCCTGCTCGGGCTCACTCTGGCAGCCGACGGCGTGCCCGAGTTCTGGACGTGGTTCTCGTTCATGGTGGTCGGCAACACACTGCTCGCCCTCGTCACACCGGTCGCCATGTCCATGGCATTGGAACCAATGGGCGACCTAGCTGGGACCGCCGCGGGAATCCTCGGCCTAGGGGGCATCACGGCGGCCTCCTTGCTGGCTGCCTTCGTTGGCATGCACATCCATGACTCGACCACCCCGTGGACCGTGGGCTACGTGGTCTACGGCGCCATCGGCCTCGTGCTGTTGGTGGCCGCCGGACGGACCCCAGAGCCGGCGGCACATCAGCCGGCGGTAGCTGCATAGGTTGAGCGCCTTGAACCTCCTGGAGATCCCCGTTCCGAGGGCCAACCTTTGGCGCGGCGCCAACCTCGGAGGTACCGATGCGATCGCCATCGAGCTACCCAACAGCGACCTTGCCGACCTCGAGGCGGCAGCCATAGACCTCGCTGCCCAGGGGATAGACCCCGTTGATGCCCGCCCTGACGACCTGCCGCTCGGAACACTTGAACCGTTGGTAGCCGAACTGCGCCACGAGGTCCTCCACGGACGGGGCCTTGCCCTGTTACGGGGATTCCCGGTGGAGCGTCGATCGGTGGACGAGTTGGGCCTGATGTTCTGGGGCATCGGGTTGCGCCTCGGGAGGGCCGTCTCCCAGAGCGTCATGGGCGAACGCCTGGGTCATGTCGTGAACGTGACCGACGTGGATCCACATGCCCGTGCCTACCGAAACCGCTCCGAGCTGGCCCCCCACAGCGACCCGGGAGACATGCTGTCCTTCCTCTGCATCCGCCCGGCACTGGACGGCGGAGTAAGTCGGTTCGTGAGCTCGCTGGCCGTGTTCGACGAGATCCGACGCTCCCGGCCCGACCTGTTGGATCGGCTGGCCCGGGGTTACCGCTATCACCGCTTCGGCGAACAGGGCCCGGACGACGCGCCCATTACCCCGCACCGCGTGCCGGTGTTCAGCGCGTGCGACGGGCTGGTGAGTGGCCGGTACGTGCCCGAATACGTGCAGATCGCCGCTGACGAGGACCCGTCGATCCAGTTGGACGATGTCGACCACGAAGCCCTCGACCTGCTGCACACCACTACCAACCAGGCCGACCTGGTATTGGATTTCACCATGGCGGCCGGCGAGGCCGTGGTGGCCAACAACTACACGGTCTTCCATGCCCGCACGGCGTTTACCGATTCGCCGGAGCACCGCCGCCACCTGCTGCGACTGTGGCTGGCCGCTGAACCACCCCGCCCGGTGGCGCCCGAGACCGAGCAGTACCCCGACGGGCCGGGTATCTCGCCGCAGCCGGGACAGACCCCGTCGTTCGCCAGCCGGTACGACGAGCCCAGCCAGCCAGGCCGACAGTGACCGACCTAACCGACACCGTTCGGGTGCCGTTCGCCGTTAAGGCGTTGATCTTCACGTTCTTCCTCAGCGCCTTCGCAACGGTCGGCCAGATCACCATCATCGGCAAGCAGGTCTATGACCTGACGGGCAGTGAACTCCACCTCGGCCTGCTGGGCTTGGCCGAGTTCATGCCGGTGGCTGTACTGGCACCGTTCGCCGGTGCGGCAGCTGACCGGTTCGATCGTCGGATCGTGTTCGGCGTCGCCATCGCTGGCGAAGTAGTGGCGTCGCTGCTGCTGTTCCTCTACGCACGAACCGATCCGACCTCCGTCACGCCCATCTTCACCATCGTCCTGTTCTTCGGACTCTGTCGGACCTTCGCCTCACCGACCGGCCGGGCGCTGGCCATTGACCTGAGTCCACCGGAGGTGGTGGCCCGCGTGGTGGCCCTTAAGACCGTCGGCTATCAGGGCGGCCTGATCATCGGACCGATCGCCTTCGGCTTCGCCTTTGTTGCTGACGAATCACTCCCCTACCTGTTGTCGACCATCGCCTTGATCGCCGTCGTCGGCATCGTCGTCTTCGTCCCGTCGTCGGGGGTACGACGTCTGGCCAGCACCGGGTCCCGGCAGGCCATCCACGACGCCTTCGAGGGCCTGCGGTTCATCCGGCGCAGCCCCATCTTGCTGGGGGCAATGGGTCTGGACCTGTTCGCCGTGCTGTTCGGTGGGGCGGTCGCACTACTCCCAGCGATCGCCGAAGAGCGCCTCGGGGTGGGTGCCGTGGGACTGGGTTGGCTGCGAGCCGGCGTGGGCATCGGGGCCGGCGTGGTGGCCGTGACTCTCTCGGTACGACCGCTACAACACCGGCTTGGTCGAATTCTGCTGTTCGTAGTTGCCCTGTTCGGCCTGGGCACCATTGGGCTGGGCCTGACCCGCAGCTTCGCCCTGGCGTTCACCGCCATCGTGCTGCTATCGGCGGCCGACGCTGTGTCGATGTTTATCCGGCTGACGTTGGTGCCCCTCGCCACCCCGGAGGACATGCGGGGCCGTGTGCTGGCCGTCGAGAACGTGTTCATCGGGGCGTCAAACGAACTGGGTGCCGCCGAGTCGGGGTTGACCGCAGCGTTCATGGGCCTGGTCGGCGCCGTGATCTTCGGTGGTGCGGCCACCCTGGTCGTGGTGGCCCTGTGGTGGCGCCTGTTCCCGGCGTTGCGCGACATGGACACCTTCGACGAGATTCGACCCGACCCGATACCTGTACCCCAGTCACCTGAACAGAAAGCGAGCCCATCCCCGTGATCGAAACCGCCATCGAACGTTGGCACGCCGTCCTGCGCGGCGAGGCCGACCTGGATGATCTGCTGCATGAGAACTGCGTGTTCTGGTCGCCCGTCCTGTTCCGTGCACAGCAAGGCCGAGAGCTGACCAAGATGTACCTCCAGGCTGCAGCCCAAGTCTTCCCCGGCGACTCCCCCGCCGAGAAACCCGACCAGGAGCCCGGTGGCGACCCGACTGGTGGCGACTCCGCCTTCCGGTATACCCGCCGAGTCCTTGACGGGCATCTCGCCGTCTTGGAGTTCGAGACGAATATGGGTGGTATCGCCGTGAACGGCGTGGACATCATCACCTGTGACGACAACGGGATGATCACCGAGTTCAAGGTGATGCTCCGGCCCATAAAGGCCGTCGAGGCGGTCCGGGACCGTATGGCCGCCATGCTCGAAACCCTCGGCGGAGGCTGAACCGCCCGCGGTCGGTTACGACCGAGAGTCGCCCGTAACGTCCAACGGCCCTCGACGAAAACCCGCCCGGTCAGCCAATCTGGTCAACCAGCCCGTCCAGCCAGTCGCCGACGATCTGGTTGAAGGCATCTGGACGTTCCTGATTTGGGAGATGACCGGTTTCGGGCACCTCGGCGTAGACCGCCCCGGGAATCCCTTCAACGAGACGGCGCGAGTCCGAAGGCGGACAGACCCGATCGTGCTCGCCCACCACCACGAGCGTCGGGGCGTCAACCCGGCCCAGGTCGGGCATGTGGTCGGTCTCCGCCAGAGAGGCTGCCGCGTGCCCGTAGCCGGGCATCCGACAGGCCGTGGCCATGATGGACACCACCCGGGCCACCACTTCGGCTGAAGTGGTGTCAGCCACCAGGAGGGGGGCCCGATCGCGCACGAACCCTTCAGGGTCGGCCGCGTACTGCTGAGCCCGGTCCCGCATCATCTCAGCCGTTTCCGGCGAGTGGCCCGACCCACGGCTGGTATCGGCCAGCACGAGGGCCCGCAGCCGTTCAGGATGGCGCAGTGCGAACCGGGTGGCGATCACCCCGCCCCACGAGACGCCGAGCACCACCGCCTGGTCGATCTCAGCGTCGTCCAGCAACCTGGCCACCACGTCAGCGAACCCGTCAATGCCGGGCGCCTCGGCAGAGTCGGCGGATTCGCCATACCCGGGGGCATCAGGAGCCAGCATCCGCCACCGGTCGGACAAAGCAGGCATCTGATCGGCGAATGCATCACCCGACGAGCCGATGCCGTGGAGCAGAACCAGGGTGGGAGCCGACAGGTCACCAGCCTCCACGACCGCCAATGGGCCTCGTCGGGTTCTCGTCATCTTGGGCATGGCACCTGCCTAATCGTCGGCTGTCCGATCAGCGATCGTCTCGTCATCGATCGGCTGACTGGGACATAATGCCCCGTATGAGCTCCCCAAAACTGAAGGTCGGCGTCCAACTCCACCCTCAGGCCACCACGGTCGATGCTCTGCGCGACGCCTGGCGGCGAGCCGACGCCATGGGCGCCGACTCGATCTGGATCTGGGACCACTTCTACCCCCTGTACGGGGACCCGGATGCCGAGCACTTCGAGGGCTGGACCCTGCTCTCGGCCATGGCCGCCGATACGTCCCACGCCATGCTCGGCACCATGGTGACCGGGAACTCGTATCGGAACCCCGAGCTGCTGGCCGATATGGCTCGCACGCTTGACCATCTGACGGATGGCCGCATGTACCTGGCGGTGGGTGCCGGGTGGTTCGAGCGGGACTACGACGAGTACGGCTACGAGTTCGGCACGGTGGGCAGCCGCCTCCGCCAGCTGGAAGCTGACCTGCCCCGGATGCGCAGCCGGCTCGGGAAGTTGAACCCCCCACCCGTGGGTTCGATGCCGTTGCTCATCGGGGGTTCGGGCCGCAAGGTCACCCTGCGGCTGGTAGCCGAATACGCGGATGCCTGGAACTGCTTCGGCCCACCGGACAACGTGGCCGAACTGTCGGCAATCCTGGACGACTGGTGCGCCAAGGTTGGTCGGAACCCGGCCGAGATCGAGCACACGGTGGCCATCTCATGGGACGACGTCCACGACGTAGGCCGGTACATGGACGTAGGAGTCGACCACGTGGTGGTCATGATCGGCCAGCAGCGCGGTGCGGTCGGAGACCTCGACAAGGCCGGCGACGCGCAGCAGGTACGCACCGGCGACCCGTTCGACCTCAGCCCGTTGGAGTCGCTGATAGCCCAGCGGGACGCCTTGGGTTGATCTGGTCGTTCACCTACGATCGTGGGACAACACCCGATGTCAGGAGCGGCCCATGACCGATGCGACCACCACTTTTTCCTGCACCAAGTGCGGGGGCACCAACTATGAAAAGGGCGAGATCCGCACCACCGGATCGGGCATAAGCCGGTTCCTGAACCTCCAGAACCAGAAGTTCGGCTTCATGGCCTGCGAAGCCTGCGGCTACGCCGAGTTCTACCGGATGGACGGCAAGGGAGGCTTCGGCACGGTGTTCGACATCCTCACCAACTGACCGGGTCCCAACACCGGTAGTCGTGGTCGTTGGTCGTGTCGGTAAGAATCAAAACGACCATGCCAATCTAGATAGCCATGGCACTCAGTGGGCCTGATTAACTACCGTCAGGTCATGACCCAGCAAACCACTGATCCTGGAGTCCTGAGCTCCGACGCCGAGTCGTTCCAACGTTTCCACACCGAGGTACTACCTGGTCGGATTGCCGCTGGGACCGGTGCTCTGGCCCATGACTACCTGTCTGGCAAGGGGACCTTGGCCGTCCGCACACCAGCTGGTTCTTGGTCCTACGTCCCGGTCGATGGATCCGTCCGGTTGGTCAAGGGCGAGGACAACGCTGACGTGGTGGTGTCAATCGGCCTTGAGGCTTGGCTGGGCCTGGCCTCTGATCTCGACACTGCTCCAGGCCTGCTCTACACAGACCGAGCCACGGTGCCAGTCGGCGATCCCCTCCGGTTCATGGGTTGGGAACCGGGCCTCCGTGCCCTGTTCCATGGTCTCCCGATCTTCGATCCCGAAGCCTCCGACCTGCGCAACGCCGATGGTTCAGTACTCGACCCGACCCGGACCTTTCCATTTGCCCAACTGAAGGCCACCGCTGCTGACGCTGCGAACTTTCTTCGAACAGCCGGTTATCTGTGTGTCTCTGACGTCTTCAGCACCGACGAGGTTGACGTCATGCTGGACGACGCGGAGATCCTCGCCAACGAAGCTCAACCAGGTGACATGACCTCCTGGTGGGGTCGAGATGGAAACGGAACCGAGGTCTTGACTCGCGTTCTACGAGCAGCCAGCCGACCCAGCCTGAACGCTCTTATCGACGACCAGCGGGTACGACAAATAGTCGGGATCGCCGACGAGGACCTGGTCCCCAGCGTGGAGAATGACCCGGAATCAGTCGACAGGGTGACCGTGTTGTGGAAGCGACCAGGCATGACCGATGGTCTCGGGGATCTGCCTTGGCACCGGGACTGCGGTATGGGTGGACACGCCAACCGCTGCCCTTCGACGGTCTTGACCATCTGTCTCACTGATGGTTCTGCCGAAGCCGGAGAACTCCGGTTCCTACCCGGGTCACACCGTGGAGCCTTTCCGTTCGTTGATGGCAAGGCGATCGAGGCCCCGGACGGCGTCGGTCTCCCAATCGGCCCCGGTGACGTGACCCTCCACTACTCAGACCTGATGCACGCCTCGCTGCCGCCCACGTCCACTACTGGTCCGCACCGGATCTCAGTGCTCATGGGATTTGCCCCGACCGGTCCCAGTCACCACCTCGGTGGCCGCCACTACAACGACGCGCTGTTGACCAACCAAGACGGACAAGTCGAACACCTCGGTCAACGCCTCTTGGCGGAGCGGGCAGTATCACGCCAAAGCAAAGACGGTTGAGAAAGAAGACCGTTGGGAAACTCTGAGGAAACGTCGTGTTCGATCTAACTGGGCGCATTGCACTCGTGACAGGTGGAGGCCAGAACATCGGCGCCGGGATCGCCCAGATGTTGGCTACCGCAGGGGCCCTCGTACTCGTCAACGACCTACGGGCCGACCGGGCCGAGAAGATCGTCGCCGACATCGTCGAAAGCGGTGGCCAGGCCACCGCAGCGCCGTTTGACGTAACCGACCGGGATGCCGTGCTGGCCGCAGTTGCCGACCTCGGACCGGTTGACGTGCTTGTCAACAACGCCGGCAACGGTGGTGCCGAGGCCATGCTCCCGAAGAAGTTCACCGACACCGATCCCGACGACTGGCGGGGACCGATGGAGGTCAACCTGGATGGCGTACTGCACTGCTGCCACGCTGTACTACCCGGCATGGTCGACGGGGGACACGGTCGGATCATCACCATCTCGTCGGCTGCCGGAACCCACGGGGTGGGCATCGGCTTCGCGACCTACTCGGTAGGTAAAGGCGGCTCTCTCAGCCTCATGCGGAGCTTGGCACTCGAGCACGGCCGCGACGGCATCACCGCCAACTCGGTGGCTCTCGGGGTCATGGACTCGGTTCGGCCCGAGACAGCTGCCGCGCTTACGAAGTCGATACCCGTCGGGCGCCTCGGGTCACCTGGCGACGTCGGTGCGACGTGCCTGTGGCTGGCGTCCGATGAGGCTGGCTGGGTGACCGGGCAGACCATCGGACTCAATGGCGGCGCCTTCACCTCATAGACAACCGGGTGTACGCGAATCACCTGTGAATAGTCGTCACTCCGTGTGGGTCCACTCCGGCTTGCGCTTCGCAACGAACGCTCGGGGCCATTCGGCTCCGTCGCCGGTGGCCGCGGCACGAGACATCACGTCGACAGCCAAATCGTACGCATCGTCGGTGGTCATCTCGAGTTGGGCGTAAAGGGTCTGCTTACCGAGCCCCTTCGCGTAGCGGCTGCCCCTGGTGGCATAGCGGAGGAACTCGAGGGTCTCCGACTCGAGGTCGTCGTGGGCCACGACCCGGTTCACCAGACCCCAGTCGAGTGCCGTGGCGGCTGGGATCTCGCCTCCCGTCAGGGCTAACTCAACCGCCCGCTTGCGACCAATCTGACGTGCTACGGCCACCATCGGCGTGTGGCAGAACAATCCGCCCTTGCCGCCCGGCGTGGAGAAGGAGGCGTCCTCGCTGGCCACGATGAGATCAGCACTGGCCGCCAACTGGGCGCCGGCCGCGGTGGCCACGCCCTGTACCTGGGCGACCACCACCTGGGGGACCTCAGCCATCGACCTCATCGCCACGGTGCATACTTCGAACAGTTGGCGTAACTCCTCCTCTGTCATCTCGACCATCTCGGCCAGGTCGTGGCCTGCGGAAAAGACAGACCCGGTGGAGGCCAACACGATTCCCGAGACATCGGACATCTCACCAGTCGCGCTGAAGACGTGGTGGAGTTCGGTCAGGACGCCCGTGGACAGACAATTCCGTCGCTCCGGACGGGCCAGTGTGATGGTGACGAACCCACCGTCCCGCTCACATCGGAGGTGTTCGTAGTCCATCGGCTCGCCTTCCTCGTAGACCGTGGCTACCACGAGCAGCATGCTCGTTCACCAGCGGAGACGACCTAGAACGTCCAAGGAGGCGGTCAAGATCCGTTCGTCACTCCAGGACTCAACCTCTGCTGCCGGTCGGCCGGCGTTGAACCCGACCAGGATCGGGTGGCCGGTCCACGGAACTGCGTTGTACCACTCGATGAACCGACCAGGTTCGGATGAGGCGTAGGCGATCAGGTCTACGTCGGGATTCCAGAACGGCTCGTCGAAGTGGAGCACCACCTTGTCCATGGTTCCCATACCGAGGGTTTGGATGGCTGTCGACTTAACCGCTGGGAGGGCGGGGTCAAACCGGATGGACCCGGTCTGGAGAACTCCCAGTGGGACCGTTATGACGACGGCCCCTCCGTGGAACTCGGTCTCCTCCGTGGCAATCCGGATTCCGTTTTCGGTCCGAATGACTTCAGAAACCGGATGGCCTAGGCGGATGTCGAGGCCGGTCGCCAGGTGCTCAATGATCGGCCGGTAGGAGGTAGCGGGAACGGCGTCACCGCCTCGTGACCACCCACCTTCGTGAACTCCGGAGAAGGCGAGGTCCTCGGGTCCCGCCGCGAACCAGTGGTCGATCTCGGAGGCCAGCACGTACTCCAGATACCTTCGGTCTTCGCCCTCAACCTGACTGCGTAACTCGTCCACGGCTGTCTCCATCGATTTCGTGGACCGACTAGATGACAGCATGTCTTCAACCAGGTCGTACAGGTGGTTCAGGTCGGACCAGTTCACCAACTTGCCGTCGGCATCGAACAGCACTGCGTCTTCGTAGTCGGTGTGGACCAGGTCGATGCCCAGCGAGGCCGCTAGATCGGTCAGCGGGTTGTCTCGCAAGCCATGTAGCCATGAGCCGCCTAGGTCCACTGGGGCACCGCCCACGGTGTCCGACCAGACACGACCACCGATGCGTTGGCGTGACTCGACCACTACCACCTCGCGGCCAGCGGCGGTCAAATCACGTGCTGCTCCCAATCCGGCGACACCCGCACCGATCACCACGATGAGACCTGGCTTACTGGCTTCTTGGATTTCGATAGCCGCCCGCTGTCCTGAGGCGAGAGCACCGTGGACGGTTGCCGGGTGCTCGGTGTCGGTTGCCTCTCCAGCGAAGAACAGACGGTGGTCGATTGGTCGGGCGAGCATCCGACGGGTAGCTGACGACGCTCCCGGGCCCAGGTACGAATACGAACCTCGCGACCAGGGGTCCTGACCCCAGCGAGTGATCCGATGGTCGAATAACGCTGGGAGATTTGAGGTTGTGGTGAGAGGTGAAGTCGTGGTGCGGTCACCGCGTCCACAGCCCAGCGTGGTTGCCAGAGCCAACGACGACAGTCCGGCTAGCACCTCGCGACGACTACGTAGCAGGGAGTAGGGGACGTTGGTGTTCGACATCTCGGTGGGCCTCCGTGCTCAGGTCCCAGGCTCGCTGCCGGCGATGGGTTGTTCGATCGTGACAGTGACGGAGACGATCGAAGCTCGCCTCGGTGGGTTGGAGAATCCGACGTTCATGGGTCGGGTGACCTCAACCAGTTCCCCAAGGTCCTCGTTTCCGTGTCGGGCAGTGGCGGTCTTTACCCACCGCCACCCGCGAGCTTGATACCACTCGCGGGCACCGGTCGGGCTCAACCCGTAGGTTTCAACACCCATTAGCCATCTTGCGATGGGGGCTTCGATGTAGCGGGTCACGGTGAGTGGGCGCCGGGGCGGAAGGGGGCGTAGCCAGCCTCCGTTCATCTGTATCGCAAGTTTGTCTGTCCAAGCCGTCGTGGTTGCACCCTCGCTCTCGACATGAAGCGACGCGACCATGACGTGATCAAAGTGATAAATACTCGTGATGAAGTTGGCTGCATCTCGTGAGGAGGCGATCAAGGTTCTGGTGTCGTTTGCGTCGAGCCACATGATGTCGTGAAAGGGTCCAAGCGGAGACTGTGGCCAGTAACCGATGACGAACTGGTCTCCGCTAGCAAATGCCGCTGACGAGATGGTCCCCTTGACAACGGAACGCCCGTCGCTACCGCCGGATACGTTGGTCATCATTGAACTTTTGGAATGTTGGGCACGTATTCCTCGTTCGGTTCGGCATGCCACACGTTGAACTCCAGTTTTGACTCCATTTCGACACCATTGTGCGGATGTCTTGTGGAGGGCCTTGCCTACTGTCAGGTGGTGGCCTGACGAGTCGGGTCCGGTGCCAAGGCATGATGTCTAGGTGGAGGACTGTGACGACGTCGTTGATGTTGTCGTCGAACGAAGTCGTGGGGTGACTGCCACGTTCGCTGACGGGTACGTTGCGGAACTCGATTTAATGCGACTTCGCCTGCTTTGCCCTTGTGCGGCCTGTCGTTCACTAAGGGAACGTGGAGAGGCAGCCTGGCCCCGTCATGGCAACCCAGCTCGGCTACAGATTAAGGATGCTGCACTCCATGGCGCATGGGGATTGAACATCACGTGGAACGATGATCACAGCACGGGTATCTACACCTTCGAGTTGTTACGAGAGATGAGTGGCTGGAGCAACGACTAGGCGGACATCCCGAACCGGTTGGGCCAAACCAGTTGAGGCGACTGGGTGTAAGGCTCGCCGCGTAGCGACCAGGGCGAGTTCTGCACCGAATACGTCACTGCTGTGTGGTTGTGAGAGCCCTTCGCGCATTGCGACCTCAATCCTGAATCGACTCTCTTAGCTGGTCGACTTTCGGTTGAACGACCATCGTGTAGGTATCAGCAATCGCTGTCTCGCGATGGTCATGTTGAGCTTTTAGACGGGTTGGATCAGCAACCACTGCCTTGAACGCTGCCTTGCTTGGGAATTGGTTGAAGCGCACCTGGTGCCACTCGCGCCCGTCACCGATGATTGTTCCTTCAACTGTGAACCAACCGGAGACTCTCACGCCGTGCTTTGAGGCGACTCCTGCTGCGACCGACTGATAAGCCTCCATATATGCGGGGGTCTGGACCCCGGATTCCATGTCTTCGAACCGGAGCACGTGCAGCACAACTATCGGTCCATCACCTTTGGTCGAGGGGTGCGGGACATCGGACCGATTCGCGGATCCCATGTCGGATGCTCTCGGAATGGTCAGGGGTTGGCATCCCATGACGATGGTCTTATCCATCCCAGCGTCCTTGTGCTTGTGCGACTCCTGGAACTCTGGGCGTGACTGCATCTCGATAAAGGACCTGCGGGTTGGGTATTTCACAACAGCGATGCGATCCCAGACGGTGTTGTCGCCGAGGAGTTGCTGGTCGACGTCTCCTAAGAAGACGATCTCGGCTCCGACCGCCGTTAGCGAGTCGATTGGGGAGTAGAGGTTGTCTGCCTCTTGACCAGAGATGGCCGTCTTTCGGCCGTCTACGTAGTCGGCCACTTCACGGTATTTCATCAGGTTGACCATCCATACCGGGCCATCGTCAGATGGTGAGGTGGCGGCCAACCGGATGCCGTATTCCCGGTCAACGAGACCGTAGCGAGGTCCATCGCTGCTCATCTGGCGCTTCCTTCAGTTAGGAGTCGTGGTCATCTTGGATGGGGCTACAGATCCTGGGCAGCGAGGAGTTCCATCATTTCCCTTGCAACCATTGGGCCGGCATTCTGGTTCTGACCGGTGACGAGGTTGCCGTCGACCACCCAGTGGTTGGCGAACGGGTCACGGAACCTGGTGATGCTCTCGAAGACCGCACCGGCTCTACGTAGTTCTCTCTCCGGGTGGTGCGGGGTGGATTGGATGCCGAGTTCTCTCACCTGCTTGTCGGTGACTGCGGAAATCCGACGGCCCTTGACCAGCGGTTCCCCGGCGACATCCTTTGCGTTGAGGAGTCCGAGCGGGCCGTGGCATACACCCCCGATGATCTTCCCCTGCGCGTTCGCCTCGGTGATCTTGGCTGCTAGGACGTCTGAGAATCCGAAGTCGAACGCTGCGCCCCAACCGCCGGAGAGGAACACCACGTCGTACTCGGCCATGTCCAATCGCCCGATCGCCAACGAGTTGGTGACCTGGTTCCGGAAGTCGTCGTCGGCGAGGAAACGGTCGTCGTCACCGCTTCGCATGACCGGCTTGAGCGACTGTGGGTCGACTGGAATCACACCTCCTAGAGGGCTTGCCACGTCGACCTTCATGCCCGCGTCGAGGAACGCGTAGTAGGGAACGGTCATCTCACTGGCGAAGACGCCGGTGGGCTTGCCAATGTCCATTACTGCAGTGTTCGTTGCGACCATGAGGGCACGCTTTCCAGCGAGCCCGAACTCGACTGCGTTCAGATCTTCGGGGTGCATGCCAATCTTCTGTACAAGCTTTCGAAGCATTCTCGCTGGTGGGGGTGGGCGCTTCTTCACCGGTCCCCCGGTTGGCTGACGTGATGCATAGGGCCACGGGTTGTTTCGCTCGGGCACGGCTCGGAAGCGCTCCTCTTTCAGGAGGGCGCGGATGTGGATGAACACGTCCCGGGCCGAATCATCGTTCCATCGGTTGACGGCTTCGGTCGGGTCGGCGTCGAGGTCGTAGAGCTCCCACTGGTCTGGGAGTGGGATGGTCCGGGTCGTCTCGCCAGCCAGGCCGCTTGAGGCGAGGTGGCGGACTCCCGGATTGGTCCACGTAGCCGGGTCGTCAAAGGTACGAACCACCTTCCACAGATGGCCTTCACCACGATTGATCGAGTCGTCAACCCGTGCAACGATCCCTTCAAAGTTTGAACCCACATGTTCCGGAACTCGGATTCGTAGCATCCCAGGCGGTTTTGCAGCACGACCGGTAGCGCGGGCCACGCCGGAGGCACCGGAGTCACCCTCGAGCATGTTGTCGCGCGTCATCAGGTAGACGGTGCGATTGGGATTTGGAGTTGCGGCGCCATCAACGACCGGCATGAGGTTCGTACCGGGCAGCGGATGGACCTCGGTGAATGATTCTTGGAGCACGCTGGTCGTCATCGCTTCGTCGATACCTGCCGCTGACAACAGGGTGGGCACGATGTCGATGTGGGAGGTCGGGGCGTCGTGGATCAATGTCCCGGTGGTGGCGTTGGTGCCGATCCGGGCAATTGAAAATGGGACGCGGGTAGCTTCGTCGTAGAGGTTGAACCATTTCTGGTGAAGGCCGCCATGGGCGCCCAGCAACTCGCCGTGGTCAGAAGTACGCACGATCACGGCGTGTTCAGATCCTCCATCAGTTACGGCTCGACGCACCCGATCAATTGGGGCATCGACCTCTGCGTGTAGCCGGTAGTAGAGGTCGCGGTATTTCTGGGCGTTCTTGTCGTAGGCCCGCGCAATAGCTGCTGCCGGCCCATATCCCGTCGGATAAGTCGCCCGATACGCGACCTGGGCTGCTGGCTTGGTGGACAGGTCTTCGTCGTCAGTGGGCGATGCGGGTATCGAGGGTGGATCTAGTTCTGGTTGGTTCTTGATCGGGATTCCGCGTCGAACCCAGGCTGGGAACAAGACGATGTCGTGGGGGTTGACGAAACTCGCGACGAGCAGGAAGGGACGCAGGGCGTTTGCGTCTCCTTCCTCTCGCCGGCGGTAACGGTCCTGCAACCAGGCGACTACTCGGTCTGCGATGAGCGGATCACGCCGGAAGCCGCTATTGGCGAGTGCGCCGCCATGGGGTTCGGGACCTACCCAACCAGAAAAGCCGAAGGGCTTGAGCGGATCGGCTGCACGGTATGCATCGACGGCTTCCTGATCGACCTCCCCGGCGGCGTTGTTGGTTGCAAGAACCTGGCCGGTGTTCTCGTCGATCAGGTCGGCGTGGGAGATGTGCCACTTGCCGTCGTAATGGGTGTCGTAACCGCCGGCCCTGAACCAGTGACCGAGCGTGGGGACCTCGCCGGCACGCAGCCAACGCAGGCGCGAGTCGTCAGCCATCTTTCCCAGGCCGTCGGTCTGGGTCACACCATGAACGTCGGGGTAGTGCCCGGTGAAGATCGTCGGCCTACTGGGAACGCAGGCCAGCGAGCCCGTGTAGTGGCGTCCAAAGTTGAGTGCGTGTTCGTCGAACCAGGCCCGACCGGTCAGCGTTTCTGCACGCCACCGGGCGATGTCTGAGTTTTCGTACGGTGGGGCGGCGCGTTCCTCGTCGGTCATGATGACGATGACGTCGGGTCGAACGGTCATGGCCGCTGCCCTCTCCGACCCAAATGGGCTACGAGCCCTGAGAGCATCTCGTCGGATGCCGCCCCGAGCCTGCGTCCGACAATGCGTGCGATCAACTTCTGTGGGGGTCGCGGGCCGGCATCAATGTCGGTGGTCAGCCTCACCTTCGTTCCGTCTTCGGTTGGTTCGAGCCGCCAGGTGTTGGTAGCCGAGCGGATCACTGGTGGGATTCCTTTGAGGGAGTACGACAAGGTGTGTGGCTCCTCCCACTCAACGACCGTCTCTATGAGAGCTGATCGACCAACCTGCACACGACGAGTTGTACCGACATCGGATGCTCCCTCGGTGAGGAAGCATGAGTGTTCGACGTTGGGCGCCCACGAACTTATGGCCTCGAACTCGGACAGCACCTTCCAGACCTCGGTCGGTGCGGCATCGACGAGACGGGACCGCTCGATAGTGGTCATGAGGCCATGAAGTCGACGAGCAGTGCAGCCAGCAGCGGTCCCTGGTCTTCTTGGAGGAAGTGACCTGCGCCCTCGATTGTCGTGTGCGGTTGGCCTTGGGCTCCAGGAACTCTGGCCAGGAAGGGAGTTTCGCCGCCCTTGGTCACCGGATCGAGGTCACTGAACGCAACCAGGAACGGCCTTTCGAACTGTTCGAGCACCTTCCACGCCGCCTTGTTGGCGGATGCTTCCGGGTCGTCGGAGTTGGTGGGCACAAGAGACGGAAAGATCCGGGCTCCGGCCTTGTAGGAATCGTCGGGGAAAGGGGCGTCGTAGGCAGCGATGACTTCATCTGACAGGTCGCTGATACATGCGCCGTTGACGAGTTTCCCAATGGGGAACACCGGTGATTCCTGGGAGAACTTCTGCCAGGCCATGAAGGCTTCCGACCCACCTTCACCGGTTGGTAGGCCCGTGTTGCCAATGGCCACTCGTGCGTATCGGTCGGGTTGGTCGGCCACCAGCCGTAGGCCGATGAGGCCGCCCCAGTCCTGGCCGAAGAAGGTGATGTCCTGCAGATCGAGATGGTCGAAGATGAGCGACGAGGCCCAGACGACGTGACGGGCGTAGCTGTAGTCGGTCATCTCCGTCGGCTTGTCACTGCGGCCGAAGCCGACGAGGTCGGGAGCGATTACCCGGTAACCGGCGGAGACCAGCGGCGGGATCATGCCGCGATAGAGGTAGCTCCACGATGGCTCTCCGTGCATCAGCAACACGACGGGACCGTTGGACAGGCCTTCGTCTAGGTAGTGGACCCTCAACGTTCCACCGTCGCCATCAGGTATTTCGGCGTAGTGCGGTTCAAACGGGTAACCGGGTAGATCGGTAAATCGGTGATCGGGCGTTCGAACAGTGTCCATGTCTCTGTTTCCTTCGGGTCTGGTCGACTCAGCTCGGGTGGACTTCGACCCTGTGCAGGTCATCGCCCAACTCGATGGTGCCGGTGAAGTGGGTAGCGGCGAGTTTGCGCCAGTCCTCGCCACCGCCGGATGGGAATGTTGGTACGTAGTGCGTGAGCACCAGGGTCTCCATGTCGGCTCGCGCCGCTGTTCTCGCAGCCTCTTCGGGAGAGGAGTGGTAGTCGAGCGTGTCTTGCAGTCTCTGCATCGGGACGTTCTCGATGACGTCCTTGCGGATGACCGTGTGGACCAGAGCCTGCGCACCAATGCACAGCCTGTCGAGGCCTTCGCATGGCACGGTGTCGCCGGCGACGACAACCGAAGCGCCGTCATAGTCGAAGCGGAATCCGATGCTGGGTTCGACCGGCTTGTGGTCTGTGGGCGCGCAGGAGACTCCTACCTCGCCGCCCAGGTCGATCTTGCCTTCGGTCACTTCGATGACCTCGACAGGGGGCCGATAGTCGAGGTCGTCGTGGTGGGCGATGCGGTAGCCAATGTCGGGTTCCAGCGAGGCGAGGATGTGGTCTACAACCGTTCGGGTCCCGATTGGACCGACGATGGTGAGCGGAGATGGTTCGAAGGTCGTGACCCATCTGGTGGTGATCACGTCGTTCAGGTCGGTGATGTGGTCACTGTGTAGATGGGTCAGTAGTACAGCACTGAGTTGACCTGCGCTGCTGGCTGCGCCCCCCAGGCGCATGAGCACGCCTCGGCCGGCGTCGACGAGGAACTGTTCGGTACCACACGTAATGAGCGTGGCTGGTCCGGCCCGGTCCGGGTCGGGCATGGGGCTGCCGGTCCCGAGGAGTGTGATGGCAAGCATGCGGTTGATTCCTTCTCTGGCTGAACGGTGGGGCTCAACGATGGGCCGGAGCCATGTAGAACCAGAACAGAAACTCTGTGAGTCTCCTCGGTTCGGTGGAAGCGTTCGACATAGTGCCACTCGTCGTCTGGGTGGAGGTCATTGCCGGGCCATCTCTGCCCTGGCAAGAGCATTTTCGGCTTCCACCGATGCCCGTGACAGCAGCTGGATCTCGACCTCGTGGAGTGTCCCGGAGAACGGAAAGGGTGCTTGGTAGCGATCGGACACTGCTGAGCCGTGGTCGTAGCCGATGCTCGGCCCGACGGAGGAGATCATCCGCATGTAGAAGGGCAGGTCGGCCCGGCCTGCTTCGTTGCCGTCGACGGCAAGTATCACGATTCCGGATTGGCCACCAGTTCGTCGGAATCGTGCTGTCAGAACCGAGTCGCCGACGGGTAGGTCGACGTCAGATTCCAACAGGGTGTGTTTGTCGAACGCGTTGTAGTCGACGATCAGGCGTTCGTTTTGCACGAAGACCGAGATTCCGGAGTTCTCGGTGCCGGTTGCCCACAAGACGCCGTCTTCTCCACTAGCTCTCGTGACCTGGGCAGTCAGGTCGAAGCTCCGTCCGCCCGTTGCTGCGCTCGCGCCACCTGGGATTGGCGACATTGGTGGCCGGTACACGTAGCGCCTGTCGGGTGGGTGGGGTGAGTGATCCCGGAACCGGGCGCCAAAGAGACCGCCCATGCCACGATCATCGAGTGGGAGGACTCCGTGGCGTTCGGCTTCGGACCACCACAACGCAACGAGTTCTGCCAACTTGTTTGGATCCGAGCCGGAGAGGTCGTTGCACTCCGATGCATCGACGCTGAGGTTGTAGAGCTCCCAAGGTTCTGTTTCGTAGTCCGCTCCCTCCTGGTGTTTGCAGACAGCCTTCCACTGGCCTGCCACCAGGGCCCGGCTGCCGGCCATCTCGAAGTACTGAAGGGTGTTGGGTGCCGGCGCCCCTGCATCACTGAAGACCCCGGCAAACGAGTGGCCTGTGATGGGCAACTGACTCCGGCCTCTGAACACGTCTGGGGGAGTGATCTGGAGGAGGTCGTAGATGGTGGGCACGATGTCAGCAACGTTGGTGAACTGCCCGCGCATCGTCCCCCGTTGACTTTCTTCGATACCGGCTGGCCAGGACACGATCATCGGGACATGGACGCCGCCCTCGTGGGTGTTCTGCTTGTACCACTTGAACGGGCTGTTGCCGCACTGGGCCCATCCCCACGGATAGTTGGTGTGGCTATGTGGTCCACCGATCTCGTCGATCCTTTCGACGGCCTCGTCTGGTGTTTCGAGGATCCCGTTGAAGTACTTCATCTCGTGCATGACGCCGAAGGGACCACCTTCCTGGGAGGCGCCGTTGTCGGCTAGGACGACGAGGAGCGTGTTGTCCAGTTCTCCAATAGCGCGGAGACCGGCGACGAGGCGACCGATCTGGTCGTCGGTGTGGTCGAGAAAGGCGGCGAAGGCTTCCTGTAGCCGAACAGCCAGGCGTTGCTGGTTGACGGGCAGCGTGTCCCACGGTTCCACGCCAGGATTCAGGGGCGCCAACTCCGTTCCCTCAGGGATGACCCCTATGTCGATTTGACGCTGGAACCATCGCTGTCGAACAACGTCCCAACCCTCGTCGAACGAGCCCCGGTACTTCGCCAGGTACTCGGGTGGAGCCTGGTGGGGAGCGTGGGTGGCACCGAAGGGCAGGTATGCGAAGAATGGGCGATCGGGTCGGACTCCCTTGCTGTCAGACACCATTCGCAGCAACTGGTCGACCAGGTCCTCACTGAGGTGATAGCCGTCCTCAGCCTTGCCCGGTGGCTCGATCGGGTGGTTGTCACAGACCAGTTGGGGATGGAACTGATCGGTTTCACCCTCGAGAAATCCGTAGAACCGGTCAAATCCGCGCCCCAGCGGCCACTGCTCGAACGGCCCGGCTGCCGAACACTGTTCCATGGGGGCTAGGTGCCACTTCCCGGTGCAGAAGGTCGCGTAACCCTCAGCCTGGAGTACCTCAGCGACCGTGGCAGCGTGGTTCGAGATGTGGCCCAACTGGTGGGGAAATCCGGTCTGGAAGTTGGACACTGCGCGCATACCGACCGCATGCTGCGACCGGCCGGTGAGCAGCGAGGCCCGGGTCGGCGAACAGAGCGGAGTTACGTGGAAGTTCGTGAACTGAAGACCGTTAGCCGCCAACTCGTCAATGTGTGGAGTATCGATTTCTGACCCGTAGCAACCGAGTTGGGCGAACCCTGTGTCGTCCAGCAGCACAACGACCACGTTGGGTGAGTCATCTGCAGGGTGTACCGGTTCCTCAAACCAGGGTTCTGATTCGGCAAACGTTCGACCGATGTGGCCATGGAAGGTTCCTGTTGGCAGATCCGGCTTTGACACAGTGTCCTCCCTCAAGATGCAATCTATCTTATGAGAGTCTAACTATCAATATCTGATTGGAGTGCTAGACTCAGTGTCTGCAAGGAGGAGACGGGGCGAAAATGCCACCGCAATCGCTGATGACCCAGACCGCTTTGAGCAACGAGACCATCGACGGCCGCCGGGCCCGGCGGGAACGCGGCCGCCTTGCCGTGTCCGACGCAGTGATCGACCTTGTGGGCGAAGGGAATACGGACCCGACATCCGAACAGGTAGCGGAGCGAGCAGGAGTCTCGGTCGCCTCCCTGTTCCGCTATTTCGAAACGCTCGAAGAGCTCAGGCAGGAGACGCTTCGTCGATACTTCAAGCGCTACGACCACCTTTTGCAGCTACCGGACATCGCCGAAAGCACTCTCGAACATCGCACTCAGGTTCTAGTTAACCGCCGGGCAAAGTTGTATGAAACGACCGGACCGATGTGCCGCCAGGCCCGGAGAAGAGCTCCAGAGTTTCCAGATGTTGACGAAGGGTTGCGTTCCGTCCGGTCGATGCAGGCAGATCAGATTCGCCAATGCTTCGCCCACGAAATGGAGGCCTTGAGCCCCTCTGCCCGTGACGACCTCGTAGCAACCATCAGCACCTTGACCTCTTTTGAGTCTTGGGACCAGATCGTGCACGACCACAACCGCACACCTCAACAGGTCCGGCGGACATGGACGACCGCCCTGCACCGACTCCTCCAACCACTCGGATCTTCCAACACCGGAAGCGCAACCGAGATGGTGCATCAGTGAAGGGCGGTGAACGGTGAAGGCGAAGAATCTGATCGGAGTCATCCCGAGACTCCTCATTGCCCCACTCCTAATCCGCCGGCGTCCAGACGAACCTCCAGCAGGGCGTGAGCACTTCGAACCAACACCCCTTTCGGCGTCCCCGGCTGAAACGACCATCAGGGCGGTGGACATTCCCGTCGCGCATACTCCTTCTGGTGGGTACCGGGACTTCCCACAACCGGTTCTCGCAGGGTGCGACGAGCCGATCACACCAGAAGCGCCCGATCTTCGAGGCGTCTGGCAGGTCCACAAAGGCCCGCTAAAGGGACACATCGAACGCGTCGAACAGGCTGGAAACCGGGTCGTCATCACCGCTGGCGGAATCATCCATGACATGTACGCGGACGGCACCCTCGAAGGTGGGGTCAACGACGTACACGCGAACAAAACCAGCCGCATCTCCGTTGCGGCTCGATTCGAAGACGGCCGCCTGAACCTGTACCCCGGAAACCGCAGAGTCGCGCTCGTCACGCGTTACCGAAATGGGGACGAAATGGTGTGGCGCTATGGGCCTTGGAAGAATCGACTCCGGCGCCTCGAGACCATTGAAGAGACCGACCAGTGCTAACAACTGCATCTCTTGGAGGAATCGGAGGGCGTCTCTCAGCCCGACCTAAGCCATTGGGAAAAGAAGTTGAGTAGATCATTGCGAACTCCACTGTGCGAAAGGTTGGGGATCGACTTTCCAATCTTCTCGGCCGGAATGGGACCGATCGCCGGACCCGAACTCGTGGCGGCGGTATCCAACGCAGGTGGGCTTGGAGTGCTTGGTTGCACCTCGATGGCCCCGGAACAGGTACGGACCGTCATCCGCCGCACCCGAGAACTCACCAATCGACCGTTCGGCGTCGACCTCATCCTGCCGGCCCGTATCGAACAGGACGGAACGAAGATCTCAGATGTTGCTGAGCGGATTCCCATTGAGCACCGCGAGACGGCGGCCCGTATTGCCACCGAACTGGGTGTCGAGCAGCCAGGTGGAAGTGCCAATCGTGGAACCGGTAGAAACGCGTTGGGGACCGATGCCGAGGCCCAAGTCCAGGTCATCTTGGAGGAAGGGGTCCCGGTATTCGTCGGTGCCCTCGGCTCACCAGGTTTTGTAGTGGACCGCTTCCACGAAGCCGGAGCAGTGGTGATGTCGGTGGTCGGCAACACGAAACAGGCTGTCAGCGTCGTAAAGGACGGTGCCGACGTCGTCATCGCACAAGGCACGGAAGGTGGTGGCCATACCGGACACGTCGGCACTCTCGCCCTTCTTCCCCAGGTGCTCGATGCTGTCGAAGTTCCCGTCGTTGCCGCTGGCGGGATCGGTGATGGTCGCGGCCTGGCGGCTGCCCTTGTCATGGGTTGTGAAGCCGTGTGGGTAGGAACTCGCTTCCTAGCTACCGAAGAGGCAGGCATCGCTGGTTGGCAGAAGGACGGCCTGGTGGACGCCGCCGACCAGTCGCCAGTTATCAGTCGCGCCTACACGGGCAAGCGATTCCGTCTTCTCCCAAACCAGTGGACCAAAGCCTGGGAGGCTGCCGACCTTGACCCACTTCCCATGCCGTTGCAACCGGTCCTCACCGAGTTGACCCTCGGGCCTTGGGCAACTGACCGCGGTGGCAAGGAAGGAATCTCTATGAACGGTGCCGGCAACATCGTTGGCCTCGTCAGGGACGTGGTGCCAGCAGCTGAGGTCGTACACCAGATGATCGCCGATGCCACTGCCCGCCTTGATGGTTTTAGGCCACCCGCCGCCTGAACACCCACCTGTACCCTGACAACCGGTGGTCGACCGCGTTTCACACCGGGTTTCGCACCGCCGCCGGGTCGCTAGCTCATCGGGTAGAGCAGGGGACTTTTAATCCCAAGGTGCCGGGTTCGAGCCCCGGGCGACCCACTAGTCAACCCCCATCATGGACGCTGCCTGCCAACGTGCACGGGTTGACGTTCCGCAGGGCAAGCACCCGTTCGACGGCCTCGTCCAACCAGCGTTCGTCCAACGAACCGTCGTCAAGGGCGGACAACAGACCCCACGCGACGGGCACCACGTTGGCCAGGCCACCGATAATCAGTAGGTCTGCGCCAGCAATGAGGGCGAGGCGGGCCGCGGTGGCCACGTCGACCAGGTCGGCGACAGCTCCCATGGCCAGATCGTCAGTAACCACCACCCCATCGAAGGCCAGATCGCCCCGCAGCACGCCGGTGATGGCGGACGGTGAGAGGGTGGCCGGCACCCCGTCAGTCAGGCCGGGCACCACCAGATGGCCGACCATGACCGCCGCACCGTCTGGAACCAGGGCAAACGGGAGCAGGTCGACCTCCCACAGGTCCTCGAGCGCCGGCGTGGTGGTCAACTCGTCGTGACTGTCGGCGTTGGCCCGACCGTGGCCTGGGAAGTGCTTAACCACCGGCACGAGGCCGCCGGCCAGCACCCCTTCGGCAAAGGCAATGCCGTGGGTGGATACCACCTCAGGGTCGTCAGAGAACGACCGGTCGCCAATGCCTGGTGCGGCGCCCACGTCGAGCACCGGGGCGAGGTTCACCGTGACTCCCAAGGCACGCAGTGCCTCTGCCCGGTCCCTTGCCAACGCACGCACCTCGTCAACGGGAAGAGCCCCCATGGCGGCAGCCGAGGGCATCGACCCGAGCACGGACTCGAACCGCTGAACCCGACCACCTTCCTCGTCAACGGCCACCACTACTGGCCCGGTAGCCGATGCAGCCTGCACAGCGGCCACCGCAGCCGAGAAGCCGTCTCCCACCGGACCTGCCATCACCACTCCGGCCACCAGACCTCGCCCAGCGAGATCGACCACCACCGGGAGTTCAGCCTGGGAAGCGATGGGCAGGAGCACCTGACCGATCCGGAGTCCGACGGGCAGACCGCCCACGCACTCGGCTGCGGTGGGGCCCGCCGGAAGAGTCGTCGACGTGGTCGTCGCGATAGTCGACGGCGGCGTGGTCGGAGGGGTAACGACGGTGGTCGTGGGGACGGTGACCGACACGACCAACGTGGTTGTCACCGACACCGAGGTAGTCGAGGGCGGAGCCACCTCCGGCGCGGTGGTCGAGGGCGGAGCCACCTCCGACGAGGTACCACAGCCTCCCGCTATCAACGCCAACATCAGGGCCAGCGACACCAGCGGCATCCTCGGCAGGCAATCAACTCCCAAGCCGTGTCGCATCCGGCCAGTGGACCATAGATCCGACCCGGCCGGGCCGCGGGTGTGAGCTGACGGGTCCGACCGTCCAATGGCCGGCCTCCCGCCTAGCGTGGGGTCATGCGCACTCTGGTGGTGATGCTGCTCGCTGGAATCACCGTCATGGCTGTCCTCTTCTTCGGCCTCGGCGGAAACCCGACCGACGAGATCGTCATCCTGCCGGTTGCCTCGACCACGCTGGCCCCGGCGACAACCCCAACAACTGACGCCGCCAACATGTCCGACAGCGACACCCTGATCGCCGTTACCACCACCGTCGGAATGGTCGAGGCGACCCTGCCCACCGAGCCGATGGGCACGCTGGCTCCGGTCGAGGGTCTGGGCGTGCCCACTCTGAACGCCGCCTCGTCGGTGAGCACCGTGGGCATCGACCGGGTCATGTTCGGCATGACACTCCACGACGCTCAGGTGGCAGCCGGTAGCCAGTTCACCCCCATCACCCCGGTGGGCCACTGCTTTCTCGTCGTTCCAGAAGCCGGCCAGGCCGGACTCACGTTCTGGGTGGTGGCCGGCACCGTCGAGCGGGTCGACGTCGACACCCGCACCATCACCACCCGCTCAGGCGCCGGCATCGGCGATACCGAGGAACGCATCCGGGAACTGTTCGGTGAACGCATCCACACCACCGCCCTCCCCGACGGTTCGGGGAACCTGCTGGCCTACGTCCCCAAGGACGTGGCCGACGCCACCTACCGGGTGATGTTCTTGTCCAACGGCCTCCAGATCACGCGGGTCTGGGCCGGCCGTCTCCCGTGGGCCGAAGAAATCGGCGGCTGCCCCGGCTGAGCCCCCCTTTCGCTGCCGGTCAGTACCCCTCGGGTAGGTCATGGATGTACTCCCCACAACTCACGAACACCGCGCCGTACCCGAGTCGTTCCCCTACCCCGGATTCCAGGTCAAGGCCGCGGATCCATTCGATGGCCCCTGCGCTGATGGTTCCGTCATGGACGAACACCTCGAGCGGCCCATCCAATGACGCTTCGTAGCGCACCGAACCACCGATGGTGAGGCCCACGTACGGCTGACCGAGGAACCCTTGGATTAGGGCCTCTACCGGTTGGCCGCTATCCGGGTGTTGGCCCACCCCGATGGCTACCACGTCACCAGCCCCCGGCGAGTAACAGGAGAACTCGAGGTCCAGCGTCAGGTCACCGACCTGGATCCAACCGTTGGTCGCTACATCGGACGCCGTTGTCGTTGTCGACGCCGACGCCGTTGTGGACCCCGGGGGACCTTCACCCAGACCATCACCGCCACACGCGGCACAAGCCAGAAACACGACCAACACCATCGACGAAACCCGCCTCATCGCGTCTCCCTCCGACGTGGGGTCAACAACTCGACCAAACGGTCGTCATGGCACCGGACCTCCACACCTGCGGGCACGTCGCCCACCAGCACCACGCCCTCGTCGTCGTCCACCACCAGAGCGACTTCCGCCCATCGCTGAGAAACCAGTCGATGAAACGCCACCACGTCGACAGACGTCCAACGCGCGTCTACCCCTTGAAATGCCTCGGCTAGATCACCCGGCACTACCAGATCCATCGAACCGAGGTCAGGTCGGCTCCCCGGAGCCGACCACCGGCCAACCTCCTCCCACGAACCCGGTCGATCTGGAGCGGCAAGACGGAGCCCGGCAGCCCGCAAGCGCCGAACCAGGTCCCGCCCACGGACCGCCTCGGCGCCCAAGGCAAGGGCCCGCTCACGCACGTCTGTGGGGATGTCGTAGTGGTCTCCTTGGAAAGCCATACGCCGCAGGCCCAGACGACGGGCGAACGCGTGTAGCTCGGCGACGCTCTCGTCGCTCACCAGGTGCGCCCATCGGGCGCCCCGCCAAGGCCACACGGCCTCATCGACCAGCACGGTCATACCGACGATGTTGCCCGACCTGCAGCCCTCGCCGCCACCTTCGCCGTCGATCAGACCGACACCGCGCCCGCGCCAATGAGATGGGAGACTCGCCCCATGGCGCGCAGTTCTCAGCGGGACGATCTCGAGGCAGTGACCCTTCGCCTTCCCGCGTCTCGACCGGTCGGTGATCTGCCGCGGGTTGGGTTGGCCTCCCTCTTGCGGATCTACCGGATCGAACCGTCCGAGATCGGCGACCTGGCCTCGTCGCTCCAGGAAATGGCCGCCGAGATGACCGGCGCGGGCTCCGACGTAGTGATCGACTACCGGGTGTCAGCCTCCGAGGTGGCCATCGACCTCACTGGCGACGGCCGCACCCTTCGAATCAGCGCGCCGCGTTCCTAGATTCTCGACGCACCACAGCCCACGTGGCTTCACCTACGGTCGAGGTGACGGCCCGCCACGACGATCCGGTGGCCGATTCGAGCGACGCCACCACTGCCTCACATGACAGGTGGATCGGCGTCTCCGGTCCCCGGCTATTCACCCAGACCACGAAACCGTCGTCAGCTAGGCACCGGTCGACCTCAGCGGCGAACAGGAACATGTTCTGCAGGATCAGGACGTCGACGATGCTGTCGGCCAAAGGCAGAGCTGAACCATCGGCGCACATCAGCGGTGGCGCTCCGTCCACCGCGTGGCTGAGCATCCCCCACGAAAGGTCAGCCGCCACGTAGCAATCGAACCGATCCCGCAGGTCACGTGCCGATATGCACGTCCCGGCACCCAGCTCGAGCACCGTCCGCCCGGCCACCGCTCCCCGGTCCAGGGCATCCAGTAACGGCGCGTTGCGACTCGGATGGTCACGGGTCGCCGTCCAGTCCGGGGCCAGTGAGTCAAACAACGTCCGGACCTCACCGACCAGCGAGCCGTCCCATGTGCCCGCTTCAACACCGGCTCCGGCCACCAGTTCGGTGACCTCGCGCATCCGGTGGTTGACCACTGTTCCCCGGGTGCCCTCGTCGACCCCGTCAAGGCCAGGCAGCTCCTCGATCATGCCCACGTACCGGACCGTTGGAGTCAGCGGCCGGTCGACCCGAAGCCGCCCTCGCCCCGTTCAGATGGAGGGAGCTCGTCGACCTCGGCGAATCGGCATTCCTCGACCCGCTGGATCACCAGTTGGGCGATGCGTTCGCCGCGAACCACTTCAAAGGGATCGGTGGGATCGGTGTTGACGAGCAGGACCTTCAGCTCCCCCCGGTAGCCCGAGTCGATGAGGCCCGGCGTGTTCAGACAGGTCACGCCGTGTTTCAGCGCCAGACCGCTGCGGGGCTGAACGAACCCGGCGTACCCCCAAGGGATGGCGATGGCCGCGCCGGTGGACACCAGGGCGCGACCCCCGCCGGGCGCCAACGTGACGTCCTCGGCGGCCACCAGATCCGCTCCAGCGTCACCCTCGCGGGCATAGGTCGGAAGGGGCAGGTCATCGACCAGTCGAAGCAGGGGAATCTTGAGCACGGCGGCGACCCTAGCCCCCGACCCCAGCCCACTCACCGGCTGGTCCCGGGCTGGCGCCGGACTGAGGCAAGGCACGACGACCTAGGATCGGCGCCGTGCTGGCATGGATGGACCTCGAGATGACCGGACTGGATCTCGAGTCCGACGTAATCGTCGAGATCGCGACCCTGGTCACCGACGACGACCTCACCATCGTGGCCGAGGGCCCGGACCTGGTGGTCCACCAGCCACCCGAGGTTCTGGACCGCATGGGCGACTTCGTGAGGACCATGCACACCAAGAGCGGCCTGCTGGACGCCATTACCGCCTCGTCAACCACGTTGGCCGAAGCTGGCGATGCCACGATGGCCTTCCTCAAGCAACATATTCCCGAAGCCCAAACCGTGCCGCTGTGCGGCAACTCGATCGGTACCGACCGACGCTTCCTACTCCGTTGGCTTCCCGAGATCGAGGAGTTCCTGCACTACCGGTCGGTCGACGTGTCGACTGTCAAGGAACTAGCCCGGCGCTGGCACCCGGAGGCCGTCAAGTCGGCACCCGAGAAGGCCGGCGGCCACCGGGCCATGGACGACATCCGGGAATCGGTGGCCGAACTGCGCCACTACCGAGCGGCGCTCTTTCCCTCCTCGCCCGACGCCTGAACTCGTCCGGCGCCCATTGCTGGCCCAGCGCCGCTTGGGCCCGTTCAGAGGCCCCCTCCTATGGTGACGCCGTGACCGACCCCTCCTGTTCCCATACCGATCAGCCACAAGATCGGCCGGTCCGGCAGGAGCAGGAACCAGCCTCGACCGAGGTCACCGAACTGGCCTCCGGGCTATACCGGCTTCAGCTCCCTATCTCGATGCCCGGCCTCGGCCACGTCAACTGTTACGCGCTTGAGGACACCGACGGATTCACCCTGGTGGACCCCGGCCTGCCCAGCCTCGAGTCGTGGAACGCCCTCGGCCACCTTCTGGCTCAGCTGGGCACCGACCACAGTCGGGTCCACACCGCGGTGGTCACCCACAGTCACCCCGATCACTTCGGCGGTGTACACCGTCTCCGCGATGACCACGGCACCCGGGTCCTTACCCACGCCGACTTCCGATCGGTGTGGATGGACATGGCGATCGACGAGGAGATGGACTCCGGCGACCTGGATCTGGCCGACGACGAGGACCTCGAACGGGTCCGATCCATGATGAGCCGCCCCACCCCATGGGGCGCTACCCGATCCGCACCACCGGCCACTGAACTTCGCAAGTGGTCGGAGATGGACGTGACCGGTGGATCGAAGTCATGGCGTGTCCCCGAGCCGTCCGACACGGTGGTCGACGGCGAGGAGGTCTTGCTCGGCGGGCGAACCTGGCTGGCCGTCCACACCCCGGGCCACACGCACGACCACCTCTGCCTCTACGACCCGGCCGACGGGATCCTGCTCTCGGGAGACCACGTACTACCTACCATCACCCCCCACATCAACGGCATCGGCCCAATGGACGATCCGTTGGCCACCTTCTTCCGCTCGTTGGAACGGATGAAGGAGCTCCCCGGGCTGGAGCACGTCCTACCGGCGCACGGTCACCCGTTCACCAACGTGGCCGAGAGGGTGGACCACATCATCGACCACCACGGGGAACGTCTCGACGTCATCCGTGAGGCCGGCGAAGACATGGGATCAGGCACCGTGGAAGCCTTCATGCAACGACTCTTCAAGGAGCGTTCGTGGGGCGACATGGCGGCTAGCGAGACCTACGCCCACCTCGAGCACCTGCGAATCCTGGGCCAGGCGACCCGGGACGAAGTCGCAGGTCAGACAATGTATTCGACCAGCTGATTTAATCATTTGACCGAGGTAACCCCGGTCGACTCGGATGGAGACCGGTCAGACGCCTCTATCGTGGATGTCTGACCGGGTGGCAACCGCCGCCCATCTACCCAGCCACAGGACAGTTTCCATGTACGAGCTTCACTGCCATCGCCACGGCCTTTCGGCCGGCGTGCACGTGTCCTCGTCGCGCCTGCATACGGCTCATCACTCGGTGAAGCCGAGTATTTCGTGGCATGTCGATTCCTCGACGTTCATGAACACCTATCGGACCACCGGTTTCACCAAGACCGGCCAGCGGCCCCGGGGAGCGAACAGCTGATCAGCTGAACGCAGATCCACCCCCCGAGGCCGCCGGAGAAATCCGGCGGCCTTCTTCGTTTTTCAAACCGGTTTTCAAATCCAACTCCCCCAAGACCAGCGACCCAGAGAGCAGCGAGACCATGCAAGAAACACTGATCTACGAACGAGAGACCTGGCGCCAACAGGCCGCCTGTGAACGCCTCGGCGTCCCCACCGCGGTCTTCTTCAGCGACGACATCGGGGACATCGTGCAGGCCAAGAACATCTGCGCCGAATGCCCGGTGCTCGAGTCGTGCCTCGAAGGCGCCATCCGCCGCCGAGAGCCATGGGGCGTGTGGGGCGGACAGCTGTTTCGTAACGGCCACATCCTGGCCACCAAGCGTCGCCGGGGTCGCCCCTCCAATGTGCCGCGCCCCGAGGAGCAGCTGCCCGTCGTGCCCATCCCGTTGCGCATCCAGCAGGAGCTGCTCTCGGCTTGACGCGGCCACCACAAAACAGGTCCCGCACCCGGCCGGTTCCCCCTCCTCCGGCCGGGTGCCGGCCCACCAGAACGCCAGACCACGGACCGGGGTGACGCTTCGGCGAGCCCCGGTCCGTGTGGCAACCATGATTCCGCCACAGCATGTTCGCTCCACGGTGGGCCGGTACCGTCGACGTTCGTGCCTCGTATCCCTGTCGGTCTGCTCCTCATGGGGCTGTTCCTCGTGGGGCTGTCGGCGTCCACCGTCGGCTGTGCCGAGGACCCTGAGACCGTCGTCGACGTGACCTCGATGCCCTTCGAACTCTGGACCGGGAAGACCACCACGCTGGACGACCTGACCGACAGCGACGATCGACCCGTCGTGGTGAACCTTTGGGCCACGTGGTGTACACCGTGCCTCAAGGAGATGCCCGTCCTGCAGACCGCCCACGAGAGGGGTTCTGGGCAGGTCCGGTTCGTAGGCATCAACGTCAGCGACTCACCCACCCGGGCGGCCCAGCGGGCCGACGAACTCGGTATCACCTACCTTCAGGGTCGTGATCCCGATGGAGAGTTCTCCGCAGCCCTCAGCACCGTCGGCCTGCCGGTGACCGCCTTCGTAGACCGAGGGGGCGATCTGGTCTATGTCCACCATGGGTCGCTTGATGCCGACGAACTGGCCGAAGCCATCAGGGAGTATCTGGAGCCGACCCGATGATCCCCGTCCGGTAATCCCCCTCCCATGATCGACGTCTCCCTTGCCCTGCCGTTCACTCTGGGCATCGTCACGGCCATCAACCCGTGCGGCTTCGCCATGCTCCCCACCTGGCTCGGCTACTTCCTGGGCAGCGATACGGCGGACGGTGAGGCCCGCCCTGAACAGGTCCTACGGGGATTGTCGGTCAGCCTCATCTTGACGGCGGCTTTCGTGCTGGTGTTCGGCGCCCTCGGCCTGGCCGTGAACACGGTGGTCTCCGAGGAGGCCATTGCCACCAAGACCCCGTGGGTCACAGTGATCCTCGGCGCGGCGTTTGTCCCCTACGGCCTGTTCATGCTGACCGGCCGGCAACTCCGGATCCCCTTCTTCAAACCCGGCCGCGGCCCGTCGACCACCGAACTGTGGTCAGTCCTTGGGTTCGGCGTGTCGTACGCCGTGGTTTCTATCGGCTGCTCGGCCCCCATCTTCCTATTGCACGTGGCCGGGAGCTTCGGACGGGACGGCATCGTCGACGGGATCGCCGTCTACCTGGCGTTCGCCGCCGGCATGGCCGCCGTAGTCACCTCGCTCACCCTCTCGTTGGCCGTGGCCCGAGGCGGCCTGACCCGTCGCCTCCGGCGTCTGCTCCCCCACTTCGATCGGATCGGTGCCGTGGCCCTCATGCTGGGCGGCGCCTACCTGGTCGTCTACGGCGTCTACGAGATCCGCATCCTGCGGGACGCGCGGGCCCCGTCCAATCCGATCGTGGACTCGGTGACCGACCTCCAGTCGCACCTCACCAACTGGGCGGCCAATGTCGGTGGCCCGCGCCTGGGCCTCGCTCTCTGGTTGGTGGTGGCCACACTGGTGGTCTGGGGTCTCGGGCCGGCACTGTCGACCCGACCCCGCCGCTGGCTCTGGATGGTGGCCGGTGGCGCCTGGGGTGTGGCCGAGGGACTGGTTCACCGGGGTGATCTGCTTGTCATCCCGGTCGGCCGCCTGATCGGTGACTGGCCGGCACGCATTGGCAACTGGATCGACGACCCGATGCGATGGGCCACCCCACTCGAGGCACTGCTTACCATTGCCGTCCTACTGGTCGTGTGGGCGTCGGCTCACGGGGCAATGAGCGACCGGCGTCGGTGAACCGACCCATCCGGTCGACGATGGTCGACGACCGAACGCCGGGACGGGTTGAACCCATCGAGAACCTGACCGACCTTCTGGCCCTGCCCGGGGTGGTCGAGGAGTTCCACCTTCGGTCGACAACCGGCGTGTGCGCCCTCCACGGTGGGGGCCTAGAACGGGCCACCGAAGTGGTGGCCCGAGAGGTGGCGAACCGGATCGACGGTTCGCTTTACGCAGTGGTCCAGCCCGATGGCTGTCGACGCCACCTCCCGTCCACCCGCTTCGTGCCCGGGGTGTCGTCGAGCCTGGACGCGTTCCTTGGTCGGGTGGACACCGTGTTGTCGATTCACGGTTACGGCCGACACGACGACTTCTGGGCCGTACTGGTCGGTGGAGCCGACCGTACGGCGGCCCATCATGTGGCTGGCCATCTCCGGGGGGTTCTGCCCGAGGAGTACCGGGTGGTCGACGACGTGGAGGCCATGCCTCGGTCGCTCCGCGGCCTGCACCCCGACAACCCCGTGAACCGGGTGGACGGTGGCGGCGTCCAGGTCGAGTTGCCACCCAGCATCCGGTGGAACCGCGACCACCGGGACTGGTCGGATCGGGACGGTACGCCCCGGGCCGAACATCTCGACCTCCTCATCGACGGCCTGGTGGCCGCCCTGGAGGATCCCGACCGACCCGATCGGACCATCGGGCAGGCCCGCTGAACTGTTGGCCCTACGGCGCTCGGCGTTCCACCACCCAGGACGCACCGTCGAGGCGGTACCGCAGGCGATCATGGAGCCGGTCTGGTCGGCCCTGCCAGAACTCGATCGAGTGGGGCCTGACTCGGTAGCCACCCCAGTGGTCGGGCCGTTCGACGGGCTGGTCGGCCCAGCGCTGCTCGGCCTCGACGAAGGCGCGTTCGAGTGTGGCTCGGTCGGGCACCACGACGCTCTGGTCCGACGCCCACGCCCCGAGCTGACTCCCTCGTGGTCGGGAGATCCAGTAGCCGTCGGACTCCTCGTCGTTGAGGCGCTCGGCGGTGCCCATTACCCGGACCTGACGGCGCAACTCAGTCCAACTGAAGGTGAGGGCGGCCCGACCTGACCTGTCCATCTCGGCGGCCTTGTCGCTGGTGTAGTTGGTGAACAATACGAAGCCCTCGGCGTCGATTCGCTTGAGGAGCACGTTGCGGGCCGATGGCCACCCATCGGCGGTCACCGTGGAGAGCACCATGGCGTTGGGTTCCCAGTAGCCGGCTGCCTCGACTTCGCCGAACCATCGTTGGAACTGGATGAAAGGATCGCCTGCCAGGTCGGCCAGGTCGAAGCCCGCCGACTCGTAGGCCTCCCGTACCCCACTCAAGTCCATCCCGCCAGTCAACCAGCCGACGCCTCGTACCAGCACACCCGCTGCACCCCAGCTGCGAGAGTGGCGCGAAACCCCCACGCCCTCCAAATAATGGGTCCTGGCTTCACCGAGGTGAGACTCCGAACGCGATCCAGACAAATCGGGAACGCGCCCCGTGCTCTAGGTCCCCACCAGAGATGTGGGTGAAAAGTGTCCGTGCTCGGACAACGACCTAGTAGTCACCAGGTTCGTAAAGGACCACCTCTACTCCACCCGGTAGCACCATCACGATGACGAGTCCCCACCCCTTATCGACTGGAGCGCCCCGGAACTCGACTCCCTTCGCCCGCAATTCCTCCACCGTTGTGTTGAGGTCGTCGCACATGAACGAAACCTCGTGGGTAGGTCGATCACCGGGGTGGATATCTAACTCAGGCGGACCAGCGTGGGGCTCCATCGTGGTTGGTGGAAGACTGAAGGTCACAAAGTCGCCATCCTCGCCAACTATTGGGAGTTCAAGTACATCGCGCATTACAGCTCGGAAAGCATCAATCTCGGAGGTATAGAACAGTGTGTGGGCTCCGGTGATGGCCATAATCAACTCAACTTTCTCGCGGTGACCCAATGGAATACGGGTCATTGGTGATTGTAGGGGTACTCTATTTATATTAGTATTACTTTAGTTCCTGTACTTACCAATCATTGGCTTATTCCATGAATCCAAACTCCCTCGACAGGAGCCTGTAGGAACTAGGCGTTCAGCCCAGTACTTCGCGGGTGTAACGGACGACAGCCTCAGTCTCACTATCACTGAGTTTTCCAGCAAACGCCGGCATGCCATTCCCCCCTTCGAGAATCAACTGCTTCTGCTCGGCGGGATCGGGGAACTTCGCCGCCACTTTCCCGGCGCTCAACTTTGGCCCACTGCCACCTCCGCCGTCTCCACCGTGGCAGCTGGCGCAACGTTTCGACCATAAGTCACGACCTACCGTCAACTCCGGGTCTGGGTTGCCATCGGGACCGAGAGGAACCTCCGGAGAACCGGCCGAACACCCGGCTAATAGTGCCGTCACAACAATCAGGCAGTGAGAAAGGCGACTCATCCAGTGCTCTGCAACGCGGAACCCCTGAGACCCAACAGACTGCGTGCTTCGTCAGGAGTAGCGATCTCGTGATGCAAGAGTTCCGCAATGGCCCTGATACGTCGGACCTGATCGGCATTCGACTTCGCCAACGTGCCAGGTCCATCCCACAGCGAGTCCTCAAGACCCACCCGAACGTTTGCCCCCAGGGTGAGTCCCATGGCTGTGAGGCGCATCTGATGAGCGCCCGCACCAAGCACTGACCAGACCCATTCAGAGCCGAAGAGGCGCTCGGCGGTTCGCCGCATGTGCATCAAATCTTCAGGATCGGGACCAATTCCGCCAAGGATCCCAACAACGGTCTGCACAAATAGCGGAGGTTGGACAAGTCCCTGGTCCAGAAAATGGGCGAGGGTGTAAAGGTGTGACACGTCGTAGCACTCGAATTCGAAGCGAGTCCCCATATCAGTACAGGTCGAGAGGATTCGTTCGATATCGGCAAACGTGTTCTTAAAGACCAGATCCCTGCTGTTGGCAAGATGCTCACGTTCCCACGGGTATTTGAAATCGGGAAACCTCTGGAGCATGGGGAAAAGTCCAAAGTTCATCGACCCCATGTTGAGCGAAGCAATCTCGGGCGCAAACTCCAGAACTGGTTGCAATCTCTCATCGAGCGACATATGGGGGCTGCCACCGGTCGTGATGTTCACCACCACGTCACTCGCCTCCGAGATAACGGGCAAGAACTTGGCGAAGACAGCGGGGTCCTGGGTCGGCTTACCGGTTTCAGCATCACGCGCATGGAGGTGAACGATCGCCGCTCCCGCTTCAACCGCCTGGACCGCAGCTTCGGCTATCTCTTCAGGCGTCACCGGTAGGTAAGGCGACATCGACGGGGTGTGAATCGAGCCGGTCGGCGCACAGGTGATGATGACATTGGCCATAGCGGACTCCCCCTTCAGCCGAACTTGGGCAGCACGTCACCGGCGAGCCGGCCGAGCTGCTCCTCAATGACTTCGTACCTGTCACCGGGCATCCCAGGAAACAACATGAGGTTCTCAAGGCCGACCTGCTCGTCATACCATGCGATCTGTTCAGCCACGTCCTCGGCCGTGCCGACCACCATGATCTTCTGATCCAGAGTCTCCTCGAGGGTCGGAACTAACCCCATAGGCGCCGGTTTACCGTCCTCCCCCATGTAGCCCTTGCTCCACCCGTAGGGCCCAAGAAACTTCCAGAACTCGTCGTGACCGGGCCGGATCGCCTCAACGGCCTTCTCGTGGGTGTCCTCAACTCGTGTACTCAAAACCAACATTCGATTCTCACCCCGTTGAAGAATGCGCCCGTGGGTCTCCTCGTAGATCTCCGCATATCGCTCCCAAAACATCTTCAGGAACTTGGGATTGATATTCCACCAGACGCCGCCCCACCCCCATTTGGGGACCAGTTCGAGAGTCGGTGGTGAAGTGATGGCCTGCCATGTCTCATAGGGGTAGAGCGGTCGGGGTACCAAAGTCAGTTCCTCGACCTCACCGCCCCGATCAGGAATCCCCGGCGGCGGACAGTCGTAGTGCCTGCCATGGAACGAAAACGTCTCCTGGTCGAGGGCCATCCTGATGATCTGCATGGCCTCCTCGAACTGCTCGCGATTGAACTGATCGGCCGCAGCATTGTCCGGGTTGTCGAAACTGCCGATCTTCGCTCCCAGTGTCTCCGCCTCGCGAGGCACGGTGCCCCGTCCGACTCCAAGGATCCCCCGGCCTCTCGAAATGTTGTGAAGCGTGGCGAAGTCCTCCGCCAACCGCAGTGGATGCCACTGCGGGACGACATTGAACGCCATGCCAATCTTGATCCGTTCAGTGCGCTCAGCGAGGATTGCCCCTATGAGTATCCCGTTGGGGATGACCTCATACCCCTCGTACTGGAAGTGATGCTCAGTCAACCAATACGAGTCGAATCCCAATTGCTCCGACACGACTCCCATGTCGATGATCCGTTCGGTGGTCTCCCAAATCTTCTGATTGTCGTACCGACGGTCGGTAGGTGCCGGCGGGCCCGACCCAGCGTCGTCCATTTCGACGCCCCCAAAAAGAAACACCCCTGTGCGCATACCAATACCATCCAAACTTCACCATAGATATATCAGAAACCTAGGACTCCCGCCGAACTACTTCACGCCCTTCGATGAACTGCTGTCTGCTGATCCGATGACGCCACCAGCACGCCCCCCCTGTAGACCCGCCGTGACATCGGCGAATCAGCCATCGCCTCCCGGGGCGAAGCTGCATCGATAGCCATCAAGTCAGCCCGAGACCCGACTTCAATACCCAGTCGCGGTAACCCAATCCCTTCCCGAACATCATTGCTGACCATTCGGTAGGCATCGTCGGGCGTCTGGTGCCCCGCCATCACCAGGAGCGACGCTGTCTCAAGTGGGTCACTGCGCCCGACGGGATTGAAAGGATCCTGGACATTGTCGGCTCCCGCAGCAACCAACACCCCTGCGTCTTGGAGCGCTCGCAGGGCAGTCAGCCCCCGAGGCGTGGCCGTCGGATGATCCCGTCCCTGGAGGAACAGGTTTGTCTGGGGAAGACAGAACACGCTCACCCCAGCCTCAGCAACCTCCTTGGCAACCTCGGCCTGGACCTCGGGGGTCTGCATCCCCAGACTCACGCAGTGGCTGGCCGCGACCGGGTGCTCGAATCCGCTGTCCTGTACCTGACGGGCCAGGTCGCGCAGCGTGAGCACTGCAGGGTCGAGCGTCTCGTCGACGTGGAGGTCAATCCCCAGGCCCGCCTCAGTGGCCACCCGGATGGCAGTCTCTATCAGGCCAGGCCCATCGGGATCGAGGTGTGGACACCCGCCAATGAGGTCCACGCCGGCTTCGACGGCTGCCGCCAACGCGGCCCGATTGTCGGCGCCCTCGGGCCCGGTCATCGGAGAGATCGCAAGCGCGACGAGCTGGATGTCAATCAGGCCGTTGAAATGCGACTTGGCCTCCAGCATCGCCGCCACGTTCCGAGCGCCGAAGTCCCCGCCCACGGCCACGTGACTTCGGACGGCCGTGACGCCGTGGACCAGCAGCAACTCGATGGCCTGGATGGCTCTGGCGACCGTGCCCTCGTGGGTGATCTTCCCGGCTGAAAGAGCCGCGTCCCCCGCCTCGAACGCCCCTTGAAGGTCGCCTCGGAGATTCGGCGCTACCTCAGCAATAAGAGCATTGTCGAGATGCGCGTGGGGCTCGGCCAACGCGGGCAGGACAAGCCAGCTCCGCAGGTCATCTACCGGGGCATCGCCTGGCGTGGTACCCGTGTCATGCACGCCGCTGATTAGCCCATCGGCGATCTCAATGTCGACCCGACGACCGTTCACAAGGCGGGCGTCGCGCAGCACTCTCGACATCGCTCTGGTCACCGTCTGCTGAGCTCGGCCCCGAGCTTTTCGACCTCTGGCGTTAAGGGTGGGCCTTGCATGTTGAAGATCACTTGATCGACGCCTGCGTCGCCGAACGCCAAGGCCTCCTCTCTCAATTGCGAAAGATCCGCCCCAAGTTCCCACGGGATGTGAACGGTTCGGAAGATCTCCGATGGGTCGCGTCCAATCGCCTCACAATGTCCGACGAGAGCTTCGTTGGTTTCAAGCCATTCAGAAACCGACCGGAACCCGCCGTCCCACTTCTGAGCCCACTTGGCCACAATTGCAAGAGTACGTCTTCTCCCGCCCCCTCCGATCAGCACAGGTGGATGAGGACGCTGCACCCCCTTTGGCTCACACCGGGCGTCGGTGAGCTTGTAGTACCGGCCCTCAAAATCGGTGGCCTCCTGAGACAGGAGGCGAACGATCACCTCGACACCCTCCTCGAAGCGGTCGAGGCGTTCCTTGACCGTTCCGAGCTCAATGCCGTAGGCGTCGGATTCCTCGAGATTCCAGCCGGCACCCAATCCGAGGTCGAGACGGCCCCCAGAGATGACGTCAAGCGTTCCAGCCATTTTCGCAGTAAGGGCAGGGTGTCTGAAATGCATGGCGTTCACCATGCTCCCGATTCGGATCCGGGACGTTGCCTGGGCAAGCGCGGTGAGCATCGTCCAGCTCTCCAGACAGGGACCGTGCGAGTCGCCAATCCCCGGGTACATGTCCCCGCCCAAAGAGTAAAAGTGATCGAAGGTCCAAGCTTGGGCGAATACTTCACACTCGTCGGTAGCCCGCCACACATCGAGGAATTCTTGCCATGTCGCGTGGTGAGGTGGTGTCTTGACTGCGTACTCAACCATGATGTAGTCCCTTCGACTCCTCTCGACGATTGAGTCGCCAGACTGTTAAACAGTTTGTTTATTGAAAACTTTAGTTGCTATATGCTAGCATAACCAGCGAATACCCCAACCGCAAGATGAGGTCACTCAATGGGCAAAGACTGGCCACCTATCGACTTAACAGGACCTCGGTCGTCAACCGACGCGCTTATCGACAGCCTGTGGCAAGGGTCTGCTCCTTACGCGGCATTCCCTGGCTTTCTCGACGAATCCGAGTGCTCAGAAATAACCACAGCCCTAGAGTCGGCACCAAAGACCACATTCAAATCTGGCGACGCTCTTGTTTCAACACTTGGGGTCTACCTGCCCGACGCCATTAGTGACCCACCTGCCTACTTTTCCCAAGCTGCAGAACTTGAACCGTTCATCGCTTCTGTTCTCAATCATGGTCGCGGCGATGTGAGAGACCGCATTCGCCTCATGTTGGAGTCGCGCCTCAACCGTCCCGTCATTGCCGCCATCGACCCGGGGGGACAGGAATACGGTCAAGGTTGCCTCCGGATACATGGGAGCGGCGCAGGAGCCTCAGTACACCGTGATGTCGTGTCAGTAGACGCCGCAGGATGGAACATCGCTGAGATGGAGGCGCAGTTCTCTGCCGTACTAATGCTTCAACCTCCTGAAGCAGGTGGAGAACTAGTTGTTTATCGACAGAGATGGCAGCCTGAAGACGACGCCGAGTTCAAGAACAAGGGGGGGAAGGGCTGGGACCCGCGGGTGGTAGCGGGCGCACAGACAGCCACATACGCCGCCGCAGTGGGAGATCTCTACATTTTCAATCCGATGCAATACCACGAGGTACCCCTGACCTCAGGAGAATCCGGTCGTATCAGCATGCAATTCTTCATGGCGTTCGACCCCGCAAGCCACGGCCCGGTCGTGACGTTTTCTTGAAGGCGAATCGGCTGCTCCACGACGGTCGACTGCCAGACGGTCGGCGCGTCGACGTCGAAATCGTCGATGGCTTGATTCATGCGGTGCGCAACTCGTCCACACCACCTGACGACGGCACAACATTCGACGACCTGGGAGGTTGGTTGATCCTGCCTGCGCTCGCCGAACCCCACGCGCACCTTGACAAAGCTCTAACTGCGGAGATGGTTCCGAACCCCAACGGTGATCTTGATAGCGGTCACGAGGCATGGACTGCCGCCGCTCAGGCCGGGAAATTCACCCATGAGGGCATGGTCGCGAGAGCCATTCGCGCCATCGATCTTCTGATAGTCCGCGGTGTTACCGCTATCCGCAGTCACGTCAATGTAGGTGGCGACTTCGGTGCGAGAAATGTGGAAGCGATGCAGGAAGCCAAGTCGCATTTCGAAGGACTGGTTGATATCCAACTCGTTGCACTCGTCGTCACTCCGATAACCGGAACCGAAGGTGCCTCTAATCGAGCCGCCCTAGCGGAGGCGATCGAGGTTGGCGTTGACCTGATCGGCGGAGCTCCCAACTTCGATACCAACCCGTCCAGATTTATCTCAACAGCCTTGGATTTCGCGACCGATGCTGGCCTGGGGGTCGATCTCCATATAGACGAGACACTCGACCCGTCGTCTCTCGACGTTCTCGAACTCTCTCGACAGGTCCAGAATCGCGGTTTCGAGCATCAGGTTGCTGCCAGCCACTGTGTCAGCCTCGGGATGCAGACCCCCAAGGTCCAGGCTGAAGTGGCTAGGGAGATCGCTAAGGCAGGCATCGCTGTCTTCCCGCTACCCCAGACCAACCTATTTCTCCAAGGCCGCGAGCTCTCGTCAGCCATTCCCCGCGGCCTTACTGCGATTCGTGCCCTCCAAGACTCCGGGGTGCTAGTTGCGGCGGGCGCTGACAACGTCCAGGACATCTACAATCAGGTGGGCCGAAGCGACCCATTGGAAACCGCTGCCCTGTTGGTCATGGCAGGCCATCAGCTTGCAGACGATGCCTATGGGATGGTGAGCAACGACGCCCGCGACGGCCTTGGCCTCGACCGAGTTGAACTCATCCCAGGAGCTCCGGCTGACCTGTTGGTGATCAACGCCGTATCTCCACGAGAGGCGATTGCTGATGCCCCGATGTCACGCCGCGTCTACCACCGAGGCGAACTCATTGCGTCAGCCGATCAATGGACCCAGATACACCGGGCCGTCTAATCGATCAGATCGATATCAGTGCGGGATGTTGACGTCGACATCTCTTGAATACATAGCCACGATCTTCTGATCGGTCTCCCATTCACCCGCAGCGTTGGCCCGATTCCCTGCTAGCCGAGCGAGAAGGTCCAGGACTAGCGCATCGACGTCTCCCAGTCGGACCTCGTTAACCTCACCGGCCCGCAGAGAGGAAAGAGCCTCGTCAACCGCGTCCAGACAATCGTGACAATGGGAGACAACGTCGGACTCGCACATACCGCTCAGCGCGAAACCGCAAAAGGCTGCATAGACGTACAGGGGCTCCACGAACTTAAGCATCCCGATGCCGTCGCCATCAACGACGTCGGCCCCAGTCACCGGCGTTTCTTCGAAGTGGGCGCGCCCCTGACTTAGGCCGGCCAAGAAGTCCCGCGGTTTCAGATCGATAGTTACGCCGCGGCGTTCACGCTCAATAAGAAAGTACGTTGCCCCCGGACCTGTTCCAACTCTGACTACGAGTTGCTCCATGCCCCTAGCCGCGCCAATCCATGCTTTATTCCCGGAAAGAGTTCCAGAAGACGGCTCACCGGTAAGACGGACGCCAGGAAGCGGTGGGTCGCTTTCCCGATCCTCCGTTGCTGCGTATGAAACCCACGACCGGAGTGCCGCTGATGAAAACACATGTCGGCATGCGGCTTGGTAGCCAGCAACGAACACCCAAGCCATTCGGTCCGCGATGAGACCCCCGGCGATGGCCATAGCAAATGAATCTGAACCCAGCGGAACTACACGTTCATTCCATGCGTCTCGGTAAGCCACTTCCGACGCCGACTCGACTCGCTTGAGACCAGTGGCAACGAGGGTCTCGTAGACCTTGTTGTAAGTCATGACTTGCCAGTCCTCCCGGCTACCTCAAGTGATCGCAAAGGGTGATCACTCTCACTACCGATTTTGGAGTTGCGCTCGCCGCCGCTTCAGCGATCTGATTCGACGGCCAACCGGGCCTCTCAGGTCACGTGTTACAACGTCCGCCGTATTACGACCCGGCGCCCCCATAACCCCCGATCCAGGGAACGTCGCCGCACCCGAAAGATAGAGACCAGGGATCGGGGTGCGGTAGCGCGTCGTCTCCCGTGGTCGGCCGAGGAACGTGTCCAAGGGGGCACCGACATACGAGGGGGTCGAACCGAGGTGCAGGGATAACTCCTCTTCGTACCGGTCCGGCGTCATCGCCCGCCACGACTCCACTAGATCCAAAGCGCCGGGTTCCATGAGCCCAGCCCAAAGCTCGAGCCATCGCTCCGGTTCCTTAGAGTCTGGCCAACCACCTGGCACGGAATATGGAGTGAAAAATATCTCTAGGCTTAGGACGTGACGGCCGTCGCCGGGGCTCATCTCCGGATCGAGCACAGATGGATAACTAATTGCCAGCGTCGGCTTCTCGGACACCTGTCCCTCCTCACGAAGACGGTTGGCGGTCGCCAACTCATCGGGCCGAAGAGAGACGGTCATGGGCGGGTTGAGGACGTCAAGACCCGGGTGGCGAGACTCAATCTGGTCTACTCCCTTGAACCGTGGCAGCCCAGTCAGGACAGCGTCGAGTTTCGACGCTGACCCTTCGTCGACGTATCGGTTATGCCAACGCCTGACCATTCGGCGAGCCGCTGGCGGTGGCTCGCCGATCCAGTCCACGAAAACACGGTGTGGGTCGCAGCAGGTCACCACCACATCGGAAGCAAGTTCCGTCCCATCCGAGAGCCGCACACCCTTGATGCTTCCCCCGCGAATGATCAAGTGATCGACTCGACTGTCGCACCGGACACGACCACCTGCGATTTCGAAAGCAGCTCGAATCGCGTTGCCCAGCGCCCCGCTACCGCCGCGAGGCCGGCCTTGCTGCATTAGGTGATGGGACGCGAAGTTGAGGGCGGCCATCCCGGTGCCCGGCATATCGGGCCCAAGACCCCAGGCGGTTGGTGCGTGGGAGATCGAAGGCATCGAGACTCGCCAGTCGTCGAAGTAGTCGGCCATGACGTCATTGGCGGTGCGCTTGTCCCAGTTCAGGAGACGGGCTGTAGCCCGGCCCCGTCTTCCGGCGGTGGCGGCGAACCGGCGTAGTGACGGAGGGGTGCGGGCCATCTCAAGAGCCAATTCAGCAACTGGCATGGCATCGGCCAGATAGCGCCGATAACCATCAACCTGGTTCGGGTAGCTGGCCGCCAAGCTCTCGATGGTCTGCTCGGGGTCATGGAAGTGGACCCACGGTTCGGTGTCGTCGTAGAACACATTGACGGAGTTGGCATCGGCCTCGAGGTAGCGCAGACCGTGGGCGGTGAGGTCAAGGTCGTCAATCACGTCCATCGCCCGGATAACAGAGTGCTCGGAGGCGGCGATGTTGAAGTTCGCGCCCAGAGCCGACACGGTGGATGTGCACCCACCCACCGTGGACCGTGACTCCAGAACTAATGTGTCGAACCCGGATCGGGCGAGATATGACGCGCAAATCAGACCGTTATGGCCTGCCCCAACGACGATTACATCTGCATCAGCCACTGTGTCTCTATCCAGTTCTTAAGGCCGAACCCGGCGAGCCTCTCATCTAGATCAAACTATCTTTGACCAAGCAAAGTTAGCAACTAG
>MPLU02312105.1_pt1 | contig 87087 bp, 76 predicted proteins | sample 1617381 | NCBI WGS metagenome assembly MPLU02 (sample SAMN05944801, study PRJNA350692) | marine metagenome | biome: marine; feature: ODZ; material: water; isolation source: 90 m water sample filtered on 0.2 um supor filter | place: Pacific Ocean | collected 2012-04-08 | depth 90m m
AGTCAATCAGGTCCAGTTTCTCTGCCAACTCCACGTGATCCAGAACATCAAAATCGAACTGCGGTGGTTCCTGGGCACCACGACGCAACTCCAGGTTTGCCTTGTCGTCGGCCCCTACGGGTGCCTCCGGATGAGAGATATTCGGAATCTGCGACTGGAGTCCCATGATACGATCTTCGGTCGCATCATGTTCCTCCTGGCAACTATCCTTCTGCTGCCGCAACTGACGCCCCTGTTCCTTACGGGCCTCGCGTTCAGCTTCGTCCTGCGCCTGGCCAATTGACTTGGACACCTCGTTGGCCTGGCGGTTCAATTCCTGGACCTGGTTCAGCAGATCCCGGCGGCGGGTCTCCAGTTCAAGGATCTCAGCTACGTTTTGCGGGACACCACGACGATCGCAGTTTTCGATCACCAGGTCTGCATTATCAACAATAAATTTCCGGTCCAGCATGTTAGTCGTCTTTCAGTTCAATCTGGCTTAATTCTCGCCATAGGTAGGCACTTGATTTGATCCCTCGATGAAAATCTGCCAGCGAAAACTTTTCATTGGGGCTGTGCATATTGTCATCATCCTGCCCCCAGCCAAGCAAGAGCGCATCGACGCCTAGTGACTGGTGAAACGTGGTCACGATCGGAATCGATCCACCCTCACGAATAAAGACCGGTGAATGTCCAAATCCCTCTTCAATCGCCTGGGCCGCTGCCTTCATGTAAGGACTATCCAGCGGCACCACGACACCAGGAGCACCATGCATGTCAACCAGTTCCAGTTCAATTCCTGGTGGGCACTGGGCGACCAGGAATTCTCGTAATGATTCCGTGATCTGCTGGGGATCCTGGTTGGGCACCAGGCGAAAACTGAATTTCGCACCCGCTTTCGCAGGCAATACGGTTTTGCCACCTTCGCCCTGGTAACCTCCCCAAATCCCATTAATGTCATACGTCGGTCGCGCCCAGCGACGTTCCAGCGTGGTGTAACCTGACTCACCGGTCAGTCCCTTGACTCCGATCTGTGCCATGAAGGCGGCCTCATCAAAGGGCAAGGCCGCAATCTGGTTGCGTTCCTTCGTCTCCAGGGGATCAACGTCTTCATAAAAACCAGGCACCTGGATCCGGCCCTGGTCATCCACCAACGATGCCAGTAACCGTGCCAGCGTGTTGACAGGATTGGTGACGGCACCACCAAAGGAACCCGAATGAAGATCCTGGTCCGGTCCCTGCAACCGTAACTCGTAATAAGCGATACCCTTGAGCCCGTAGGTAATCGCCGGTCGCCCCGGACCAAACTGACTCGTGTCACTGATCACCAGGACATCACAGTCTAATCGCTTGGCATCCGTTTCAAGAAACTGGTAGAGACTCTCACTACCCATCTCCTCCTCACCTTCGATCAAGTACTTGATCTGGATCGGCAAATGCCCGACGGTTTCCATCCATGCCTGGGCACTCTTGATATGCGTCAGCATCTGTCCTTTATCGTCGGTGGCACCTCGAGCATAAAGATTACCATCGCGTTCCGTTGGCTCAAACGGTGGCGTGGTCCACTCGTCCAGCGGATCGGGTGGTTGCACGTCGTAATGGCCGTAGACCAGCGCAGTAGGAACTCCCTCCACGGGTGGCGACTCGGCGTAAATAAGCGGATGCCCATCGGTTTCAATGACTTCCGTCTCCATTCCCATGCGTTCGAACTGGTCCGCCACCCAAGCGCTGGCACGCCCCATGTCCTGCTGGTGACGGCTGTCTGCACTGACACTGGGAATCCGCAGGAAATCAGCGAGTTCCTTTTCGAAAACCGGTCGCTGTTCCTGTAAATAGGTGTCCAGTTTTGCCATGACAATATTCATCCTGTTCGGTAACTTGCTAACCCTGGAAACAACAAGGGACCACTTTGCACCAGGCAGCAAATCGCGACTCCTGGTGGCCAAAGATTGCTAGCAGCCCAGCTCTCTTGTACTTCTTCGTAGCCGTCCCGTTCTCGGCTGCTCGCACGGTTCTCGACGCGACAGCGGTTGAGTCCACTCGCTGATATTGCCTTCTTGCCGTACTTACGTCAACAGGCCACCACGGTTTTACTTCGTCGAAAAAATAATTTACGCCGGGTGCATTGTTTCCAGCGATATCTGTTTTCCCTATAATGGATCTCCAGCTCTTAGAAACCTTGACTTTTCACGTTCGTAAGGAAGTTCCAGGCCATGGACGACCCACATGAATCGGCCGATCCACACGATTCGAGTGTAACGACAGTAGTCCCTCGTAAGCAACGGCAAAGAAAATCCAAACGCCAACCTCGTTACCAGGTACTGCTCTGGGATGATAATGATCACTCCTACGAGTACGTCATCCAGATGATGCAATCCTTGTTCGGGCACCCGTTGGAACAAAGTTACGAGATTGCCTCCGAGGTCGATAATTCGGGACGTGCGATCTGTCTTACCACGACACTCGAACATGCCGAGTTGAAACGCGACCAGATCCATGCTTTTGGCAAGGACAACCTGATCTCACGATGCAAGGGTTCCATGTCAGCCACGATCGAGGCAGAAAGCTAGTATCCCTCACCCGCATGATGAGCACCGTATCCCTGTTCCTTTCCAATAACCGGACCTGAAACACCTCGTTCCCTGACCATGGCAACAAAACTTAAAACTGCAACGCTGGGCTGCAAGGTGAACCAGTACGAGACCCAGTTCGTTCGCGAGGGGTTAGAGCGGGCCGGTTACGAAGAGGCTCAACAGGACGAGACGGCAGAGCTTTGCATCGTCAACACCTGCACCGTCACCAACGAAGGAGATGCCAAGAGCCGGCAACTGATTCGCCGCCTGGCACGTGAAAACCCGGACTCGCGTATCGTCGTCATGGGTTGCTATGCCACGCGTGCTCCGGAAGACGTTGCGGAACTGCCCAATGTCACGGAAGTCGTCACTGACAAACGGGAGCTACCTGATCTACTGGGACGATTCGGCGTGATCGACATTCCGAATGGCATCTCGCAGTTTGGTGATCGCCACCGGGCTTACGTCAAGGTACAGGATGGTTGCCTGCTGCGCTGCAGCTACTGCATTATCCCCCTCGTTCGCCCCAGCTTAACGAGTCGTCCCCTGGAAGAAATTCTCCAGGAGGTGCAACGCCTGCAGGAAAACGGCTACCAGGAAATCGTACTCACGGGAATTCACCTGGGGCATTACGGCGTGGACTGGAACTGGGATCGTCCCAAGCAAGACTGGACCCGACTGGCTGACCTGGTACGGGCCATCATGCAGTTGGATGGTGACTTTCGAGTTCGTCTTTCCAGCATCGAGGCAACCGAGGTGACACGGGAGTTAATCGCCGTGATGGCCGAATTCCCGGAGCGGATCTGTCCGCACCTGCACATTTGTCTGCAAAGTGGTTCTGATGCCATCCTGCGACGGATGAAACGACGCTGGAGTGCCCAGCTGTTTGTCGATCGTTGCCAGCTGGTCCGTGAAACACTGGATGAGCCGGCCTTCACCACCGATGTCATCGTGGGATTTCCCGGGGAAACGGAGGCTGATTTCGAGGCAACCTGCCGCATCGCGAAAGAGGTTGGGTTTTCGAAAATCCATAATTTCCCCTTTAGTGCCCGCCGCGGAACTCCCGCTGCCGAGATGACCGACGTCGTCAGCAAGCAGGTCAAGAAACAACGTGGTCAACAGCTGGCCCAGCTGGAACAGCAGCAGCGTGGGCATTACTTCCAGCGGCTCGTGGGACGTCAACTGCAGGTGCTCGTGGAATCGACGGTGGCCGATCAGCCAGGTTGGTTACAGGGTACGTCAGCCCGCTACGCAACGGTAAGATTTCCCGGTCCCGCCGAGTGGATTGGCCAACTGATCTCGGTCGAAGCCGAGCAAAGTGAGAATGACTGGATCTTGGCACGCTCACTGGCCAGCCTCTCCAGTCTCGCCTAGCTTACCCGGTCGCACTCTGCTGCCGTGTCAAATCTCTCTGGCAGGGAGATACTGGTTCTGTTAATCTCTCGCCCGAATCTGTCGAAGTCGATGGATTCTTGAATCTACCAGGACATTTGATTCCAGGGAAAACGTCCACATGATACTCCGTCCGGTTCCTCTCGCATTACGTAGCGTGTTGCTGCTGCTTGCCATGGCTTCCATGGCAACTGCGACACCCCCGTTTGCATCCTTCAATCCGTTTCGCCGGGTCGAAGCCAATCCTGCCAGTACCTATCGCGTCACTGATACCGAGGGACCATGGATGATCCTGGCTTCCACGTTCTCTGGACCTGGTGCCGGTCAACAGGCATCAAAACTGGTCCACGAGCTGCGTAAGCGATTCCAGATCGAGGCCTATCAACATCAAAAATCATACGACTACACCAAGCCGGTAACGGGACTGGGCCTGGACAAGTACGGGGCACCGCGTCGCATGCGGCATGCCCGTTCGATCAAGCATGAGGAAATTGCCGTCTTGATTGGCAACTTCGATTCCATTGACGATTCAAATTTGAAGAAAACCCTGGAACGCATCAAGTACCTGCGACCTGAATGCCTGGACCTCAAGAAGAACAAGTCCAGCACCCAGACATTTGCCATGTTGCGTGAAGTACAGAAATACGTGAACAAGAATCCGCTCAAGAAACAAAAGGGCCCGATGGGCAAAGCGTTCGTAACGCGTAACCCACTGCTTCCCAAGGAATTCTTCACACGTCCCGGCATCGATCCGTTCGTGCTCAGCATGAACAAGCGAGCCGATCATACCCTGCTGTCAAATCCCTCGCTCTACACGGTGCGTGTGGCGTCATTCCGTGGCGACACAACGTTAAACGCATCGGCCGATGCCATCAAGTCTACCCAGGTGACCGACAAGCTGGTCAAGGCCGCCGAGAATGCGACTCGCCTGGTCTCGATGCTGCGGTCCCAGGGCAAGGAAGCATACGTGTTTCATGATCGCCACGAGAGCATCGTCACGATCGGTAGCTTCGCCCGGGTTGGCAATCAAAACGCGAATGGCAAGATCCAAATGGATCCAGCTGTCCTCCAGATCATGAGTTCTTACGGAGCCGAACGTCGCACGCTGCCGGGCAGCAACCAGCTTGGCATCAAGCCCAGGATGCTGAACGGTATCCCGTTCGACCTCCAACCCATGCCGGTGCTGGTTCCCAAGGCCAACCCCTAGCGTATGACCGTAGCACCGTGGCGGCCCGTTCCCTGCAGGAGAGCCACGAGGTAAATGGGGCCACAAGGTAGACATCCGACCCGACCTGCGCCATCATGATGGAAAACCGTGAGTTGACCGGAATGAGAGGCTGGAATGACAATGCTACGAACGCTGGTGCTGGGCACTCGAAATGTCAAGAAAGGTGCTGAACTCGTTGAGTTACTGGCTCCCCATGGGTTGCAGTTGCGCACCCTGGCTGATTTTGATGATGGCCTGGACGTGGTGGAAGACGGGGACTCGTTTGCTGCCAATGCAGCGCTCAAGGCCACTCAGCAAGCACGGCATCTTGGCCACTGGGTACTGGGCGAAGACAGCGGCATTTCCGTCCGGGCGCTGGACGGTGCTCCTGGCATTTACTCGGCACGTTTTTCCGGCGATGGAGCTACCGACGAATCTAATAACCAGCACCTGATTACAGAACTGGGTGATACACCGCTGGACAAACGCGGGGCCCATTACACGTGCCACATGGCCTTGTCTGATCCCACGGGTGACGTACGAATTTCCGTGGAATCCTACTGCCATGGCCGAATCCGGTTCGCAGCATCCGGTCATGCCGGGTTTGGTTACGACCCTTACTTCGAGGTCCGGGAATATCACAAGACGTTTGGAGAGCTGGGAGAGCAGGTTAAATCCGTCATCAGTCATCGCGCACGAGCCATCCGGCAACTGGTACCCAAGCTACGTCAACTGCTCCTGGACGGCAGTTGGCCTGATCCTTCCACGATAACCAAGGCATGAAACACGTGAACTGGAAATACGCGGCCTGGTTGCTACTGTATCTTGCCACGATCAGCACGATCGTGCTGGTACTGTTGCAGGTGCGACAGGGGGTCCAGGATACCGGGCGGGATTCCAAGCGTCAGCAGCAATGGCTGGAATGGGTCGAGGCAGCACGTCTGCAAGCTTCCGGAGAAGGGCCGGTACAGCGTCGCGTGCCCCAGGCAGAAGCGCCTCCGCTGACCCTCTTGATGGAGGATTACTTCCTGGTCTGCGTCGGTACCAGCTGCATCCTGGCAACTGCCTTATTTCTTACGTTGATGTTCCTGGTCCAGGGAAGTTACAATAGGCGTCCGGCCACCAACGCGGAACCAAGTGGGGAAACCGACTATGGACGTTGACTCTCACGTTTCATCCACAACCGCCTCCTCGCATGCTCGAACTGACGAGACAGGTCCACTGCAGTTACAACTAGTGAACTGGCCGCTGCGGGACCAACCTCGTCGCTCCATCGTAATGATCCTGTTGTTGGTCCTGGTCTCGATACTAACGGGCCTGGCGTCCGAGAGCCTTAGCATGGGCCTCCTGGCTGGAAGCGCAGCACTGACTGCATCCTGGCGATACTGGTTACCGGTTACCTACGAGATTGGACCCTATGGAATCCGGCAACTTGTTTTCAAGCGCGTTCGTCGTCTTTCCTGGCGGCAAGTGGGCCGGGTCGAAATCCGGAACCAGGGTATTCGCTTCCTGCCAGATCACGATCCTGCTCAACTGGCCAACCTGCGCGGCCTGTATATCTACCATCCCGGCCAGGAAGAAACGCTCAAGCACGTAGTCAATTACTACCTGCAATCATTGGAGATGGCAGGTTCTTCATCACGCCCCACGGCTCACTGATTTCAGCAAGCTCACACCTTCAGGCAGGAGACCTGGTGCGTCTCACCTACCAACTGCGGAACCTGCTGTCGACAGAGTTCTTCCACCAGGGGGCAGCGATCCGCAAACGGGCAGCCGGGATATTCACGATCCGGCGAGGGCACTTCCCCTTTCAATAACACCCGTTGCCGATCACGCTGAACCTGGGGATCAGGTGCTGGAGCGGCCGACAACAAGGCCTGCGTGTACGGGTGTTGAGGATTCTCGTACAGTTGGTCCGCATCTGCCAGTTCGACGATACGGCCCAGGTACATCACGCCAACCCGATGGGCAATATGTCGAATGACGGCCAGGTCATGGGCAATGAACACGTAGGACAGACCCAGTTTTTGCTGCAGGTCCATTAACAGGTTGATGACCTGGGCCTGGATCGAAACATCGAGAGCTGAAACCGGTTCATCACAGACGATCAACTTGGGCTGGACGGCCAGCGCCCGAGCAATTCCGATTCTTTGCCGCTGCCCGCCTGAAAATTCATGGGGATAGCGATTTAGAAAACGAGGATTCAAGCCGACCAGTTCCAACAACCGCATTACCTCGTATCGCCGCTGGTCACGATCATAAAGATCGTACACTTCCAACGGCTCGGCAATAATCCGACCAACGGTCATCCGGGGATTTAGTGAGGCGAATGGATCCTGGAAAATCATCTGAACCTTACGGCGGTGCGCTCGCATCTGTCGATCATCCAGTTGATCAATCCGCTCGCCATCCAGGTAAACCTCTCCGGCCGTGGGGCGCAGCAAGTTAACGATCCCGCGTGCTGTCGTAGACTTGCCGCATCCGGACTCACCTACCAGCCCGAGGGTTTCCCCATCGGCGACCTCGAAACTGATACCGTCTACCGCGCGAATAAATCCTCGTTCTGGCTTCCACCAACTTCCGCGGCTAAAGGGAAAATGAATTTTCAGACCTTCCACGCGCAGGACAGGCGAACCGCCGTCTGCGGTAGCGGTTCCAGCCAGGTTCGTCTCGGCTTGGCTCATGATGCAAACTCCTCGAGATCGGCCGCGTTCACATCGACGAAGCAAGCCGCTTCACAGCCGTTACCAGGATCCTGGCCGGCAACCGGCAGCAACGCAGGCAATTCTTGCCTGCAACGATCTACCCGGTAGTGACAACGTGGCTCAAAGGCACATCCGGGGGGTAGCTGTGCCATATCCGGTGGCTGGCCATCAATGGCCACCAATTTCTCTTGCGTGGACTGGTCCCAGCGCGGTGCCGACCGCAGCAGGCCGTGGGTATAGGGGTGTTGTGGATGACTGAACAGGGAATCCACGTCGGCTCGTTCCACGATACGACCTCCGTACATGACCAGCACTCGGTGACAAATACTGGCAACCACACCCAGGTCATGGGTAATCAGGATAATGGACGTCCCATCCTTTTCCTGCAGGTCTCGCATCAAGTCGAGTATCTGGGCCTGGATGGTTACATCCAGGGCCGTGGTCGGTTCATCCGCGATCAGCACATCCGGGTTGCAGGAAAGAGCCATTGCGATCATCACGCGCTGTCGCATGCCACCAGAAAACTGGTGCGGGTAATCGAAAACTCGCTTGCCCGGTGCCGGGATTCCCACACGCTGCAACATCTCGATGGCATGATCCAGGGCATCCTTGGCAGAAAGGCCCAGGTGCAGACGAGTCACCTCGCTCAGTTGCTCCTCGATCGTCAGGAAGGGATTCAGGGCAGTCATCGGATCCTGGAAGATCATGGCGATGTCATTACCACGAACCGCTGTCATTTCCGCATGGGATTTGGACAACAAGTCTTCACCACGAAATTCAGCACGTCCACCGACGATCTCCCCTGGAGGTTGCGGGATCAGACCCAGCAAGGAGAGGTTGGCCACGGATTTACCCGATCCGGATTCACCCACGATCCCCAGTGTTTCTCCGGGAGCCAGGTCAAAGGAAATTCCGTTAACGGCGCGCACCACTCCATCCTCAGTATTAAACTGCACCTGCAAGTCAGTTACTTTCAGTAGCGGGTCAGTCATGATTGGGATCACCGGTTCTTCATGCGTGGATCGAGAGCATCACGGAGCCCATCTCCGAGAAAATTCAGGGCAAACAGGGTCAACGCCAACGTGGCGCCGGAAAATCCGATCAGCCACCAGTAGATCTTCAGGGGGGTAATCACGTTGACCCCGTCATTCACCAGGCCACCCCAGGAAACATCCGGTGGCTGCACACCCAGGCCCAGGAAGGACAGGAAAGCCTCAAACCGCATCACGGCGGGAATGGTCAGCGTGAGATAAATAATCACGATTCCCATGACGTTGGGAATCAGGTGCCTGAAGATAATCCGCCAGCGGCTGCATCCGACGGTCCGGGCCGCCTCGATAAATTGCTCATTCTTCAGCGAGATCACCTGGCCTCGCACCACGCGAGCCATGGTCAGCCAGTAGATAGCGCCAATCACGATATAAAAAATCATGATCTGGTCGATTCCATAGGCCATCAACCGCTCCTTGTTGGAATCTTCGGTCAGGATCGTGATCAGGAAAATAACGACGAAAATAAACGGCACGGAATAGATCACATCAACGATCCGCATCATGATGTTGTCAATCCAGCCACCGAAGTAGCCCGCCGTGGCCCCGTAGCTGACACCAATCAATAGTGAGACCAGGGTCGCCACGACCCCTACCACGAGGGAAACCCGTGCTCCCCAACAAACGCGCGCAAGTACGTCACGGCCAAGATTATCCGTGCCACAAATGGAGGGGATTGCCCAGTCGCCGAACAATGCCATACGGATCCGAATCAACAGCCTGGTCAGTCCACCTGGCTTATGCCAGAGCACATTGATCTGGTAGTCACGGGACTCCAGGTAACCAATCTGTTCAGCAATTTCCTTCTTGGCTTTACCCGTCGCCGTGGCATGGGTTGCCTGCAATTCTTCCAACTGGCGATGATGCCTTTGGCCTCGTAAGCTGACGGCCTGCCAGTTCGGCGGTTGAAACTTGCGATCCTGGGCATCCTGTCGAATCGGCGACTGCAGCGGAAGCACTGGTGTGAGCAGGGCCAGTATGACCAGTACCACCAGGAATCCCAGGGATAACATGGCAATGCGTTTGCGCCGCAGTCGTCGCCAGGCGTCCTGCCAGAGCGAAACTCCCTGGATTTCACTCGCTTCCGTCAGCAACTGCGCATAGTCAGCCGAAGTCGTGAGACCTGGTTTCTTTAAATTATCAGAGGAAGAACCATTCATCCCAAGTTATTCCAGTTCTACGCGGGGGTCGATCACGCCGTAGGAAAGATCCACCAACGTATTCATCACGAACAACAAAAATGTGTAGACCAATACCACGCCCATCGCCAGCGTGTAATCACGCTGGGTGGCAGCCTCGATAAAGTGGCTGCCCATCCCCGGAAGTGCAAAGATCTGCTCCAGTACCAGTGACCCGGTCAGGATGCCGGCCGTTGCCGGACCCAGGTAGGAGACCACCGGCAGCAGGGCGCCTCGCAGGGCGTGCCGCAAGACAACCCGCTGATGACTCAGGCCCTTGGCATAGGCCGTACGAATGTAATCCAGTCCGAGGACCTCCAGCATACCGGTCCGCGTCAGTCGCGCGATATAACCGGCAAAGGGAGCTCCCAGGCAAAGCGCTGGCAAAACCACCTGCTTAAGTTCACCCCAGCCCGCCGCCGGGAAAAGCTGCCAATTAAAAACCAGCAGGACAATCGCCAGACTAGCCAACACGAAATTGGGAACTGCGATTCCCAGCGTTGCCATGACCATGAAAGAAAAATCAAACAGGGAATCACGAGCTACCGCGGACACGATCCCAGCTGTAATCCCCAACGTGATCGCAAACACCATTGCGAAAATCCCCAGCGAGGCGGAGATCGGAAACCCCTGGGCCAACACCTCGTTGACCGTGAAGTCCTCCAGCTTATAGCTGGGGCCAAAATCCAGCTGCATCGTATGCCAGAGATGCGTTGCATATTGCTCCAGCAGGGGTCGGTCCAACTGGTAACGCGCCTCGAGATTTTTCTGGATGGCCTCGTCCACACTCCGTTCACTATCGAATGGCCCACCAGGGACCACCCGCATCAGGAAGAACGTCAGTGTATAAACCACCCAGATGGTCAACAGCATCCATCCCAGGCGTCGTAACAGGAACTTACTCAACCCACCAATCCTTTCTGTGCTATCAAAACGGACGAATTCCTATTTCACTCGTAAAACATGGAGAGGATGCACGTCCTGGATATTCCCCGAAAAACCCTTTACCCGGGGGTTCACCAGGTTCTTGGAAACGTAGAAGTAGATGGGAATGATGGGCAACTCAGACATCAGGATTCCCTCCGCTTCCTCCAGCATCCCCCGCCGCTTCGCCTTGCTTGCTTCGGACTTGGCTCCCTCGATCAATGCATCGAACCGCGCATTGCTCCAGTTGGTCTGATTATTGGCTCCCCCGGTCACGAACATCCCCAGGAACGTATTGGGATCCGGGTAATCCCCGATCCAGCCACTACGAGACACCATGTAATCGGTTTGCTTCAAGGTACTCAGGAAGGTACCCCATTCAAGATTTCGCAGGCCGACCTCGATGCCAAGATTCTCTTTCCATTGTTGCTGAATAAACTCGGCAAGTTCACGGTGACTATCACTGGTATTGTAAAGGATCTCGATCTTGGGAAATCCCTTGCCGTTGGGATAGCCTGCCTCGGATAACAACTGCCGTGCGCGGGTCACGTCGTAAGCCCCGCATTGCGGCCCCGTATAATTATGCAACTGGGCTGGCACGAAACTTCTCGCCGGCATCTGTCCGGCAGAAACAATCTGGCTGCAAATCAACTGCTTGTGGATGGCCATGTTAAGGGCACGACGCACGAGAACCTGGTCCAACGGTGGCTTGTCCACGTTGAGCCTGTAAAAGTAGGTTGCCAGGAAGGGAGCACTGAGAAAATCGTCCCGCGCCTTGATCTGTTCCATGATGGTGTTGGGCATCGCGGGCGACCAGTCAAGCTGTCCATTAACATACATGTTAAGACTGGTTGTTTCAGACTTGATCGCCAGGGCATCAATCGTATCCAGTTGCACGTCTTTCGCATTCCAGTAATGCGTATTTTTTACCAGTCGCAAACGATCGCGAATGCGACGAAACTGGATACAGAACGGACCGTTGCTGACGATGTTCGCTGGCTTGGTCCAGTTCGGTGTCCCAAAGGTTTCAACACAACGGCGGTTGACCGGGTAGAGCGGGTAAAAAGCAACCAGGTTCTTGAAGTAAGGCGTGGGGGCATTGAGCTTGACCTCCAACGTCCGTTCATCAAGGGCCCGGATCGCAACCTGGCTGTCGAAATCAATCAGCACGTGATAGCACCGATGATCCACCTTGGAATTCCCCACCGGCTCCTGGCTATAGGTTTTTAACGTTCCCGCGGCTTCCCAGTCTACCTGGCCATCAACGATCGGTTTCACTTCCACGTGGTAAATCCGACGTCGCCTGGCAGCAGCCTGTTCGGCATCCGTACCGGTTTCACCGCTGCCCGACGGATTTTCAATCTGCTTCAGGATCCCGCGATCAATCGGTCCCCGGGGAAAGGGCTGAACGGGATCCCGTCGTTTCTCCTGACCACGTTGTTCCAGTTCCACTTCCACGCGATCTCCGACCTCGACTGCCCCCGTGTTGTAGTGTTTCGCATGGACCACGTAATGCAGTTGGTAAGCGTATTCGGAGCCGGTTTCCGGGTGCAACATGCGTCTCCAGGACCAGACGAAATCATGGGCCGTGATCGACGTTCCATCAGACCAGCGAGCAGAGGGACGCATGGTGAACGTGTAAACCTTGCCATCCTCGGAAACCTGGTAGCTCTCGGCGACGCCACCGGTGGTTGGTTGCAGTGGAATAAACTCGTGCGAATCAGTCGCCTCTCGAACAGGAAGTTGACGGAGAAGTCCCTCGAAGATCCCGTTAATGATCCTGCCCTCGGGAGATCCAGTCGCCTTGGCCGGATCAACCGTCTTGATTTCCGTCCCGTTATTAAAGGTAAAATCAGCCTTGGGGAGGGTTCCAAAGTTAACGGCCCAGCCCAGCGCGACCAGGCCCAGAACGAGGACCAGGTAGGGAAACATGCGTCGCGTTGTTGGATTCATCAGGTCCGGTCTCCTGGAACTGTCCCACGGCAGGGGAGCCAATCATCTCCCCGGTTGGCAATCAGGAAGATTACCAGGCTCGATTGTGTCCGGTACACGACACCCTGTCCAGCCAGTCGTGTGATCAGGCTGTTACCATTTTTTTCTACCATCAATACTTCCATCCTTGTGAAGAGTCGCTAGAATGCTCGCTAACTGGTTAATTAGAGGTGCCTGGCAACCTGTTTTTTCTGGTAACCACGTTCGTGGTCATGCTCGTCACCTTAAGTAACGTTCTCGTCTAAACTAATACATGTGAGATAAATCAGCACGGCATTGAACCATGTCCGTATTCGCGGATAGGCGGTGGTATTCAATACGCTGCAACCTGAGCAATTTTTTAACCAGGCACCGCCGTTTTCACCGTCCTTGACGCGTGGAATTTAGTTTTTCAATGCTTTCTGACTTGAGTAATAACGTGCTGAACGAATCCACACCCTCTCCTGGGAAACCAGAATCTAATCCCAATCCAGCTCTCCTTTGCGAAACTTCCACACGACGGATGGTTGAGTTTTTCAAACTAGCCTCCGATGCCACGCGATTACGCATCATGTTCCTGCTCATGCAAGAGAAGGAAATTAATGTTCGAACACTGTGTGGCCTGCTCAAGCAAAGTCAACCTGCAGTCAGCCATCACCTGGGTCTGCTGCGCAACGCCGGGTTCATTGTTTGTCGACGTGATGGCAAACATAATTACTACCACCTGGCAAGCAATAAACTGGCTGAGTTGATCCAGTTGCTGTTCGAGGAATCCTCCGCAGATGCCGGCAGGCTGGAACTGCCTCACTGCGTTATCACGTGCCAAACCAGCTAAGTAGTGGTATGATGGGGGCTTCAACCAAGCGACCCAGCCGATTGAAAGGCGCCTCATGCCCCGTGCCACGCTCCGTGATTTAAGTCGCCTTTTCCTGAAGCTGGGCATCTTCGGCTTCGGCGGTCCGGCCGCCCATATTGCCACCATGGAAGAGGAAGTCGTCCAGCGTAAACGCTGGTTAAGTGAACAGGAGTTCCTGGACCTGGTCGGAGCAACCAACCTGATACCGGGGCCCAATTCGACAGAGCTGGCTATCCATATTGGCTACCAGCAAGGAGGTTGGCGAGGCCTGTTCCTGGCCGGAAGTTGTTTTATCTTTCCCGCCGTGATCATCACCAGCTTGTTTGCCTGGTTGTATGTTGAATATGGTCAACTTCCACAAACAGCTTCCCTGATGACCGGCATCCAGCCGACGGTACTGGCTATTATCCTGATTGCTGGCTGGCGGCTGGGTAAGAAGGCACTGTTTAACCGACGCTTGCAAGTATTCGCCCTGATGGTCGCCGGTATTTCACTTTACCTGCCAGGAAAACAGGTCCTGGTCTTGCTGTTCAGCAGTCTCATTGGAACCCTGTTGGTCAAGGCTCGCAATACGCAACCACCCGATGCACCTCCTGCACCTCCGTCACCTCCTGCAACGCCCCGTGCGACCCCCGCCATGCTCATGGGTGCCAGCACCCTCTCGGTTGCGCCTGGCGCCCTCACGAGCGGTAGCGGGCTGCTCGGTTCCCTGGCCATGCTCGGGTGGATCTTCCTTAAGACCGGGGCCGTTTTGTACGGCTCGGGTTACGTGCTAATCGCCTACCTGGAAGGTGAACTGGTCCATCAATACCACTGGCTAACAGAGAATCAGTTGATCGATGCCATAGCCATCGGCCAGTTTACACCCGGCCCCATTCTCTCTACCGCCACCTTCATTGGCTACGTGGTCATGGCACCGCTTGGCCCCCTGGCGTCCGTGGCCGGTGCCGTGATCGCCACGTTCGCAATCTTCCTGCCCTCCTTCCTGTTGGTTGGAATCACCAGTCGCTGGGTGAGCAAATTGAGATCACATCGCACGCTGTCGAAGTTCCTGGATGCCGTTAATGCGGCCTCGATGGGAATCATGGGAGCCGTGGTCCTGAAGCTGGCGCGCCCCACGCTGCTTCCCGACAACGTTTCCCATAGCAGCAGTATCACGGTTTATCCTGGCTGGAACATTACAGTTCCCCTTGACTGGAGCATTGCTGTTCGCCTGCTGATCGCCGCAGTCGCGATGACCCTGATCCTGCGTTACCGTGTAAGCCCCATCCTGATCATCGCCGGCGGGCTGCTCTGTGGCTTACTGCTGGGACCCTGGCTCGTTTAAATCATGAACCAATTCATCCACCTACGCCACAAATCGCCCTCGGCACTGGAAAACGTCCGCCCGCTGATCCTGGCGTGCCCGCAGTTGCGCAGCAACGTCAACCTCTCTCGGATGGTTCGCGCCGCCAGTTGTTGCGGAATCAATCGACTGATCACCTGTGGCAATGGCAAGATCGACCCGACTATTTCCCGTGGGGGTGAAGAACAGCTATCGCTAGAGATCCGTCGCAGTCTGCCGCCGGTACTCAAGAAACTACGATCCGCTGGTTATACGCTCGTGGGACTCGAGCAGACCACTCATTCCAAAAATCTGCACGATTACTCGTTCCCTCACAAAACGGTGCTGGTCGTGGGACACGAAAGACATGGACTGGAAGAACCGATCCTGGAACTGCTCGATGCGACCGTGGAAATCCCGGTTTACGGTCTCCCCTTTAGCTACAACGTGGCCACAGCAACCGCCATGGCACTCTATGAGTACTGCCGCCAGTATCCAACGGGATAGCAGCAGTCAAGTTACCCGGCTAGGACTTGAACCTAGAATGAGGGAATCAAAATCCCTAGTGTTACCGATTACACCACCGGGTAGCAAACGCTCAACAACTGGGATGAGCACTAATAACTTACGTTTTTCGGCCATGTGTCACAACGGCGAATGACAATTGTTCCAACTCAATTGCCAAATCAATGCCCACGCTCTGCACGTGATCAGGCAAGGTAATGGTCATCGGGGCAAAATTGAGTAACCCTTTGATGCCCGATTGAACAGCCTTGTCCGCTACCTCCTGGGCCGCCACCGCGGGTACGGCAATCATCGCCAGCTTGATCTGTAATTGCGGCACCTTGATCGGCAAGGCCGCCATGGAATGGACCTCGATACCCTCCACGGTCTGGCCAATCAGCTGTTCATCAACATCGAAAGCAGCCGAAATACGAAAACCCTGGCTGGCAAATCCCCGGTACCGTAACAAGGCCCTGCCCAGGTTTCCCATCCCCAGCAAGGCGACCCCCCAGGGCTCACTAGTCCCCAGGATACGCTTGAATTCAACAATCAACTCCTGGCATCGGTAACCAATCCCTGGATAACCGAATTGGCCAAAGTAAGCCAAATCCTTGCGAACCTGGGCCGCCGTAACGCCCAACAACTGCCCCAAGTGTTTCGAATTAGTCGTTTCGTGACCATCCCGCACCAGGCGTTGTAGTTCCCGCAGATACAGGCTTAAACGACTCACCACAACCTTGGGGACAGATCCGGTCGGATTCGCATCTAAGGGATTTTTCTTTGGATCATTCATCGTATTGATCGTTTTAATTGGCTGAGGTCCTCAACCAGCCAGGTAACGGGCTAAACGCGTCCACTGTAAACCCTCTGGGAAAAGGGGACAAGCTTTTCCACGCTGTGCCTGTTCTGCGAGAAAATGGACTTCATTCCGTTCCGGTTATCGGCTCCCGTCACAGCATAGTCGTCAGGACAGGAGTTCGTACCGGAAAAACCGTTTCAAACGGCAAACCGGGGCTTCCCTCACGATTGCCATCAGCGACCTATCCAGACCATATAAATTAACTATCTTTCCCATTTTACATGTTCTCCTTAATGGCCGCGTTGTTTCCGGACGATTCATGTGGTGTAGAAACCTCAGGCTCTTTGTTTGTCCCATTTAAGTCATTTGACTCATTTTGACGATAAAGAGCGAAGACTAGCCGATTTATCGGAACGGAAGCTGCCAGCATTTTGGACGATGCCTGGCCATGGGCAGGACGCTCTGCAACGTGGAAAAACAAATGGAATGAGGCGGTATTAACCTTCCCGGAAGCCGTTCAGTTTTTCCTGACCAATCGAATTGATATGAGGGGAAGCAGAGACCAAAGGAGAATTGTGCACCATGAATTTCCGACTAAAAATAACCAGCCTAGTCGTCCTGCTGGCTGCCGTTGGGTCGGACACCAGTTTTGCTGCCCACCTGGGTACAGGTGAGGCCTGTGGAGTCGCCAAGAGTGCTGACTGCTGTGCAAAACCGACGTGTCATACAGTGATGAAAACGCGGCGACAGGTCGTGTACGAGAAGCAGCAACAGACTTGCTATCGAACGGTTTATGAAACCGTTTATGAAGATCAAAAAATCGATTGCGTTAAGAATGTCCAGGAAACGCGCTATCGTAACTGCGAGTACACGGTCTGCAAGCCTGTTTATGAAACACGGTACCGCACTGTCTGCAATACCGTGCGCAAACCGGTCTGGGAAACCAAGACTCGCGATATTTGCTATACGGTTCGCAAGCCTGTTTTCGAGACCTGCCAACGCACGGTCTGTTACACGGTGTGCAAGCCTGTCTGGGAAACCAAGACACGGGAAATTTGCTATACCGTTCGCAAGCCTGTCTGGGAAACCAAGACACGGGAAGTCTGCTATACGGTTCGCAAGCCCGTCTGGGAAACCAAGACACGGGAAGTCTGCTACACGGCCTGCAAGCCGGTCTGGGAAACCAAGACACGAGAAATCTGCTCGTACGTCCGCAAACCGGTCTACGAAACTCGTGAACGGGAAGTGTGTGAAGTGGTCTGCAAGCCGGTTCATTACACCAAGACCGTCCAGGTCTGCACGGGACGCTGGGAAACGCAAGTGACTGAACGCCCTGGCCGCGTCATCCGTCGCCGCGTGCAGGATCCCGGTTGCTGGACCATGGATGACTGCAGCAAGCGCTGTGTCTACATCCCGGGGAAATGTCGCATCGAGGAAATCCAGTGCCCACCGCGACAGGTTTGCAAACGCGTCTGGGTCCCCGAGATCCAGAAACGCGAAGTACCCTGCGTCCGTTACGATCGACAGGTTGTCAAGAAAACCATTCCCTATACGGTTTGTCGCTATGTCACGGAAAAGCAAACCAAGACCTGCACTTACCGTGTCTGCCGCATGGTGCCGGAAAAACGGACCAAGACCTACACCTACCGTGTCTGTCGCATGGTGCCAGAGAAAAAGACCAAGACCTACACCTATCGTGTCTGTCGCATGGTGCCGGAAAAACGGACCAAGACCTGCACCTACCGCGTCTGTCGTATGGTTCCAGAGAAAAAGACCAAGACCTACACCTATCGTGTCTGTCGCATGGTCAAAGAGAAAAAGACCAAGACCTGCACCTACCGTGTCTGTCGCATGGTCAAGGAACAGGTTACCAAGAAGGTGCCTTACACGGTCTGCAATTACCAGAAGGAAACTCGCGTCAAAAAAGTTCCCTACACGGTCTGCAAACCCGTGCACTACACCAAGACGGTACGGGTGGCAAAATGCATTCCCAAGACAGTACCCTACACGGTCACCAAATGCGTACCACGCGTGATCTGCGTCGAGGTACCTGTCAACGCCTGCTGCTCACCAATCGGTCACCTGCGACAGAAACTGCTGTCGACACGCTGCTGTGAATAAGACACCAGGGTGATGATTCGGTACTGCAACATGATCTTTCAGCGGTGGTCCCCAAAGGGACCACCGCTTTTTTTATTAGTCACGAGGCTGACCGCCCCCAGGAACCACCGTACGCAACAACCACATCAGTGCGAAAAAATCGTAAGCCGCATGCGCCACGATCGCGGCAACCAGCCCTCCACTACTCCAGTAAAGCAGGCCCAGGTAAGCACCGACCAACGCTGCAAAAACACCGTAAGCAGGTGTCACCCAGTGACAAATCCCAAACAACAAGGAAACGATTACCAGGGCCCACCAACCCCCGAATTCCCCGCCCAGCCAGCCTGCCACGGACTCTTGCAGCACGGCTCGAAACAACAATTCCTCCCCGAGTCCAGCAGCCACGGAGAGCAGCAGTAATCCCCACCAGGAAGATCCTGCAAACATCGGCAGCAACTGGTCGTCAACCACCTGACGCAACCGCCTCCAGGCGGCACCAGGCAATCTCCGGGATACCAGTAAACTGGCCAGCAAAGGTAGAGTGGCCAACAGTCCTAGCAGGATCGAGCGGAAGTATTGTGCAGCCGTTGCATCTGCCAGATGTTTCCACAATGACTGACCCCATAGCCAGCTGAGCCCCCAGGCTACCAGGACCAACGATCCTTCGAAAAGAATCGCCAGCGGCAGGATCGAGTCGACTCGCCCCTTACGCAACAGGTCCGGATCTTCCAAGACGGGAGTCTCCACGAGAGTGTCTTACCTCTATCCAGGGTTGCAGGCAGCTCAATTCGAGGTTTCCATCCATAATTGGATACACTCCCCGGCTTCAAAGCGTTATCATACTACCATCTTTACAGGACCTGCCGAGGCATACTATTCAGCAACGGATTCATCCATGCAACCAGCCACCCGGGTACTGCAATCAACAAGCGGTGTGCTGGCAGCCGGGACCTGCGCACTGATCCTGATAACTGCCTGGGCAGACGCAAAAGTTCAACCGGCGATTGCTGCTTCAACCGTACCAGCGTTGACAGCCGCTCAAAAAAAACAGGTCCGAGGCTGGATCAAGGATTTGGGAAGCCGCCAGTATGTCCGTCGACAACAGGCCCAGACCAAGCTGCTGACAACTGGCTGGCCAGCGCTACCATGGCTACTACAGGCTCAACGCGATCCTCATCCAGAGCGACGATTTCGAGCCCGGCAACTGGCCAGGGAGATCCAGCATCGTCGGCTGCATCGAGAGTTTCAACACCTGGGACTCCAACCAGAAAACGCCATCAACCTCGACCTGGCCATGATCTCGATTGCCAGGATTGTCGACCCACTGGTCGACGACGCGAGTCTCACTCGACAACTGGATCAACTTGCCAATCGGGTGCGTAAGCTCCTGGGCCCCAACGTCTCGCTCGAAAAAGTTCCCCCGGCCCAGGCCGTAGCCATGATTCAGCAGGTCCTCTTCCAGCAGCATGGATTCACCGGGGCCAAGGCCGAATATGACCATCCCAGAAACAGTTCCCTGGAAAAAGTCCTGCAAACTCGCAAGGGTCTGCCCATCCTGCTGTCCCACGTGGTAGTAGCCGTCGCTGACCGCCTGGACTGGCCGTTTGTCGGCGTCCCTGTCCCAGGCCGGTACATGGTCAAGTACGATGGTTCCCAGGCTCCTGCCGGCACTCCCAAGAAGGACATCCTGCTGGACCCTTTCGGTGGTGGAAAGATCCTGACGCTGGAACAACTACTGGAAATCGTTCCTTCACTGGACCCCGAGACCGCATTAACCCCAAGCCCCAGGCGAGAAACCGTCGTGCGCATGTTGCGCAACCTGGAAGCAGACTACATGGCGATTGGAAACCTGGAGCAGGCCGAACAAACGGCCCGGTATCTAGGGCTGGTTGACCGCTAGGAAAACCAGATACGCGAAAACTGCTTGAAAATTCGCCAATTGACGCTAAACCTGTCCCTTGTTAGACTTATAGTCTCTACACGAGAGTTTTACTTTTGCCCCATTGGACAAAAGCCGACAGCTCCTTTCCAGGCAGATTTGATCTATCTTGTTGAGTAACATCTGAGGCTTATCAGAAAACTCTCAAATCTGCGACATGATCCCAAGAAACACCTTCCAGGACTCACGCAACTTACCGTTCGCGACACCTGGGTATTTCCACACCTCGAGAGAGAACAAACATGACAAGCAGTAAGCGTAAGTCCCAACTGGGCAAGATGATCTATTACTTTGGTAAAACACGGACCGAGGGACGCAACGTCAGCAAGGAATTGCTGGGCGGCAAGGGAACGAACCTGGCCGAGATGACAGGCATTGGATTACCGGTCCCCCCTGGATTTACCATCACCACGAAGGTCTGTGACGCTTACAACAGGAACAACCAGCAATTGCCGGTCAAGCTAGCTGCGGACGTCAAACGCAACATCGCCACGCTGGAAAAAGAACTCCGCAAGAAATTCGGAGACCAACAGAATCCACTGCTCGTTTCCGTCCGAAGTGGTGCCGCGGTCTCCATGCCAGGCATGATGAATACCATCCTGAACCTGGGACTCAACGACGTCTCCGTGAAGGGACTGGCTGAAGGCACTCAAAACCCACGGTTTGCTTACGACGCCTATCGACGTCTGATCAATATGTTTGGAGACGTGGTCATGGAAATCGACCACAAGCATTTCGAAGAAGCGTTCAGCAAGATCAAGAAGCAATACCGGGTCAAGGATGATACGGATGTCCCGACCGAGGGCCTTGTTAAACTGTGCCAGGAATACAAGAAGGTTTATCGCAAGTACGCGGGCCATGCTTTCCCCCAGGACCCCTATCGCCAACTCGAATTGGCCATTGAAGCCGTGTTTGCAAGTTGGAACACGACGCGGGCAGTACGCTACCGGGAAGTCGAGAATATTCGCGGCCTGCTGGGAACAGCCGTGAACGTTCAATCGATGGTCTACGGAAACATGGGCGATGATTCCGGAACCGGGGTTGCCTTCACACGCGATCCATCAACCGGACAAAACAAGTTCTATGGAGAATTTTTGATCAACGCCCAGGGAGAAGATGTGGTCGCCGGGATTCGTACCCCCCAACCCGTGGCCGAAATGCCCAAGTGGAATCGCAAGGTCCATTCCCAGTTGCTCAAAATCAAAACGATCCTGGAAAAACACTACAAGGACATCCAGGATATCGAGTTTACCATCGAACGAGGCCATCTTTACATGCTGCAAACCCGTACCGGTAAGCGAACCGGCGCCGCAGCGGTAAAGATCGCCTGCGACATGGTAAAGGAAAAACTGATTAACGAGAAAACGGCTCTCTGCCGTATCCCGGCCAACGATCTCACGCAGTTACTGCTGCCTAGTTTCGATGCCGGCGCCCTCGAATCAGCAACGGTCCTGACACGTGGTCTGCCAGCCTCTCCCGGTGCTTCCGTGGGCAAGCTGGCTTTCACAGCCGAGGAAGCCGTGGAAAGAACCGCAGCAGGTGAATCGGTTCTGCTGGTTCGCAACGAAACCAGTCCGGAAGATATTGACGGGATGCATAGTGCAGCTGGCATTTTGACCAGTACCGGTGGTATGACCAGTCATGCTGCCGTGGTAGCCCGTGGCTGGGGACGCTGCTGCGTCGCCGGCGCTGGCGAGGTACAAATCAACGAAAAGTCCCGTAAGATCACGATTGGGGGCAAGGTCTTTACCCACAAAGACACCCTCTCCCTCGATGGCTCAACCGGAGCAGTGATGACCGGTACCGTCGAAACGAAAACACCAAAACTTTCTGGTGATTTCCTGAAAATCATGCGATGGGCTGACAAGCATCGTACGCTGGACATCCGCACCAATGCGGATACCCCTGAGGATGCCAGTCGAGCGCGTGAATTCGGGGCCCAGGGTATTGGACTCTGCCGTACAGAACACATGTTCTTCCAGGACAATCGTATCATCGCCATGCGGGAAATGATCCTCGCAGAAGACCAGGCCAGTCGCCAAGCAGCACTGAAGAAACTGCTGCCCTACCAACGCAAGGACTTCATCGGCATTTTCACCGCAATGAAAGGGCTGCCTGTCACGATTCGACTGCTGGATCCACCGTTGCACGAATTCGTACCCCATGACACCAAGAGTCAACAGGAACTGGCAAAACACATGGGCATCAAGCCGGCCGTCGTTAAGACACGGGTTGACCAACTCCATGAAGCCAATCCCATGCTCGGACACCGTGGTTGCCGACTCAGTGTGACGTACCCGGAAATCCTGGACATGCAAGTGACGGCGATCGTGGAAGCCGTGATTCATTGCAAGAAAAAACAAGTCAATGCGAAAGCGGAAATCATGATTCCACTGGTCGGTACGGCCAACGAACTCCGCTTATTGCGTGAACGCGCTGAACAAGTCGTCGCCCAGGTTAAGGAAAAGAAGAAATACACGCGGGCCCTGGATATCCTGATCGGAACCATGATCGAGATTCCACGTGCTGCATTAACCGCGGATGAAGTAGCTGAACACGCCGATTTCTTCAGCTTCGGTACCAATGACCTGACCCAAATGACCTTCGGGTACAGTCGCGATGACATCAATACCTTCCTGCCGGACTACCTGAAAACAGAAATCCTGCCAGGTGATCCTTTCCAGTCGCTGGATACCACGGGAGTCGGCCAACTGGTCGCCATGGGAGTCCAGAAGGGACGAGCCACCAAGAAGGGCCTCAAGGTCGGTATCTGTGGTGAACATGGCGGCGATCCGGCTTCCATCGGTTTCTGCCACCAGGTGGGGCTCAACTATGTCAGTTGCTCGCCATTCCGAGTTCCCATCGCGCGACTTGCCGCTGCCCAGGCCGCTCTAAGTTAAGCCGGTTGGTAACACCATGCTCCCGCAACGAATGAACATTTTCCGACAGGAACCTACACATGAGTGATCTTCACACGCTGTATGATGAAGCCGAAAAACTCAAGGATGCTGGCAACCTCGATGAGGCGATTGCCAAGCTGCATGAAATCCTCGAACAGGATGACAATTTTGTACTCGCACACCTCACGCTAGCCGTGGTCTACGGACGCGTTAACAAGCACGAGGAAGCGGTACGACATGGGGAAAAGGCCTGCGAGTTGGAACCCAACGAAGCCTTCAATTACACCGCCATGAGCGTGACCTATCAACGAGCCTTTGCTGGCACCCAGAACCAGCAGTACATCCAGATGGCTGAAGATGCCATGGCCAAGGCCCACATGATCCAGGCCAACGGATAGAGCGTTGCGGGTCTCGAGGACGATCAACCGGACTGAATCTGAAGTCCCGCGTCGTTGATCTCATAGGGAATGATGTCATCGCTGCAGGCACTGCCACGGTGCTTGGCCACGTAGAGCGCCCGCCCCATACGATTTCCTTCACGCACCTTGCCCATGTAAATCAACGTGTTGGCATTGGACAGAGCATCCCCTTCATCCAGCGGACGTTCTATCATCTCGTGCAACATCGACTCATGAGAAGTGTAAAGCAACAGGCTACCCAGGGCCTGCGAATCATAAGCATGATGACTTACCTGCTCTGAAAGCTCTCGGTAACGCTGGCGAAACAGGTCGCGAGCTACCCACTCGGCCTCCTTACGAACCACCTGGTGGTAAACATACTCAAACAGGTTCAACTGGATCGAGTCATTAGGTCGACCCACCGGCTCCACCCCGTCGACCACCAACCGCCGGACCCCCCGGACAAAATTTCCGTACAGGAACGTGATCGTACGACGTAACTTGTGATTCAATTCCGCTTGCCATTCGTGCCACTCTTCCCATTGCAGATCCTGGCGAGTTACACGGCGCCCCTGGTAATCGAAAACGTGCAGATAATCTCCGTGATTTCGCTCCGGGCTAAATAACTCATTCCAATCCTTTGGCTCCTGGGCGGGAGTCGCTTCCAACACGCGGGAATGCATGCGCTGGGCATAGTCGACGTGGTTCTGCGAATCACCACGGGCCCCCAGGTCCAGGATAATACCGGCATGATCCTCGGCAGCCAGGCCCGCCTGGGCATATTGGAGCCCCAGTTGCGTCTTGCCAATGCCCGTGGCACCAACCACCACCGTCAGCGTCCCTGGTAGAAATCCACCACCAAGTAACTCATCCAATCCAGGAACTCCTGTACTCTGTCGATTCACCTGCATACCTTTCGCTCAATCCTCTCTGGCTGAACCCTGCTCGATATCAACGTTCGCGATTAACGCAGCTCCTGCCAGGCGGCCAACAACCAGGTGGCAGCCTGTTCCACATCTTGCTGGCTGGTAGAACGCCCCAGGCTCAAGCGTACCGTGCCACGAGCCGTTTCTGGCGGCAAGCCGATGGCAGCCAGGGTGCTCGATAGCGTCGTCTCACCGCTGTGACAGGCAGCACCGGTCGAAGCACACAACTGGGGCACCCGTTCCAGCAATTCCCCTCCCGTGACTCCAGGAAAATTCACGCTGAGAGTATTCGGCAAGCAGGGCACCTCCGACCCGTTACAGGTTAATCCTGCCCCCACGCCGGCAACCAGTAACTCTCTTAGTTTATCACGCAACGGCCCCACCCGATCCTGCATCCCTGCCAGCCCATCGCGGGCTAACTCAGCGGCCTGCCCCAGTCCCACCAGGTAGGGAACATTTTCAGTACCCGCACGCCTGCCAAACTCGTGGCTGGCTCCATGCATGAACGGTTCCAACTCCACTCCACTACGCACGTATAATGCCCCCACCCCCTTGGGAGCGTAAAGCTTGTGTCCCGCAATGGTCAACAAGTCGACTCCCAGTTCATTTACCTGGGTCGATATTTTTCCCATGCTCTGTGCCGCATCCGTGTGCAGGAGCACACCGTGAGCCCGACAGATCTCAGCAATTTCAGCGATAGGCTGGATCGTTCCAATCTCGTTATTGGCATGCATAACACTCACCAGACGCGTGTCAGGGCGCAACAATGCCTCCACTTCCGATGGTGAAACGACCCCCTGTGAGTCACAACCCACGACACTTACCTCGCAACCACAACGCTCCAGGTAGTTGGCTGGGGCCACGATCGCCGGATGCTCTAATGAAGAAATCACCAGGTGCCCGGATCCACCGGGATTTTCACGACAGAAAACTCCCTTGAGCGCCTGGTTATTACTCTCGGTGCCTCCCGAGGTAAAAACAATCTCGTCAGCCTGGGATCCCAGCAAGCAAGCGACCTGCTCACGAGCACGTTGAACCGCCTCCTGACACAAACGACCGGGCCCGTGGCTACTGGAGGGATTCCCGTGATGCTGGGTCAAAAACGGCTCCATCGCCTGGTGGACCTGCGGAGCGATCGGGGTCGTCGCATTATAGTCAAAATACAAGTGCGTCATGGTGTTTCGTTAAGTCATTCAGGTGGGTGAAACGCAAACCAACTCTTGCAGTAAAACCGACCGGCAGACAGGAGGCAAGGGTACCGCAAAGGGGGCCTGTACCGGAGTGCTAGCAAAGTTCACGTTTGACCGCTCTAAGCTAGGTAAATTATGTAAACCTTCCGCTTCAAACCAATCCGAGAAACCTCCTGATCTTCAGCAGGTCGATGTACAAGACTAACGACCTGTCTTTCTCTACGGTTGCACGAAAACTTATCCCGGAAACAGTCCCTTGCAGCGATTCCAAGACACATCGAGACTTGCCTCCTGGCATGCCGGGACGATACAAGCCATTTTCATCCTATTCGTTGCCTTCAGCGGAATACCGGTTTCTATCGGTTGGTGCCAGGATGAACCGCCCATCGTGGAATTACCGGAAACCGTGGTACCAGGACGTCCCAGTCCATTTCCCGCCAATCCACTCAGCACAGGAACCTTGTTGACACCCAATCGATCTGAAACGGATGCAACTCAGGTCGGCAGTTCCTACACGGTCATCAATGAGGCCGAGATCACTCGGACGCGGCAATCGAGTGTTGCCGAGGTATTACGAGGAAAGCTGGGACTGGATGTAATACGCTCCGGAGGATCAGGTGGAGCCACATCCATTTTCCTGCGAGGTGCCAACTCCCAGCACACGAAGGTGCTGATGGATGGGATTCCTATCAATGACCCCAGCCATCCGAACCGTGGATTTGATTTTTCCTCACTATCGGCAGACAACATTGAGCGCATCGAGATCCTCCGCGGCCCCCAGAGTATCCTGTACGGCAGCGATGCCCTGGGCGGCGTGATTAATATCATTACCAAGCGTGGCGAGGGTCCTCCCTCGATTCGCGCCAGTGGAATGGGGGGCAGTTTCGGCACGGCACGTACCTCGCTATCCATCAGCGGTGGAGACCAGGCCAGCTATTACTCGGTCAGCGGCGGCTATTCACACACGGATGGCATTTCAGCAGCCAGTGTTCTAAATGGCAACACGGAACCAGACCGTCATCGCAACGGCAATCTCTCCGGTCGATTTGGTTGGAACCTGTCAGAAAACCTGAACGTGGATTATGTCTTTCGTTATATCGATCGCGACCTGGAAATCGATTCCTATGATTTCACGGCAGGCTTCACGGATGACCTGCTGCGAGCCAATCTCAGCCAACAGTTCATGAACCGCATCCAGCTCCGCTCACTGAGCTGGGATGGGCTGGTGGAAAACAAGATCGGTTTTAGTCAGACGAACTATCTTCGCCAGGATACAGCAGTCATGTTTCCCGCCTTTGAACCGGCCGAATTCGATGGTCAGACTCGACAGGCAGATTGGCAAAGCAACCTGGTCGTTACCGAAAACCAACTGGTTACCGTCGGTGTGGACTATCTTCACGAGAGCGCTTCGAGCAACCTGAATCCACATCAACAACAATACAACACGGGAGTTTACCTGCAGGACCAAATCACCTTAACCGACCACTGGTTTGCCAGCGCGGGATTCCGCTGGGACAACCATAGCGCTGCCGGTAACGCATCCACCTACCGAATCAGTACGCGTTACCTACCCCCGGGAACGGGACGTGAGTTCCACGGTAGTATTGGCACTGGTTTTCGAGCTCCCGCACTGGCCGAGAATTTTTTCACCGGCGGTAACCCGGCACTTCTGCCAGAGAGGAGCCGAGGTTGGGACATCGGGATGCAACAGTCCTTCCTGGATGGCGTCATCATCCTGGACGCAACCTGTTTTCGCAACGATTTCAGGAACCTGATTGATTACGATTTCATTACCAACACGCTCCAAAACATCGGTCGAGCCCGGGCTACAGGCGTGGAAGTCTCCGGAACCTGCATCCTTACACAGCAGTCCACCCTCTCCGCCAATTACACCTGTACCGATGCGAAAGATCTCCAATTTGGTGGCAAGCTGGCACGACGACCGCACCATAAAGCAAGCCTGACTTACGGTCGCCAATCCCTTGATGAACGGACCCGGCTCAATGCCACGCTGCTCGTCGTTGGCGACCGGCTCGATCTACCTCAGCGCTACGGCGGCACGGTCCTGGATAACTACCTGTTGCTGAATCTCGCTGGCAGTTACCAATTGAACCCGCAGTGGGAACTCTTTGGACGAATCGACAACGTGACCAACGAGCAATACATCGAGGCGCTCGGTTTTGGAACGCCCGGAATTGCTGGCTATGCCGGACTCAACGTCACCTGGTAGCCAACAGGTAGTACAGGCTCGAGCTACCATGCCTGACTTCCTAGCGTGACTCGATCCGAAATCGGATCGGAACAATCACGTCAACTGGTTTCTTGACCGGTTTCTTGGCCGTCAGCATGAAACGCCACTGGCGCACCACCCGCAAAGCAGCAGTGTCGAGAGCGACATGACCACTGGATGCGTGAAGCCGGGCTGACCGTACCGTACCATCAGCCGCAACCATCACACGAATCTTGACCAGGCCTTCCTGTCTCTGCTGCAGGGCCTGTTCCGGATAGTCAGGGCTCGGGTTATACACGGGCCGTACCAGCGGTCGCTGGGCCACTCCCGGAGTCACCACGGCACCACCGCTGGCAGGCGACTGCGGGACTTGCCGCACCAGTTGATTGACCTGCAACGTTTGCTCCGTTGGAAACCGTTGCGTGGCAAGTTTTCCCTGATCGCGAGCACCTTCCGAAAATCGTGGCAACCGGCTTTCGGGAGGCGGCATAGCCCGGGCAGGCGACCGTTGCAACCGCTCTACACTGACCGCCATTGGCGTAACCGTGGGCACGGGCTGCGGCAAGGATTCCTCAACAGCTACCGGTAGGCGAGGCACCCGGGAAACATGACTCAGGCTGGCTACGCTCAGTGGCGAAGCAGCATCAGGCTGCCAGGCAGGTGGCAATTCAAAGGTAATCTCCTCCTGGTCCTCTGGCTCCGCTTCCAAGATTTCAACGACCAGGGCCAGCGGGGGTTGGGCAACGACCCAATGTTCACCACCCGGCGGAGGAATCAAGTCTGGAACCTGCCCCAGGAAACCCGGTAGTGACCAACCAGACAGCGTCCAGATGGCAGCCAGTACCAGGCTGTTACTCAACGGAAAAAAGAAAATCATGAGGGTCATGAACCAGGGAGACGTTCGCGAATGCTGATATTTTGTCATCGCCACGCGGGGACATGCTGCTGGCACGTAGGCCAGGCACGCACTCTGCAAAGGTCTACCCAGGGCATCACGTCGCATGCGGCCCGTGAGAATCATGAGACCTTCGCAGGTACCCCAGAATCCTGCCAAGCCACCCGAGATGACAGTCAGGATACATTGCAACAGCGGGATCCAGCGGTAACCAAGATAAAAGCGATGGACCCCGAAGGCACCCAACAGGACACCCAGCACCCCAGCTGTCGACCTCGCACACCCCGGCTGGTGAAATTCGCTGTCGAGCCGTAATTCGGGAAAATCAAACGGATCCATGCCAGTTAATCTGTTCCGATAAAACAACCGGTTACCCCGGAAACACCACGAACCAAGTCCTAGAACTTTAATCGGCTGGTCGTTTTTCAACCAGTCCCCAGACCCTGAATCCATCATCACATCATCCACCAGGAATCTTAATAGTAGACGAAGTAACTGTAATTTGTGAGAATAGGTAATTAGTCTATGATAGGGGCTGGTACTGATTTGACAGTACAGCAAAACTCGGGTGTTTCTGGAAGAGGAGAGGTTCTATGAGTTCGCGACGAAAAACCGGTTTTACACTGGTAGAGCTCCTGGTCGTGATCACGATTATTGGGATCCTGATGGGCTTGCTGATGCCTGCGGTGAGCATGGTTCGCGAGAGCGCTCGCCGTACCCAATGTTCCAACCGTACTCGACAACTGGCCATGGCCGTCAACACCTTTCACCAATCCAGGGAACGGTATCCCGGTTTTCGTGAATGGAAAGCACGCTGGAACCTCAATAAAACACCGATCCCGGCAGGTGCCAACAAGCCGGTCAGCTGGCTCACCGTCCTGTTACCCTACCTGGACCAGGAACCCACGGCCAATAAATGGGACAATCCAACCGTTCCCGTATCGAAGTTGCTCATCCCGCCGATTCCAACCTTTACCTGCCCCAGCGATACCACCCTGGCAACAACCCAGATGTTGGGCGAAGCGCCAGAAACTTCATACGTGGCAAATGCCGGCTGTGGCGTACCACTCAATAATCGCAAGTTACTCAAGGCCAATGGCCTGTTCCAGGACCTGGTTTTCTTTGACGGTCAGAATGCCCCCGCGGTTCATCTGCGGATGATTGAACTCACTGACGGGGCAACTCATACGATCGCCATCAGTGAAAATCTCCAGGCCCTGTACTGGCATCGTACGACGATCAAGCAAGCCACGCCGGTAACTGCGGCTGGTCTCTACCATGCCACGTCCCTGGCAAACTACACCGAGATTCTGAAGAATCGCAACAATAAGGCAACCTACGGCAACATCATGGTATGGTGGCCAAAGCCACCCGGAGGGGCCACCAAGGGTCTCCCCCGAGCCGAGCTTTCCAAGATGAACGGGGAAGCCATGAACAAGAACATCCGTGACCTGAATCCCACGGTGCTCATGCCCTATGCCGCGCGCCCTTCCAGTAACCATCGCGGTGGAGTCATGGTCGGTTTCGCCGATGGTCACACGGCCTTTATTACGGACGGCATCGACTATATTGCCTACCAATCGCTGATGACTCCGGACAATGCCAAGTCCAGCATGCCCAATCCCAGCTATCAATTGAAAACCACGGATCTGGGTAACTAACGGACCTGGGTAACTAGCTGGAACCAGCAAGAAAAAGGCCGCTACTTCTTACCCAGGCGGCGCTGGGCCTGAAAAAATTCCGTCAGGATGGAGCCGCAGTCCAGTGCTAATACTCCTGGCACAACCTGGACCTGGTGATTGAGCCGATCATCGTTAAGCAGGTGATAAAGCGATTCCACGCATCCTGCCTTCGAATCGGCCGCACCGTAAACCAACCGTGGCAGGCGCGACAACAGGATCGCACCGGCACACATCGGGCACGGTTCCAGCGTCACGTAAAGGGTACAGTGTTCAAGCCGCCAATCACCCAACGACTCGGCAGCCTGGGTAATCGCAATCATCTCGGCATGCGCCGTGGGATCATGTAACTGCTCCCGCTGGTTATGCGCCGAGGCCACAATACGTTCGCCATGCACGATCACGGCGCCTACCGGCACCTCTTCTTCCTGAACAGCCGCCTCGGCTTCCCGCAATGCGAGCCGCATGTAATGTTCGTCCAGCGGCCGGGGTACCTGGGGATCAAGAATCATCGTTGCCTGGCTTTCTTCCCTGGTCAGGGAAGTGTACGGATCCGAATATTACGTAAGGCAGCTTTCGTTTCCCATGTCGAAACCCCTAGCGGGCAGGAAAGATCCACTTCATTACGGATGGAAATCTTGTGCCCCTTCGTGACCTGGTCCACGATAACACGATCATCAATCCAGGTGCGAATACGCTCGGGCTCAACGCGTACCCGGATGCGATACCATTGGCCTCTCTTGAAATCCATGTACTTTGTCGTGTCGTTTTCCGAGGCATCTGCCCCATCAATGCTGGACAAACCCACGACCGTCCCACCCCAACCACCTACGATAAAACTGCAATAGGCCTTGTCTACCGGGAAAGTCAGACCACAGAAAAAATCATTGCCCTCCAGTCTCACAGCCTCCAGCTCTAACTCGTAGTTCATCCTGGGTAACTTGCCCGAGTAGGTGATACCGGTCATCGAGTAACCAAAGGCCATGTCAATTTGACCGTTTTTGATCTCCACATCTCCCTCACCACCAAATTCGGTCTTTTTCCAGTCACCAAGTGTTTTACCGTCAAACAGGGAACGCCAGGCCACCTGAGAACCGGAACGTCGCAACATGCGAGCGCCCAGGCGTGGACGGGGACTCTCCCCACGTCGCATGCGTGCACCACGAACAAGACGGCGATCCGGCACCCGCTCCATCGCATCAGCTGTCGGCACAGAAAAGCTTGTCCAGCCAACCAGGCACGTTAACAAACCAACAAACAGACCTGCCCAGGAAACAATACGTCGAGCAGATTTCGTTAAACAAAAAGGATTCATTAAGAGACTCTCCTCGATCAAGTGGCAACCCATTGCTCATCATGATACTGGGATCTGTCGGCAAAGCAACGAAAGCCGAGGAGAAACCGAACCCGAAAATCATCGGCACCCCCAAGAAACCGGGTACCCTCAAGCCAACTCAATTATTTATTCAGAATTAACTTGCCCTGGCGTGTAATCCGTAACTGGTACGTTTCACCAGAATGCTCGATATAAATTAACTTGCTGTCGCCAAACAATTCCGCAGATTTCCACGTTCGCGGTGATCGTGACGGCTCCGTGGGCTGCTCTATGCCGTCCTGAGATTCATCAACCATCGTTACCAACCAGTCTCCCTGCGATTGCAGCCACCGAGTCTTCAATATCGCTCAAAACGCTATACATCGCTTTAAGATCAGGGCAAAGAACCGCTTATTTCACTTTTCCCATGCGGGCATTTACCCTATAAAAAAAGCACTGTAATGCTAATGATACAAGGTGTCAATAAGAAGGGCCAGAAAAAGCAGTGCAATTTGATTATTGCTCTCTGCCGACTTTCGCCCTATTCCTGATGGCTCTAATTAACTCGCGCTACAGAAAACCGGAAGCAAATCCTGGGCACGACCTTATGCGTCAGACCAGGTATCCAGCTGGATAATCGCATTTTCTAACAAGACTATATCTCATTAACTAGCTGCTGCTCATTCCAGGCAGAACCAGGTCAGGACTGCACCAGGAAACTCGCTTCGCACTGCGCAATGGTTTCCCCGGTGTCCTCGCGAGTGGCGATCCCCTCCATCATCGCAACCTTGCGTTTCTGCCCGAGAGACTGCCCAACCAGGAGCACACGGCAACCGGTGGGCAACGGACTACGATACCGAATTTCACATTTTGCCGTGTAGCAACGCAATCCGTTCAGGTAGAGCCAGTTGGCCATGACATCGTCCAACAGGCTAAAAATAATTCCGCCGTGGGTGATCCCGTCGTATCCACAATGATCTGCTGCCGGCGTGAACTGGCCCCGACAGATCTCGCCGTCGAGATGAAACGGTACATGGAGGCCAAGAGGATTGCTGGGGCTACAGACAAAGCAATTATTAGCATCGTCTCGACCCGGTCGAGAATTCGGGTCCTGATTCATGATAGATATCCTTGGACAGGGAGGGTGCGAATCATTTTAGCGGTTGGGCTTAACCTGCCATGCGCCGTTCCGATTGACAGCGTGCCACTCCGCTTCACGCAATCTTGAACGCTTCGAGCATGCCACCCAAATCGAGTGATGCCCCTGCTAGTAATTGGGGGTCGGTGGTTGATAGAGGCTGGTATCCAGGTCACGAAACCAATCGATCGTCTTCTGCAACCCTTCCACCAACTCAATCGACGGTTCCCACTGGAGCTGACGACGCGCCAGGGTAATATCCGGCCGACGTCTCGCCGGATCATCCGCCGGCAGTGGCTTGGAAACCAACCCTGCCTCGCTACCAACAAGTTCCAGGACGATTTCGGCCAGTTGACGAATCGTGTACTCCGTGGGATTTCCGAGATTGACTGGCCCGATGAAATCATCTTCTGCAGCCATCATTTTTATCAGCCCCGCCACAAGGTCATCCCGGTAACAAAAAGATCGCGTCTGGGATCCATCACCGAATATCGTTAGCGGCTGCCCCTCCAGGGCCTGCAAGATAAAGTTCGAGACCACCCGGCCATCAAACGGATGCATCCGTGGCCCATAGGTATTGAAGATCCGTACCAACCGAATGTTTACACCGTGCATTCGGTGATAGTCCATGAAGAGCGTTTCTGCAGCCCTTTTACCCTCGTCATAACAGGCTCGGGGACCAATTGTGCTCACATTGCCTCGATAGTCTTCCGTTTGAGGATGAACTTCTGGGTCCCCGTACACCTCACTGGTGGATGCCTGCAACACTTTTGCTCCACACCGCTTAGCCATTCCCAGTACGTGGATTGCTCCCAACACTGAGGTCTTGACTGTCTTGATGGGGTTGTATTGGTAATGCCCCGGAGCGGCCGGACAGGCCAGGTTATAGATCTGGTTTACATCCAGTTGAATCGGCTTGGTAATATCGTGTTCGATCAATTCAAAATTGGGTTCCTTTAGCAAGTGGACAATGTTCTCACGCTGGCTGGTGAAGAAATTATCCAGGCAGAGAACGTGCGCCCCTCCGGCAACCAGGCGTTCACACAAGTGTGATCCCAGGAAACCACTACCCCCGGTTACCAGAATTCGCTGCTCAGCCGACACACCCAGGTCCTCACGAAAAGATTTCGACTGATTCATTCTCACCGTCCAATCCGGACAGCGTGCCCACATTACCGTGCTCACTTATCGAAGGTCAGTATAGGGAATATTTCCAGCAGCAGAAAGCGAACTCACACAGGCTTCCATACCCGAAATGCTAGCAAATCCAACTCGGGATTCCGCTGGACACCAGGGGGGCATTTCCCGTACTCTCTGCCCCCTTGCGAATAGACCATCCTGGGAAAGGAACTCCTGGTGAAACGACTACCGATTCTGGCTCTCTTGCTACTCTTGATCGCGGTTGGAGCTACCGTTCTGACACGCTTTTCAACGTCGGTATCAGCGGAAGATTTCCGCATGGAAACCGACGTATTTGCCGGTACCGATGCAAATCCAATCGTGGAAACACTGACGATTTTTCGAGGCCAGGTGATCTACGACTTCATGAGTTCCGAAGGAGAAGAAATCACGATCTTCAACATACCCAGGGGCACCCTGGTGCTGCTGGATACGCGTCGCAAACTCAAAACCACGATCACCACTAGCCAGTTAATGGCATTTACCGCAGCTGTTAAATCCGGCCCGGCTCCCATGAACCAGGGTCGTTTACTAGCGCCTCAGTTCCAGGAAAAATATGACGCGGCCAGCCAGGTGCTGACACTCTCCGATGTCCAACTGACCTATCGTGTCGAGGGCATCAAACCCCAGCATCCGGATTACGCCAAGCGATTCCAGTTGTTTGCTGACTGGTATGCGCGTTTAAATGCCACCCGGGTCGGCAATCCGCCCCCCTTTGGTCGCATCGAATTAAACCAGTCCCTGGCCAAGCGCGGCCTCATTCCAGCCCAGATCGAGCGGACCGTGGGGCCCGCAACATCACCGGAACGACAGAAAAAAATGCGCAGTCGCCACCTGACCAATTGGCAATTGACGGACACGGACCGCAAGCGGATCCACCGCGCGGAAGAATGCCGCAAGCATTTCCAAGAAGTGACCGCCGACCGCTACTGGCAAACGGCATCCATGCCTGCCGACACACCTGCAACCGACTGAAGGATCTCGCAGGCGAGACCGATTACTTCAGGGGCGTTTTCTTGAGGGCCTGATACTTCTTGAACTGGCCAGCCACCCCGGCTTGCTGCGTATCACCTGGATGAACCAGCACTCGATAATGCAGCGTCATGGTCTCACCTTTCTTCATCTGGTGCGAACCATCAATCGACTTATCCCCTTTAAAATGGTGCAAACCGAAAGGATTGGCCGTAAATAGACCGTAGGTCCGTACGTGCCAGTACGTCGGATAACGGAAGCTGGAGGGATGATTCATGATGGTGATACCAACAACCTTGCCCCCGGGAGCCGCCAAGCCATAGTAATCAACCCATGGCGCCGCCTTACCCCAAGCCGCCTTGTCCTTATCACCATGGGTATTGATCACATGTCCTGCTGGTTTCGAATCCACTTTCATGGCTCCGGCCACGCGGACACCAAAAGACCCCTCCTTGGTATCACCAAACTTGACGGGACCAGCGGACGCCGTCACGGTGGTATCAAAATCGATCCAATAAGAGCTACCCTGGCTCCCAAAAGTCAAGCGTCGCACATCCTCGCACACCTTTTTGCCGTCGGCGGACATCCAGTCATTACGACTGACGATCACGGCCTGCTCACCACCCTCGACCTGTTCGAATTTCCTGTGAATGATCTTGCCATGGTCTTTATTTTCACTCCAGAAATCGATCCCGTTTACGTCTCCGTGTGTAAACCAGAACGAACGATGGTGGACATGATCACTGCGTTCGGTACCAAGAGCTTCACGCATCGGATAACCGCGCGTCATTTCTTCACCATGCGGTCCAATCAATGGCCAAAGAATCGGCTTGGCACCTGAAAACACGAGGTACCGTGTGAGCAGCTTGCCGTTTCGACTTACCGTGATTCCCTTGTCATCCTGCTGCAACACGAATTCCGCCGACTGAACCGCGGGTGACAACACCATCCAGGCAGCCATCAATCCCAAGCCCATCGTCCAACATTTCATGCTTTTAATCTTGTGCAGCATCGAACACGTCTCCTCTTTTCTTTGAGTTTTCCCGAACGGTTGTTTCCGCCTGGCCGCTGCCAGCGCGTTGACCATCCTAGCCGGTCACCGGCACGATGACCAGCATTGCCCGCTGGCAACCAGGCACCGAGACAACTAGCTCCATCGAGGGGATCTAATACACCCAAGCTGCCCCTGCCAAGGAAAACCAAACTTATCCACCTATTTTACCGATACTACGCATTAGACCTAGATAGCTCATATTATCCACCTGGAATCCATCATCCCTTTCATCGATCAGAACTGGCCTCACCGGTTCTGTAGCATCATACGAGGTGAGCCACTATGCCGGCAACGACTGTCCGAATTGCGAACGTCCGCGACCTACGCAACTATGTTTATGAGTACATCTGCGATCAAAACCAACTGGAAGCCGGTGCCTTCCACATGTCCGAAAGGATTCTCACACGTCTCGGCAAGCCTTGCGGCATTCTCTACTGCCTTTTTGGCCCCCGCAGTGTGAAATTGACTGCTGTCTGGGAAACGGATCGCAACACGGTTCTGTTTTACGACTCGGCTGGCGGGCGAAGCCAGCATGTTCAGGTGGAAGGCCCCACACTGAAGCATGTTCGCATGCACCAGCAGCCTGAACCCCAGGCTGCCTGAGGCGTTTTAATCCGTCCAATGTTTCCGGTCGAGCAGGACGTTTCGACCTTTCCCCCCTTTTCACGGAGGTCTAGCTGGTGCTTGTTCTTTCACGCAAAGAGACTCAAATACTACACCTAGGAGATTCAATCACCATTAAGATCGTGGGAATTTCCGGCGATCAAGTCCGCCTGGGGATCGAAGCCCCCAGGGAAATACGCATCCTTCGCGACGAACTCACTGCCCACGCTGAACCGACGGCCTAATTAGGGACCTGGTAGACTGGGGGATTAACGGAAAGTAAAATCGGATTAAAACCCCTCATAAGAGTGGTATTAATCCGTAACAATTTCCTTTAACATCCATCAACGATCGTAAATGCTTTTTGACATTTTCGGCTGAGTCGGTTATCTTTAAACCCGAATTTAACGCTTTTCAGGAAGATCCAAATGCGTCACAAATTCGAACCTTCCGATAACTTCCAACAGGCCCACCTGGTCAAGACAGACCGACACATTGAGTGGTAGCTCATTACTTCACAGTGAATGAATCATACGGAGAGAAAATTCCATGAGGTGCAAAGGTAATAACGTAAGTCGTCGCGGTTTCATGCACGTTGGCTTTCTCGGTGGTCTGGGGATCACCCTTGCTGACTTTTATCGAATGAAGCAAGCGCAGGCAGATCAAAAGTTTTACGAGAGTAAAGAAGGAACCGCCAAGTCGGTCATCTTTATTTACTTCCCCGGGGGGATGGCTCACCAGGAATCATTTGACCCCAAACCTTACGCACCGCTGGAATACCGTGGCCCGATGAATTCAATCGCCACCAAGATTCCCGGTTACCGGATTGGTGAAACTCTTAAGCAGACCGCCCAGATCGCTGACAAGATTACCATTTGTAATTCGATGTCACACGGCGAAGCTGCTCACGAACGCGGCACGCACAACATGTTCACGGGTTATCGCCCGAGCCCTGCACTACAGTTTCCCAGCATGGGTACGGTAGTCAGTCATGAATTTGGGTCCCGCAACAACCTGCCTCCCTATGTCTGCATTCCCAACCAGCCGAACGTGTTTGCCGGAACGGGATATCTCAGTTCCTCGTTCGCACCGTTTAGCCTCGGTTCAGACCCGGCCAGTGGCGGTTTTACCGTCCGCGACCTGAAGTTGCCGGGCGGAGTGGACGACACGCGTTTTGCTCGTCGTCGCAAGATCCTGGATGCGGTCAATGACCACTTCAAAACCAAGGAAAAGGGTGACTCGCTGGATGCAGTCGACTCGTTCTACCAACGAGCCTACAGCATGGTTAGCTCGCAGAAGGCTCGCGAGGCATTTGATATCAACAAGGAAGACGGCAAGCTACGCGATACTTACGGTCGCAACACTGCCGGTGCTCGCTTACTGATGGCTCGACGCCTGGTAGAAGCCGGTGTTCGCTTTGTCACGCTCACCTACGGTGGTTGGGACATGCACTCGAACATCTCCAATGGTTTCAAGGGTTCGATGCCCGCATTCGACCAGGCCTACGCCGCCTTGATTCGCGACCTGGATGATCGTGGACTCCTTGATTCCACTATGGTTTGCACAGCCAGTGAATTCGGTCGTACGCCCAAGATTAACGGCAGTGCTGGTCGCGATCATTGGCCCAAGGTATTCAGCGTATTAATGGCTGGTGGCGGCATCAAACGAGGATCTGTTTACGGCTTGTCCAACCCGACAGCCAGCGAACCCGAAGAAGACGCCCTCAACGTGGAAGACTGGGCCACCACGATTTACAAGTGCATGGGAATCACGGCCGACAAGGAGCTGATGGCACCCGGCGACCGACCCATCGAAATCTGCGATGGCGGAAAAGTCCGACAAGCGCTATTGGCTTAGTCAGCACAAATAGACTGGCCACCGGAAACCCTGGTGGCCAACACGGTACATGATTGCTGCAAGCCATGTCTCATCCCTGAGCATGGCTTGCTGTTTATAACGGAAAGCATTTTCTTACGCATTGAAACTAGAAATGGATGGAAGCATGCGACACCAACAACAACGAGTCCTGAGTGCTATCGCCGCCTTACTGATGCTGCTGGGCACCAGCCTGCAGGCTGCCTCACCATCGCTCAGTGGCATTGAACCTCGCGGAATTCAGCGAGGCGTTGAATCCATCCTTTCCTTCAATGGCGCACGGATGGCGGACGCCAAGGAAATCCTTTTCTATAGCCCCGGCATTGAAGTCCTGAAGCTGGAAGCGACCGCCGCTAGTGCAAAGGCCACGGTCAAAGTTGCTGCAGATTGCCGCATGGGCCAACATGTCGCCCAGGTACGAACGGCCAGTGGCGTTTCCGAGTTCAAGACATTTTACATTGGCCCCTTTTCCTCGGTCCCCGAAAAAGAACCCAACAGTGAATTCAGCGAACCCCAGGCACTGGAGCTGAATATCACCGTCACCGGTACCGTGCAAAACGAAGACGTTGATTACTTCGTCGTGGAAGCCAAGAAGGGGCAACGCATTTCAGCCGAAGTCGAAGCCATGCGACTGGGGACAACCCTGTTTGATCCTTACGTGGCCATCCTGGATAGCAAGCGTTTCGAGCTGTCCTCGGCCGACGATTCCCCACTGGTCTGGCAGGATGCCATTGCATCGGCAATCGCACCGGAAGATGGCAAGTACACCATCGAGGTTCGCGAGAGCGCTTATGGCGGCAGTGGTAGTTCACGTTACCGGCTTCACGTGGGAACCTTTCCCCGACCAACCGCTGTCTATCCGGCCGGCGGCAAGATGGGCGAACAGACCAAGGTGACCTTCCTGGGTGACCCCAGCGGGGACCTGGTTCAAACCATCGATTTGCCCGCTGAACCCGTGGAACAATTCGGCCTGGAGCCCAAGGCCGATGGCCAGGTTGCTCCTTCACCGAATCCTTTCCGGCTCTTCCCCCATGGAAACGTCCTGGAAGTAGAACCGAACGACAAGGAGACGGAAAACGCGACCCCAGCTGAGTTACCACTCGCTTTCAACGGCATCATCGAAAAGAAAGGGGATGTCGATTGTTTTCGTTTTGCAGCCAAGAAAGGTCAGGTCTGGGACATTGAATGTTTTGCCCGACGCGTACGTTCCGGCCTGGACCCGGTCATGCACCTCTTCAAGGCGGACGGTAGCACCATTACCGGCAACGACGACTCCCGGGGCCCGGACAGTTACTTCCGATTTAGCGTACCCGCTGACGGAGAATACGTACTACGCATCATGGACCATCTTGGTAGGGGTGCAAAGGATTTCGTTTATCGCGTCGAGATGACCCAGCCCAAGCCTACCCTGGCCGTGGGAATTCCACGTGTTGCACGTTATTCGCAGTATCGCCAATGGATCGTGGTTCCAAGAGGAAATCGTTTTGCTTCTTTAATGACCGTAAGCCGCAGTAATTTCGGTGGCGACGTCGTACTCGATCCACAAAACATGCCTGCCGGAATCAAGATTCATGCCGAGGCAATGCCGGCCAACGCCAGCACGATGCCCGTCGTCTTCGAGGCAGCCGCAGATGCCCCAATCAGTGGAAAGCTGATCGATTTTACGGCCCGACATGCTGATCCCAAGCAGGACATCAAGGGTGGATACAAAAATCGGGGTGACTTCATTCGAGGTGGCCCCGGACAATCCATCTACTGGACAGTCGATGTAAATCGCATTCCTGTCTGTGTGGTTGACGAAGTACCCTTCCGACTCGAGATCATCGAGCCCAAGGTACCCATCGTTCGCAATGGCTCCATGCAATTGAAGATCGTGGCCCACAAGAAAGAGGGCTGGGACGAACAGATCAACCTGCAAATGCCTTTCCGGCCACCGGGGATCAGTGCCACTAGCTCGATCAACATGCCCAAGGGTAAGAACGAAGTGTTTTACCCGATCAGTGCCAATGGCAGTGCTGGGATCAAGAAGTGGAAATACTACATCATTGGTTCCGCTAATGCGGATGGCAGCGCCTGGGTTTCCTCCCAGCTGGCAACTCTCGAAATTTCGGAACCCTTCCTGGCTTTTGAAATGCAACGTGCTGCCACGGAGCAGGGTAAGGATACTGAAATCGTCTGCAAGATTAACCAGGCAAAAGAATTCCCGGACAAGGCCAAGGTCGAACTGCTGGGGCTGCCGGCCGGTGCCACGACCTCACCACTGGAGATCACCAAGGACACCAAGGAACTGGTCTTCCCGATTAAGACCACCAAGGAAACCCGCGCTGGAACTCACAAGAATATTTTCTGTCGCGTGGTTATCACGCAGAACAGTGAATCGATCCTGCACAGCCGCGTGGGGGCCACGGAATTCCGTGTCGATAAGCCTTTGCCACCCAAGAAAAATGAGCCACCCAAGCCGGCTCCGGTGGTGGCCAAGAAACCAGAACCCAAGAAGCCTGAAGCTCCCAAGAAGGTACGCTTGACCCGGCTACAACAACTGCGGCTGGATGCCAAGAAGAAAGCCGAAGGCGCAGCTGGCGGTGGCGGTGGCGGCGAATAGCCAACCGTTGCCCGACAGAAAATAGATACGGTTTAGACAAATCAAGCTAGGACACATAGAAACCGGCAATCACGTAAAGGTTGCCACAGCAAGGGGAAAATCAAATGCGTTGCGGACGAATTGTAACCCAGGGATTGGCGATGTTGACGCTCTTTAGCTTCCTGGCAACCAGCCAGGCAGCTGAAACCGCAAAGATCACGAAAGTCAATGTCTACCCAACGGAGGTCTCCCTGAAATCCAACCGGGATCGTCAGGCCATCATCGTGCAATCCGTTGATGCCACGGGGATCACGCGTGACGTGACTAGCGACGCCAAGTTTTCCCTGGACAAGACCGAACCCGTGCAATTGAAGGCCAATACGCTCTATCCCCAGGCTGACGGAGAGGCCAAGTTAACGGTCGCCTACGGTGGACACCAGGTCGTCGTACCGATCCAGGTCACCGAGGCCCAGACCGATCGACCGATTAGTTTTCGCCTGGACATCATGCCTATCTTTATGAAAGGTGGTTGTAACACGGGTAGTTGCCACGGGGCAGCTCGTGGCAAGGACGGTTTTCGGCTCTCGCTCTTTGGTTTCGACCCTGCCGGCGACTATTTTCGCCTAACACGTGAGTTACCAGAACGCCGGATTAACCTGGCCGATCCCGCAAACTGCCTGCTCATGGAAAAATCAACCGGCACCACACCGCACACGGGTGGCAAGCGATTTTCTGCCGACAGTGAACTCGGGCAAACCATGATGCGTTGGCTCAATGCGTCGGTACCCGATGATCCGGGAGAGGTCCCTGCAGTACTGAGCTTACACATGTATCCACCTAATGCGGTCCTGGATGGTGACGGAGCAGAACAACAACTGAACGTGCTGGCGCGCTATGCAGATGGCACCACGCGTGATGTCACATCGCTGGCCTTTTTCATGACCAGCAACGCGACATCTGCAGAAGTCGATCAGAAAGGTGTCGTTACGGCACACGCACGTGGTGAGGCGTTCCTCATGGCACGTTTTGAAACACACACCACGGGCAGCCAGTTTGTCGTCCTGCCCAAGGGACTGCAGTTCAAGGACCCCAAGACGCCCACGTTCAATTACGTCGATGAATTTGTCCATCAAAAACTGAACAAGCTGCGGATTACGCCTTCCGAAGTCTGCTCAGATGAGATCTTCCTGCGTCGTGTTTACCTGGATATCGTGGGCGTGCTCCCGAGTGCAGACGAATACCAACGTTTCATGGCCAGTGCCGATCCCAAGAAACGAGAATTACTAATCGACGAGTTACTCAGCCGCAAGGAATTCGTCGAAATCTGGGTCATGAAGTGGGCCGAGTTGCTCACCATTCGTACGACACAGCAGGTGACGTACAAGTCCATGTTGCGTTATTACAACTGGCTGCAGGCCAAGATCGCCAGCAACGTCCCCATGGATGTGATGGTCCAGGAGTTACTTGGATCGAACGGAGGCACGTTCACCAACGCTGCGACCAACTACTACCAGAACGAGACCAATACCTTGAAAGTCTCCGAAAACGTTGCCCAGGTTTTCATGGGGATGCGTATCCAGTGCGCCCAGTGCCACAACCACCCCTTCGATCGCTGGACCATGAATGACTACTACAGTTTCGGGGCATTCTTCTCACAGATTGGTCGCAAACGAGGTGAAGATCCTCGTGAAACCATTGTCTTTAATAGCAACAGTGGAGAAGTGAAGCACCTGGTCGGTGGCCGGGTGATGAAGCCCAAGTTCCTCGGTGGCGAACAGCCTGAAGTGAGTGGCAAAGATCGTCGCGTCGTGATGGCGAAGTGGCTGGCGTCTGCAGAGAATCCGTACTTCGCTCGCAACCTGGCTAACATCGTCTGGGCCCATTTCATGGGTCGAGGCATTATTGAACCAGTCGACGACGTGCGTGTCAGCAACCCTGCCGTCAACGAAGAACTGTTATCAGAACTGGCAAAGCGTTTTACCGACTACAACTATGACTTCAAGAAACTGGTCCGGGACATCTGCATGTCTCGCACCTACCAGTTGTCGACGCAAACCAATGAGTCCAATGCAACCGATCTGAGTAACTTCTCGCACGGTGCCCTTCGACGCATTCGTGCCGAGGTCCTTTACGATGCAATTAGCCAGGTCACTGAGACCAAGGACAAGTTCCCGGGATTGCCTCTCGGTGCTCGTGCCGTACAGATTGCCAATGGCAATACGAGCAGCTACTTCCTGACTACGTTTGGCCGTGCCAAGCGAGAAAGCGTTTGCTCCTGTGAAGTAAAAATGGAACCGAACCTGTCCCAGGCACTGCACCTGATCAATGGCACGACGGCCAACAGCAAGATCCAGTCGGGCAAGTTGGTGGAACGAAGCTTCGCGGAAAAACGAGCCGCTGTCGATGCTGCCACTAAAACCAGGACCACCGCAGTCCAGGCGCAAGAGGTTGCCATGAAAAACCTCGTAGCTGTCCAGGAAAAAGTGACCAAGGCGCAAGCCGCCGTGCAGACGGCCGAAACTCTCCTGGCCGCTGCGACCAAGGCCCAGCAGGATGCTGCTGCCCAGCAAAAGCAAGCTGCGGATGCCGCCCAGAAAGATGCGGCCAACAAGGACCTGCAGGCGACTGCTGAACAGGCAACCAAGGGCGCCGCGGAACTGGAAGCCAAGCGTAAAGCCGCCGAAGAAGGCCTGGCAGCAGCCAAGAAGGGCCTGGCGACCGTTACCGCTGAGCAGGTCGCTGCAACCAAGGCCAAGCAGGAAGCGGACGCTGTGGTGGCCAAGGCGGATGACCTGATCAAGGCCCTCACCCTGGAGGCCAATCCACAAACTGTGATTGAAAGCCTCTATGTTCGCTGCCTGAGTCGCAAGCCGACGGCAACCGAGTTGAAATCACTGGGAACCATCCTGGAAGCATCAAAAACGGAAGAGCACCAGCAAGTGGTGGAAGATATCTTCTGGTCGTTGCTGAACTCCCAGGAATTCCTTTTCAATCACTAAACCACGACCTTGCGTACTATTTCCTACCTGACTTTTCGCTACACCCATGTAGTAAAACTCTGTTATACGAGACTCCAAGATGAGCAAGAATCCAACGATCCAGATCGCATTGGTACTAGCATTCCTTTTCTCGCAACTCACGGCCATCCAGGCTGAAGAGAAAAAAGAAAACGGTAAGAAAGCCAATAAGATTACTTTCGATGACCACATTATGCCCATCTTCCGAGCCAAGTGCCTGAGTTGCCACAACCCCAACAAGAAAAGCAGTGGCCTGGACATGAGCAGTTATACAAGCTTGATGGTAGGTGGAAGTTCTGGTGAAGTAATCGAACCCGGAAGCGCCGAGGACAGTTACCTGTACATGCTGGTGACCCATGATTCCGAACCGTTCATGCCACCCAAGTCGGACAAGATGGCGACGGATATCTTGAATCAAATCCGTGATTGGATCGATGCGGGTGCTCCGGAAAACGCCGGAAGCAAACCGTTGGTCTCCAAGAAACCCAAGTTCGATCTCGCCCTGGCAGCTCCGGGAGGCAAGCCTGATGTTGCCCCGATGCCGGGACGCCTGAGTCTCGAACCCTTGACCCAGACAACGCGGACAGGTGCCGTCACGGCCATGGCCTCCAATCCCTGGGCGCCCATCATTGCGATCGCGGGACAAAAACAAATCCTTCTTTACAACAGCAAAACACTCGAACTGGTCGGCACGCTGGCCTTCCCAGAAGGCATTGCTCATTCGCTCAAGTTCAGTCGTAACGGAAACTTATTACTGGCCGGTGGCGGACGCGGAGCAGCCCTGGGCAAAACGATCGTCTGGAACCTGAAAACAGGTGAGCGAATTATCGAAGTTGGCGACGAACTGGATAGCGTGCTTGGTGCAGACATCAGTGCAGACCAGACCCTGATCGCACTGGGTAGTTCCGGCAAGGTGATCCGAGTCTATTCAACACTGACCGGTGAACTGGAATACGAGATCCCCAAGAAACATACCGGTTGGATTTGTGCCGTCAGCTTCAGTCCTGATGGTGTCCTGCTAGCCACCGGAGACAAGAATGGCGGCACCTTTGTCTGGGAAGCTGAAACCGGCCGCCAGTACCTGGAACTCAAGGCACATAGCAAGATGATTCGAGGACTTTCCTGGCGATCGGATTCGAACATCCTCGCCTCCTGTAGTGAAGATGGGTCGATCCGTCTCTGGGAAATGGAAAACGGCGGCCAGGTCAAGAACTGGGGCGCGCACGGTGGTGGCTGTATGTCTGTTGAATTTGCACGAGATGGGCGACTGCTCTCCTGCGGACGAGACAAGGTTACCAAGCTCTGGGACCAGAACGGCAAGCAACTGAGAGCTTTTGAAGCCCTTCCCGAGATCGCCTTGCATGTCACTTTCTGCGACGAAACAAACCGCGCTATCGCTGGCGACTGGAACGGTGAAATTCGAGTCTGGGATGCGGCGGATGGTAAACGTATCGCCAACCTGACTGCCAATCCACTGTCATTGTCACAGCGACTGGAACAATCCACCAAGCTGTTAGCCGAATTAAAAGCCAAACATACTCCCTTGGCTCAGGAAACAACTGCGTCCGCGGCAGCCTTGGCAAAAATCCAGGCAGATCTTGCCAACAGTCAGAAATTAATGGCCGACAGCAAGAAGGGCGTGGATACCACAACGGCACAAATCGCTGCCTACCAGAAAACAATTGCTGGATTGACCACCGAATACCAGGCAGCTACGAAGATCGTCAGCGCCCTGGAACCGGTTGTTCCCCTGTTGAATGAATCGCTCGCCAAGGCACAGGCCGCCGCGGCCAAGGCCACCGGTGACAAGGAACTGGCTGACCTTACTGCTAAGTTGCTCGCTACCAGCAAGGCGCGAGCTACCAACCTGGATGCCAACCGCAAGGTAGCAGCCGCTAAGAATGCAGAACTCACGAAGGTCAAGGCAACGATGGCGACCGCCGAAAAAGCACTAGCAACTGCCCAGGCTAATCTCAAGAAAGCCCAGGAAGCAATTACCAAGGACACCGCGGCCCTGAAACCTGCACGAATCAAGGCGGCCTACGACAAGAACCGCGCCGACGAGGCAGCCCAGGCCGTCGCGAATAGCGAACAACAAGTCAAACAATGGCAGGACGAACTCGCCTTTGTCAAACTACTCACTGCCCTCTTCGCCAAACGGACCGCTGCCGAGGAAAAGCTGCTGGCCCAACAGGAACAGCTCGCCCTGGTAACCACTAAAGCCAACGAAGTCAAAGCGGTCTATAACGGTGCCAAGGACAAGCTGACGGCTGCACAAAAAGTAGCAACCACGTCCAAGCAGCAATACGAGACAGCCGGTTCCGAACTGGACAAGTCCCAGAAAGCTTTTGCTGCTGCAGAAACCGATCACCGTACGACCGTCGCTGCAGCCGATGCCCTGGAAAAGGCCCTGGTGCCACTCAAGGCAGCTATTAAACAAGCCGAAGTCGCAGCCAAGACATCGGGCGGTGACAAGGAATTAGTCCAGGTCGCCACAACACTCAAAACGCTTTCCGGAAAAAAGACAACCGAAAAAGATGCAAAACGAAAGGCCGCAGCTGAAAAGGTCGTAGTCATGAACAAGGCTAAACAGGTCGTTGCTGACATGCAAAAACGCACCGCGACCGCCAAGGCAGCACTCGATGCAGCCGCCGCGAAGGTCACGGAAATGGCCAAGGTCGCCGAGAGCGAAGCCGCCAAGTCAGCAGCAGCCGACAAGGAAGTTGCAGGAGCCACAGCCAAGGTCGCCACGGAACAACAAATCGTGGACAAGATTAACCAGGAACTGGACCTGGCCCGGACCCCGAAATCTGTGGCCGTCGAAAAGCAGGAACCGGCTAAGAAATCCTGAGTCAGGCAAACTCAGTAAAACGACCAAACCGGCAAAGCGCATCAAAAAAGGCCCCTCGTGATCGAGGGGCCTTTTTAATGCGCTTTTCAATATGGACCACTGATTCTATTCGCGCGGACGAATCGCACCTGTCAGCCCGGAATAATCCATCCGGTCCTGGTCATGCCAAAGCGGCTGGCCCAGGGCGATTCTTTGTCGCAAGATCTCGATCTTGTCCTCGGACCCGGCCGGTGCATTCGTTGGCGCACAGTCCTTGGGGGGATTATAATCTTCATCATGCCCATACTTCACAATTGCTTCGAAAACATTTCGTACGTCGTGCATAAAACTCGCCTTCCTCCTCACATCCCTTAAAAACAATCTACTTTCAAAATCTCTTGAAACGATATGACCTCGACTCAATACCTGTAAAATGACGTTCTATAGAAGCACCTCGACCGCAAATGGCACGGGGGGCTATCTTTTAAAGGATTAAGCCAGCTGGTTTCTAATCTCGGGTGAACGTCATCAAAGCAACACATCGGCTGGCGAGTGCTTCTACGAGGATCCCTATCAGCAGAGGATACCGAGGATCCACCGTTTGCGAGACGCTTAGGGACGTCCACCAAGACCTTACATTATTTCCGCTGGGACAGCATTGTCAAGCGATTCCCGCTAGGTTGTCAAAATTTTCCGGTAATTTTACGGATGCGGGGGAACCGTGGTATCGATCCCGGAAACCGGGGGCCCCCATCCGCCAGTTCAATGGGGAATGCAGATCATGCGATGGCCTACGACCTGGCACCTGACAACATCCCCTAGAATGCTTTTCTCTTGCCCGGGGATCTGGTATCTTGGCCCCGCTTTACTCCATCTCCCCGACCCTTGAAATTGGAATCTCACATGTTTTGGCACCAACAAAACCTGGCTTTACCAGCCTTTTCACGAGGATTTCACCTAGTTACGGCATTCATCGAACAAGCGTTGCCGGAACTAGCCGACATCAACATGGGCCTGCTTCACGTATTCATCAAGCATACATCAGCGTCACTGACCATCAATGAAAATGCCGATCCGGATGTACCCGTCGATATGGAATCATCCCTCTCTGCAATCGTTCCCGAAGACTTTCCATATATCCATACGATGGAGGGTCCCGATGACATGCCTGCTCACGTGAAAGCGTCGCTGATGGGGTGCTCGCTCTCGATTCCCGTTCAGGCCGGACAACTGGTACTGGGGACCTGGCAAGGCATCTATCTTTGCGAGCATCGCAACCGGGCCAGTGGTCGCCAGTTGACATTAACCTTAATGGGCCAGGCCGGCTAACACCGTTACTTTCGCTGGCATCCCTGGAAATTGAATCGCCTACAAGATTGGTAGCGTGAGTGGATCACGGGTCTGGCTAAATGTCTGCAACTGGTCCAACCAGTATTCAACGAGCGTTTTTAGATTTGCATTTTGTGAAACCCGCACGTCCGCTTCCAGGCAAGAGTTAATGCAGGCTAGTGCCGTCTCAACATTACCTGGCCAGTTTCGAATTGCCATCTCCACGGGCCCGGCAAACAAATCGCCATGAGGCAAACTGGCCCCGGCGAGTTCCCGCATCAACTGGCGATAGAAATCCGTTGTCACTTGGATAATCTGCCGCAGGCAATCCCTTCGCCCCTTGGCTTTTTGGTCTTTTGGAATATCTACAACAGCCTGGTCAACAAATGCATTCACCAGGGAAACCAATTCCGGTAACATCGTTGTTACATTCGCCAACCGAGGAAAAAACTCGTCGCGGAATTCAGTCATACCGGAACCGATCAGGGCGCGTATTTTCTCAATACTTCCGTTTCCCAGTGCAGCCAATTGCCTGGCTTGTTGCTCATCCTGCATCAGGCCCTGGCTTAACACGAGTTGAGCGAGAGAATCATCCTGCAAGGGAGCAAACCGAATAATCTGGCAACGAGAACGAATCGTCGGTAACTGTCGTTGCTTGCTGGTCCCGATCAAGATAATGATCGAATACGGGGGTGGTTCTTCCAGTGTCTTCAAGAGAGCATTGGCGCTCTCTTCGTTGAAGTAGTCGGCATCGTCAATAATGGCGATCCGTTTCCCACCGTAATAAGGTTTCAGGGAAATATCATAACAGAGCCCCTCTCGCATCCGACGTTCTTTTTCTCCGACCAGTTGGCTTACCTGGATGACCGACTTGTCATCCTTCTTACGCAGGGTCAACAAGTCTGGATGCGAGGAAGACTTTACCTGCTGGCAAGCGGAGCACGTTTCACATGGAACCAGGGAACCATCCGGATCTTCATCACAGAGGAGTGCCTGGGCCAATTTCAAGGCAAACGTACGTTTGCCGATTCCGGAGGGACCGACAAACAGGAAGCTGCTTCCCATTCGCCCGCTGCTGTACTGCTGACGGAACCATTGGAATTGCCGATCGTGCCCGAGTACATCCTGCCAACTCATAGCAAATGATTTCCTTTCGCAACCTTCCTGGAGGAGCCCTTCCTCCTCAGGAAACGTTTAGACAACGACTGGCAACCTGGCGGATATCATGCTGCACCTGGGGGATATCCTGGTCGGCATTAACAACCACGATACGTTCCGGAGATCGCTCTGCTTCCCGAAGGAATCCCTGGCGAACCTTTTCCAGGAACTCCAATCCCCTTGCTTCCATTCGATCCAGCTCTCGTCCAATCCTGCCTACCGCTTTTTCCAGCGGCATATCGAGGACGACAGTCAAATCTGGTTCCAGGCCTCCCGTGGCGACTCCTCCTACGTCCCAGATATCCTGGGGATCGAGTCCCGCCGCATGCCCCTGGTAAACCACGTTAGCCAGTAAGAAGCGGTCAGAAACCACGACCTTTCCGGAGGCCAGGGCAGGTTGAATTACTTCGGACACAAGCTGGGCGCGTGCTGCCATGTATAGCAACATTTCGCTGCCGGCTGCGATACTAATCTTGGTATCCTTGAGCACCAGGGTTCGTAGTCGTTCGCCCAGGTCGGTACTTCCTGGGTCACGGCACCTCAGTACCTGGTGCCCCTGTTCCTGGAGCCATTCAACGAACTGCGCTGCCTGGGTAGACTTACCCACACCATCAACGCCGTCAAAACTAATAAACATAGTAGCTCCCACCTTCAACGCACTCTCATATCACGGGTGCATTCTAAGGCAAGAGACAGCAAGAAGGCAGCCCCTGGTACCGATCCGGGTAACTTCTATCGGTTGGTAGCGGGAGAAACGGCCTGGATCTGTTCCGTTTCCCAATCCCCGCTGATAGGATCGGGCAACGTTGCAATCGGAGCCACTTGACCGGGACTGGATGCCTCTTCAATCTCAGCAGACACGGGAACCACGACTCCGGTTCCCACCGGGGTTGTACTAACCGGTTGCGGCTTCAAGATCGACTCGGGTTGCGGTTTATTACCAGGTTCCTGGCCTTCATCAAGGGGAACGGGATCTGCGGGAACCGGAATGGGTTCAGCCATCTCGGGAATCCCCTCTACGGAAGGAGCAATTTCTCCGGCCGTTTGAGGCAACGTACCGCGACTGATCACGTCCGGCCGCGTCCAGCCGTAATCCAGGTGACGACTCGATGCGCGACGTCGGGCATGCCCCCAGGCGTCCCAGTATGCTTTCTGGGGCCACGGTCCTTCCGCTAATTGAACATTACAGTATTCCAGCAATGATCCCTTGCGATAATGGACATCCGCAATCGACTTGGTGTGATCCACAAGGGCGCGATAGTAGTCAACCTGGGCCTGGGCACGACGTCGCTGCGCTTCCAGGACGAGATCCAGGGTTGCCTTACCACCCTTGTAGAGGGCTTCCGCTGAATTAACTTCCTGCTGGGAAGCAGCCCAGCGATTGAAATGAGATTCAGCCAACTCGTAATTGCTGTCCAGGTTTCGCATCGCCACGGTCAGCAGGTGGGACGTATTTAGTTCCATATCTTCCAGGCGTGCTTTTTCACGAGCGATTTGCAACTGGGCGTTGCGAACCCCTGCCATTTCCTGGCGAGCTCCCAGCTTGGGAGGAGTAAAATCAATACCCAGCCGTACTTCCTGGTAATTTCCTTCCGTCAATTCATCCCAGGCCAGTGAGCCCGGTTGAACGAAATTAAAGCCCCGCCGGCTAGATTCGACCAGGTCATCTCCCAGTCCCAGCCAACGATAGAGGGCCACCAGGTTTAACTCCGGAAGCAACTGGTTACGGGCTGCGATCAATTCCAACTCACGCCGCTGGATAGCCCACTTCTGTTGACGCAACTCGGTACTACGTATCAAGGATTCAGCGTGCACGTCTTGCCATTCAAACTGGACACGCGCCTGTACCGGCTCATCGACCGGACGCAATACACGTCCATCGGTTGGCGACAATCCCATCAGCCAACGCAAACGATTTTCGGTGTTTAACAAGTCCCGCCAGGCAGATTCCACCTGGGACCGAAAAAAGAAGTACTGTTCCTTCGCCTGGGATTCAGCCTGGATCGTTTCCACGCCACCCTTGCGCTTCTCGAAAGCAATCTTCCAGGTCACCTGGGCACTGTCACGCGCAATCTTGGTCGTTTCCAGGTTTCGATAGGCGTAATGCAGATCCCAGTAACTGTTCTCAATATCCATCACCAGGTTTCGCACGCTGGACTCAAAGCTTGCCAGGCTGACATCGGTGTTGATCCGGGCCAATACCACGGGAATACGATTCACCTGGGTACCACGTCCCCGCAATAACGGCTGATTGGTTTCAAACTCCATTGCCGTGAACCAGTCACTGGGCAAGGCACGCCCGAATCCCCGGTTGTTACGATCATACGTGGTCTGATTTCGCACCGTGAAAATCGTACCCGAGGCGGTCCGCTTGGATAACGACATATCCATTTGCCCCAGGTCCTGCTGGAAAAGAACCGGCACGAAACCAAAGCTAGGAGTGACATTCTGTGGGCGATCGGTCTTTTGCCAGAAAACACTGGTCGTAAAGGCTGCATCAAAACTGGAGAGGGCAGCTTCCACGCCAGCCGTCGGATCTGTTTCGAAAATCGCCGGATCGTAAACCGTGGCGGATCCGACGGTTCGACTCGTGAGGCCGTCCGCGAATCCAAAGGGAGTAACTGAACCCAGATTGCGAATCACCTTACTGTTCTGCAAGGCGATCGAAACTGTCTCCTCCAGCGTGATGTCCCATGAGTCGCCGATCTCGGCATTACTCAGCGTGATCGGGGCGACGGCCTTTTCCACTTCTTCCAGGCGAGGCTGGTAAACATCCGGGTACTCCAGATCCGTGGCCTGGTCCAGGTAATGCGCCAGGGGATCACCTTCGGAAAAGTAGAACGGTTGCGTCGGATGACAACCAACCAATGCGGTTACCAGCAGGACAAGAGCCAGTACCAGCAAGCACGTGGACCGACCGATCAATGAAGCAAGATGAAGCACGAGTGACGGGAATCCGGATCGAGGGGGGGGAACTCTGAAACCGACTTGCCTGGCAAGCCTACGCCTTAACCATGTCGACTGTTCCCCCCGCACCAGTAAACTGGTCCGGTCCTCATCTACCTGCTCACGCAATGATGAGAGCTTCAATCGGCAAGGCTGTTATCGTCGAGGAATGGTACAATCTTGCACCTAATTCTGCAATTGCGAAGCATAATTTTAGAGGGAGCGAAACGCTTTCCCCCAAAGCTCGCGACTACCCCATCTTCTCGCGTGCAAGCAACCCAGGCATCGCTGTTTCTACAGATACATACCCAGGAAAGCCTGAGAGGCATCCTGGGAAGCTTCCAAGCTACTCATCCGCTCCTTGGTCTTCTCAAGATCTCCAGCCTGGATATATCGATCGAATTCGACCGCAACCGCATACCTGACGCTCTGCTCAAACCAGTCAACAACCGGCTGGGTGAGCCAATCACAGGTCTCACGTATCAGCTTAGCCTGCAGGTAGCATTCCTGCGTCTGCTGATCATTTTCATTGGTCAGCAGCGTCCCCTCGAAACTAAACTGCAACATTCCCTGGTCCGCAGAATTGGTCAGGTAGAACGTCAATTGGGCATTATGGAGGTAATAGCTATTGTGGGAACCGTGTTGTTCAATTGCTTCTTTAATCCGTGCACATTTGGCCTGGTAGGCGGGAGAAGCATCGAGAGGAATCTCGAGCCTGCCGATGGTTCGCAGTGGCAAACAGTCGAATTCAATTTCTACCCAGCGATCCATGGCTTATCCGATTTCCCCTGAGGCTACTGAAACAGGGCGGAACCCTTCTGGTCTTTCAATCCACCAGTCTAGCGGTTTTGAGCACTTTTTCTGATATTTTCCAGCTCAGAACAAACCAGCCATTTGCTGAACTAAGTTCGCTGACCTCCAGTGCCCCCAGTTTCTCCATGGCACCAGGTAGCTGCAGACCTTCACTGGCAAATTCTGGCTTAAAGAGGGCTCCAAATTTTCGTCGCAAGACGGTTCGAAAAGCAACTTGCCTGGCATTCAAGGTTTCACGACCAATGAAATCGATAGCCACCTCTCCATCCCGGGTCAACTTGCTTCCTTTCCCTACTTTTTCCAACCGGTAGGTCGCGGCAATCCGAATGGGGTCGGCGATATTGCGTTCACCCTGGGTAAATCTTCGCCCACGGATTGCGATCGTCACTTTGTTCTGTCGAAACTCGACGCTAATCGGGCGTGAAGAAGAAAACGTGATGGACCAGGATTCCCGATCAGGCGAAATCTGCAATTCTTCCGGTACCTCAGCACCTGCCTCCCTGAGCAGTTCCTCCAGGCCTTCATCTGTCAACGTCACACCGGCCAGGGCCGTCTCGGACAGGTTTCGCACCAGGGATTCATGGATCCGCACAGCCAAATCACGCGGTGCGGTCAACGCGGGAGCGGGCGTGGCTGCAGCCACTTGAAATCGCCCAATCTGTTTCAGCTGGATCGTCAAATCGTCCTTCGTAGACTGCCCAAGCAGCACTTCGGGAAAACCGTCACGTCGCAGCAATGGCTTGCGAAACTGTTCCTGGTAAGTCTCGCTGACCTTACCAAGCATTTCACCTGCCTGGGTATCGACCGATTCTTCCACACGAACTTCGGCATGCTGCGAGGCGATTGAGTTAGCTTTCTGCTTGGTTTTACCAACTCGCTTCCAGGCGATACGGTGCATCAGTTCGGACTTGGCCTCGATGCTATCGATCGTCGAATCCGTCGTACACTTGGCCTCGGCCGGATCACTGTGAATTCCCGTCAGGTCAAAATACACGCGTTTGGTCGCATCAATCTGTGTCACACCACGGTTATGAATCACCACGCCCCGATTGGTCCCTACATTCTTCGACGTTGTCTCTCCCTTCAAGCGAATATCAATCGAGACACGATCCTTGTTGGGGACCATGGCCGCGGTGATCAGCCCCTTGGTTTCCGCAACGCCCGTGATCGATGTGCCAAGAATAACATCCGTGATATCTGTCGTGTCCTCGACCTCAGAACTTCCATTGATTTCCACGAAACGCTGCGACGCCTGCAACACGAGATTATCGTTTGCAAAAGCTTTGCTTAACCGGGCACGCATTTCGGGCGCCTGGCGGGAACGCACCAACCAGCCGACTCCTCGCCCAATCGCCCAGGCATCTTCACTGTTGGGTTGTTTCAAGTAAGCATCCAGTCGCTTACTCAACTGGGCCATCTGCGCAGTATGCGATTTCTTGGCACCTTCGGCATTCTGAAAAACGAGAGCGTTCATGTAGTCACGTAACGTGTTCCGAACTCCTGTGAACTGCCCCATCTCCAAGCCATTATGATTCTTATAAAACTGCGCGAGGGCTGGTTGCAACTGGCGAATATCTGGCTTCTCAGCACTCAATTGTTCCTGCACAGCATCCCAGCGAAGATATTTCTTCCACCCTTCCTCCCGATCTTCACCGCTTCGCTTCAACAACGCATCAAGATCTTTTAATGCGGCAGACAACTCCTGCTGTCGCTCCGCTTTCGTCTCTGCTGACCAGACTACAAATGCCGGGCTGTCCTCGCGCAGTTGCTGGGCAATACTTTCCAGATCCTGCCTGGCTGACTTGGAAATCGCCAGGGAAAGTTCTTCCCCATCGACCTGTAGGCCGACGGCACAAACTGCCACACAACCCGCTAGAAAACTCAAGATCCGTTGACGTGAGCGAATAAGCATTCCATTACTCCTTGAAGCCAGCTGAATCCTGTGTAAATCTCGTTGATTTTCTACAGTAATCGCCAACTGAACCGGGATTTCCTATAGGCTGGAAATCCCCAAATAGACAAAAACCATCCTAGCCACCGTATTCTCGCTAGAATGGGAAAAAATGGCAAGATCGTCCTGAGACTTTATACCCCGGCTTGGTTACTCGGACCGTTCATCGCTAGAATAGGCAGCTAGTAAGAAGTGCCCGGAACCCCTGGGATGACGTGTAAATTTTCCTGATTACCCTTATTTTCTGCAACCTACGAGCAAATTCTATGAATCACGAAGTACTTGGCAATCGCCGCAGAGCCCTGGAAGAATCTTTTTTTGCCAGACAGAACAACCAACTGCTGGAGCAATTACGCTCCGAAACAGCAGCTGCGGAACGCTTACAACAGTTGTCCACGGTTTCTGGAATTGAAGATTCCGTAACCTTACAGCAATTGTTGGAGGCTGATATCCAACCAGAAACCTTCGCTGCCGTTTCCTTGATTCCCATCGTTCAGGTTGCCTGGTCGGACGGTAAGCTCGATGACAAGGAACGGGCATCGATCCTGACGGCCGCTGCCGAACAGGGACTGGGTGAATCAGGTCCAGCTCACCAATTACTTGAAGACTGGCTGAATAACCAACCTGGTGGCGATCTGCTGGATACCTGGAAGGACTACATCCGCGCCCTCTGTGAAACGTTGACTGCTGAAACCAAAGAAAACCTCCAGGCCCAGATCATCACACATGCAAGATCGGTTGCCGAAGCCACCGGAGGAATCCTGGGATTGGGTAACAAGATCTCCTCTTCCGAACAGGGTGTGCTGGATGATTTGTCTGCTGCCTTCAGCTAGTTCGAATGCAACTCGGCATTTCCTGCCTGGTCGCTACAACCGGTCCTGATTCACAGCTTCTCACGATCCACACCTGGGGCAATTACCACTTGGCTCTCAATCAGGTGGTAGAGTTTGTTGCGCCCCCCGTCTGCGCTCATTTCATCATTGATGACACGGGTTTCAAGTGATCATGACGCACCCCCATAAACTAATGCATGGTTGGCTTTATGCATGGATCCTGTGCGCGCTGACGCTTAGCAGTTGCTCAACAACGCGGCTTCCCAGGATCGACCCAACCGGACGGCGACTCTTTGAACCGGCGCCGGCAACCACTCAATTCGTCAATCCCCTCGGCGCCGGACAGATTCCTGGTTTACCTCGACCGGCCTTTTCTCGCCCGGACCGACCGGCACCATGCCCTCAGCCAGGCGTTACCTCGCCCCCTGCCACAGCAAACCCACAACCTACTCCTCCGGCGGCCGGGCCCGCCGGTAATCCAGCTAGCCAAATCATTATCACGCCTGCAACCAGCGTCGCTCCGATCGGAACGGAAGTCATGCTCCTCGCCGGCATTCGTGATGCCGAGGGGAATTACCTTCCCGGACAACTGCTGGACTGGACACTTCCCGTTGGCGGTGCCAGCCGCTTCACGGCAACACGACAAGCTGGACGAGAACTACTGGACTGGCTGGCTCGACAAGGCACCGGTAAAGCGACAGCCAGCCACGTCACGAGTGTCACAGCCAGCAACGATGAAGTACTCGATCGAGGTACGGAGACCACGCAAGATGACCTGGTCCTCTCTGCCGGACAAAGTTGGATACGCTTAACCTCTGCCGTAGAAGGAACAAGCCAGGTTTCTGTGACCGCTCCCCGGGCTGCCCGCTGGAACCGTCAACCTCAAACTGCCACGGTTTACTGGGTGGATGCTCAGTGGCAATTACCTCCATCCATTTCCGCACCATTGGGCAAGGCACAAACGCTGACCACAACTGTTACCCGGCGATCGACGGGGCTGCCCCTGGCTGGTTGGACGGTCCGGTATGAAGTTCTCGGCCAGGACCAGAACGCTGAACTCGGTGACCAGGCAAACAAGTCGTTGGAAGTCACTACCAATGCCCAGGGCCAGGCCTCAATCCAGCTTAACCCGACTGCCCAACAAGCAGGATTTACGCAGGTCCAGGTTCAGATCTCCCGGCCCGCTGCAGCCGACGGATCATCTCCACGACTCAATGCCTACCAGGGATGGACCACGATTGCCTGGAGCAGCCCGAAGTTGAACTTGCAAACCAGCGGACCCTCGCGAGCCACGATCGGAGCGGCCCTGCAATATAAAGTCACCATCGCCAACACCGGCGACTTACCTGCTAATAATGTTATCCTGACCGATCAGCTTCCTGCCCAGCTCAAACTGACTGGCAGTTCCCTGGCCGGCCAAACTTTTGGCGATTCGACACAGTGGCTAATCGGGGATATTCCGGCACGCACGTCACGAACACTGGTGGTTCAGTGCCGGGCACAAACCGCGGGCGATATCGTCTACCGATGGAATGCTCGCAGTGATGATGGCATGAAGGCCGAGGCCTCCAGCAAGACCTCGATCACGGCGGCCAAGCTAGATGTTTCCATGACAGGTCCCGAAAGTGGACAGGTCGGGAAATCTGTGCAGTTCAACATTACGATTCGCAACAACAGCACCACGAACCTGGAAAACATTGTCCTCTCAGACCGTTTCGATGAAGGACTTCAACATGTCGATCGTTTCGAAACGCGATCTGCGCCTGAGATTCGCGAGATTCGACTTTCCATCCCACGCCTCGCAGCAGGACAGAGCATCAAGCAACCAATTACGTTTTACCTTGCCAAGGCCGGTCGGCAATGTCACCAGGTTGATGTAACCACACCGGATGGACAACGTGTCCAGGTACAAAAATGTGTAACCGCCATTCCTCAACCCAAACCTGACGACCAACCTCCTCCGCAACCCGTGGTTCCCAAGCCGGACAACCCGGGCAAGAATCCTGACACCCCGAACGAACCCGCCAATCCAGTCCAGGGCAAGTTAATCCTGAAAATCTCTGATTTCAGCGATCCCATCAAGCTAGGCAGTACGGTCAAGTACGTGATTACGCTGAAGAACGATCGAAACAAAACGGACCAGCGAATAGTGATGCAACTGTATTTCCCTGTTAACCTGGAACTCCAGAAAATCACCCAGGATCAATCCACCGACCAACCGAAATTTGCAGATGATGGCCGCAGCGTTACGCTTCCCAAGATCAAGGAAATTCTAGCTGGTGAGACGCTCAGCTACGAGGTTGAATTCAAGGCAGTCCAGATCGGACCGGCCAAGATACGAGCTGAGGTCACCAGTACGCGAAGCACCAAGAAGATCGTGGCCACGGAAGAAACCACGATCAATCCCAAGTGAACCAACGGGTCGGCCAGGTGAATTCGCAGCCCCAGCCGATCTCTTCTCATGGCTGGTCAAAATGCTGCTGGACAGCCATACTCGCAGCATGGCACGCTACGTGATCCTCTACCACCAACAGCACTCCACCGACACAGATCTCACGCACTGGGATCTGATGTTGGAAAAGGACGGGCTCCTGCGCACCTGGAAAATCCAGCAACAGCCCGCTCCCGGCGAGCAGTTAACAGCAATTCCGCTGCCCGATCATCGTATCGCTTACCTGAAATATGAAGGACCGATTTCAGACGACCGAGGGACAGTCAGCCAATTTGATTCCGGAACGTACGAGGGATCACTCCCTTCATCCACGGAGAGTTTCTCCGTACACCTTACAGGCAAGGTATTTCATGGCAGGCTACTGCTGGAACCCCACCCGCAGCAACCCGAACAATGGCAGATTCAGTTTCCTTGACCAAAAGGGAAACTGTTGTTCACGATTCTTCCCTGGATGGTAAATCACAAGGTCTTGTCTTGAATACGATGTTTGCGAGTATTGAAAACAAGAGGAGTTGATTCACTTACTGGCATTGCCCGACAGGAACAGGATTCCGTCTCGCAACTCGATCTTTTCAAAACGAACAGATCTCCCCGGCAGGTCTGCAAATCGTTCAGGCAATTCCAGGCGCGCGGTAAGATCATCTGCACCTTCTATCCAGCGAATAGAAACCTTCGCCCGCTGCATCGCAGTGGTAACATGTGCCTGGAATCGCTCCAGCGAGAAAGGTACGAGACCTGCCTTCAAGCCACGCAATCGCAATTCCAGGACATTCGGCTGGTCCGTGAGACCAATATCCACCACTAACCACACGACCGTATCAATTTTACCTTTTTGATAACGGCAACCTATGCGAGCCTGGCCTTTTTCCAGGGCAACTCGCAGGTCGTGCATACCGGGTGGCAACTGATGGACATGATGATCCGCTACCGTGGTCGCAAGCCATCCATTAATCTGTGCCGCTGACCACGTTGTTTCAAATTGCTCTTTCCTGGCAACCGTCGTTTTCAACTGAAGGACCTGGTCCCGGAATTGTTCTCCGTAATGCTGCTTTTGTTCCGGGGAGACGATCAGCGCCTGTCGATAAAAGTCAGGCACATGTCGGGTTGCTCGATACAACCCCAGCAAGATACACAGGCCCAGCAAAACCAGGCCTACCAGGATCTTTCCGATCGTGCGTTTACGAATTTCCACGCGGCCAAACCCTTCACGACAGACCCCACGGGCAATCGATATTCACCGCAATGAAAGCATCAGGGTTCCAGGCATCGCAACAAGGCATACTTCTTCTTGCCTCGACGCAGAACGATGACACTCTGGCTTGCCAGGTCCGCAGGGGTCAATTGCTGATCCAAGGCTTCCACGCGTCGATTATTGATATACGCTCCACCTTGCTCGATCGTTCGCCGTGCCTCCCCCTTGCTTTTACACAATTCCACTTCCACTAACGCATCAATCAATGCCAACCCCGGTTCCGATAATCGTTGGCGATCAATCTCACGGCTTGGCACATCTGCAAAAATATCGAGTAACTGTGCATCATCAAGGTCTTCGATTTCCGCTCCAAAGAGGATCTCGGTTGCCTGGACTGCCGCAGACAATCCCTCTGAACCGTGCACCAGTTCGGTAAGATGCTCAGCCAATCGGCGTTGGCTGGCCCTCGCGTGAGGCTCTTGCTCACGGGCAACATCCAGTTGTTCGATCTCTTCTCGAGATAACTCCGTCAACATTCTCAAGCAACTACCGGCATCGTCGTCAGCAACATTCATCCAGTACTGGTAAAACTTGTAGGGGCTGGTCTGCTGGGGAGACAACCAGATCGAACCGGATTCTGTCTTACCCATCTTGGAACCATCGGACTTGGTCAGCAAGGGACAGGTAATCCCATACAACTGGACTCCCCGCATCCTTCTTCCCAGGTCAATTCCGGCCGTGATATTTCCCCACTGATCACTACCGCCAAACTGGATACAACAATCATGATGCTCGCTCAAATGAACAAAATCATAAGCCTGCAACAACATGTAACTGAACTCGGTATAGCTTAAACCTCCATCTGCACGGTCCAGGCGGTTTTTCACTGACTCCTTACCCAGCATCACATTCACCGGGAAGTTCTTACCGACGTCACGCAGGAATGCCAGGTAAGTCCAGTCACCAATCCAGTCAAGGTTATTGACCAGTACCGCCGCATTATCACCCTCGTCAAAATCCAGGAAGCGACTCATCTGTTGTTGGATCGAATCAACATTCGCTTGCAGTACTTCCGACGAGAGCAAATTACGTTCCGCGCTCTTACCGCTAGGATCTCCAATCATCCCCGTGGCACCACCCACCAGGGCAACCGGACGATGGCCTGCACGTTGAAAGCGTCGCAGCACGACCAGTTGCACGAGATTGCCAACATGCATGCTGCCTGCGGTCGGATCAAATCCAATATAAATGGATCTTGAACCACCGTTTAACCACTCAGTAACACCTTCCAGGTCAGTACACTGGTGAATCAGGCCTCGCCAACTCAGATCTGCAACAATATCCATGGTCATAAAATTCTTCTCAACTCGTATCCTGTACTGGTTTGCCACGAACAGCCGTGGTCTCCGCTTTCACGGACACTCCCAGTATCTGTTATCCATGCCTCGTGGGTAAAGCCCAGCCTCGTGGACCAGGGCTCAAACAGATCCCGAACGGTCTAAATTTCCTGAGCGACGTACGCACCCGGTGGCATTATCGCCACATGTCATCAGCAAATGGGTGAGCCGTACCCCCCAACTTGGGCTTGGGTAATGCCTTGAGCGCCATGGCGGCGAATCGCAAATCTTCCCTGGTCGTGATCTTACGATTTAAAGGAGAGCCGGTGATCATCGTGACAGGATGCCCCAACCATTCCACCAACTGGGCCTCGTCAGTCGCATCTTTAACCGTTCGATCATCCGTGGATGGCTGCCCAAATGCCTCAACTAACAACTGGCGTCGAAAAGCTTGCGGTGTCTGTGACTCCCACAACTGATCCCTGGCCACGGTTTCCCGAACATTCCCATCAGCCACACGTTTGAGTGTCGAGACCACGGGAATACCCAACGTAGCAGCTCCCGTTTTTTCCACGACTGCAACCAGTTCATCGATCCAGACACCAGCGATACAGGGCCGAGCTGCATCATGCACGATAACGAAATCCATCTCTTCCCGCACAAGCTCCAATCCATTCTGAATCGACTCAGCTCTTGTCGCCCCACCCTCCGCCACGTCGATTCCCAGGATGGCAACATTGGCTGCAAACTTCGACATGAATGCTTCTCGATCTTCTGACGAAATCACAACGACCAGTTGCTGGACATCGTCCCGATGGAGAAATTTCTCTGCCGAGTGTAGCCAGACGGCCCGTTCTGCCAGGGGGACAAAGGGCTTCTTGTAATGGGGATCGTGAAAACGATTACTTTTCCCCGCTGCCGCAAGAATAACTGCAAACTTTGCCATCGCTTCCTCTCACTCTATCTATCAACCAGCCAATACCTAGTCAACGAAACCTCTTGACTTCCACTTGATGGCGTCCCTTCCGACGATCCACATCGACCTGTCCTGCGGGATCCACATCAGGCATCGTATTTCATCAGGATCTCGTCTGCTGAAATTCCGGCGATGGTCTCGAAACCACCATCCAGTATCGTTTCACCCAGTTTCGTGACCGTCCGAAAATACTTGTCTGTCGGCTGTGAACCTCGATAGTCATTGAGCAACTGTTGGCAAACCAGGTCAGCCGCATCACGAATGACTGGATCCGTTTGCCGGGCGGCATAAAGGCTTGTCGCCAGTACAACAATCAATGACTGAACACGCTGCGACAGGAGGGACATGGTGCACTGACGATCTGCCAGTTTCAATTGATGCTTTCGCATCGAGCCACTGATTTTCCTGGACGCCCGCTGCAATTCCCGAACAGCAAATTCTGCGTGTCGCTTCACACGATAAGGCATTTCCGGCAATTCGGTGCGAGCCCGTGGCCGCAGGTATTGGCCAGCCATCCACTTGCTGTAAGGCAAAGCAGCACCCTTCAAGGCCCACATATGGAGGGGATTCAGCATATTGGGACTCTTGATCCCTGCGGCCTGTAGGGCCTTGCCAACCGGTTCGAAATACTGGACGCCATGATCTTTAACCAACGATTTAAAAAAGGCCATGCCGAGCATTTCACCCTCGCCCTCGTAAATACAGGGTGCGAGGTATTCATGAACGTTATCACCCAGGAGATGGCCGTGCAGGAAAGATCGACCGCCGTGCGTTTTCATGAGCAGTTCAATGGCTGCTTCTTTCTGGATTTCACTACCAAAGATCTTGGCAATAATACACTCCATTTCGCCACGATATCCCTGGTCGATCAGCCCCGAACACCAAGCCACCAGGGCATCACACGCCACGATATAACCTGCCAGGACTCCCAGTCGTCGTCGCACTAATTCACGCCGGGCAATCGGTTCACCATAGGTCACTCGAAAATGCGCCCAGGGAATCATGTTGGCCATCATCACACGCATGTTACCGGCCGAACTGGCACACAGTGCAATCCTGCCCAGGTTCAAACCATGGTAGGCAATCGTCAATCCATTACCGCGAGTCGGCTGCAACAGGTTTTCTGCCGGAATCCTGAAGTCCTTGAAAATAATCCCCTGGTTAAAAGTGTGCTTGAGTGCATAGAGACCATACTTTCGCAACTGGAAATGATCATTCTCCTCTGCTGGAAGGTCACAGATCAGGACAGCGGGCTTGCCCTCGATCAAGCAGACCAGGCCAATCGTTCGTCCCGGTACCACGTTGGTGATAAACAGTTTCTCACCATTCACCACGTAATGGTCACCCTGTAGTTCTGCCGTGGTTTTCAAGGCCGTCAGGTCCGAACCGGCTCCTGGTTCAGTGAGCGCGAATGCCGACAGCTTTTCACCACTGGCCAGTTTCGGAAGGTAACGCTGCTTTTGCTCCTCGTTACCGAAAGTTCGCACCGGGTCCACCGCACCGATACAACCATGTACCGAGGCCAGTCCGGCAATCGTGGCATCAGCCATGGCCATGCGAGTCAGGAACGGGGCGAAACTACTGAAAGGTGCACCACTACCACCATACTCGCGATCGACCAGCAAGCCCCAGTACCCCGCGCCACCAAGTTCGTCCAGGAAATCATCCTTGACCTTTCCCTCGGCAGTCATCACATTGCCATCCCGATGACGACGTTGGACGATCTCGACAGAATCATCCATTACCTGGGTAACATCATCAGGCGTCTCCACGGGATCGGACTGAAACAGTTCCACCGGCACACCACGATCCCATACTGCACGGTGAATCGGACTGTTCACCGTCTGGTACTGTGGCTGGAACAATTGCTCAACCTGGTCATCCGCCTTATCAATGACACCCGTGCGACGAGCCTCCTCGTCACTCTTGCCGCCCAGCTTCAAAGCCGTTTCCGCAAAGGATTCCGAGGACTGGATATCGCTGGACGGATCCGGTTGTTCATCTGTACCTGCTGAAGGGGCTACCATATCACTACCTTTCGAAACCAAACCATTCTCAAGCCAGCTGCCCTGTCCCCGGCCTGAATGGAGCCAGGCAATCGACACAGGCCAACGGCGGGATCATTATACCGATTGGCCCCAAGAGACCCTAATCATTTTTGCTGTTCCCGGTACTCCAGCCACCCCTACAAACCCTGCTATTGCCGGCGGGTTGCCTGGTACATCGCTTCAATCTGGTGTGAAAAATTTTCCTCAACCTCGGCGCGTCGCAAGCTCAGCTTGGGAGTCAGTTCGTTGAATTCCTGTGAGAACGGTCGGTCAATCAACACAAACTGTCCAATCTGTTCATAAGGAGAAAGGTCCGCCAGGCGGTCACCGATACGTTCTTCGAACAATCGCAACACGCGAGCGTCAGTAGCTAGTCCTGATGCGTCCAGCGGCTTCATAGTTGCCTCACCCATTTCCCTGGACAGTGCCGTCAAACCGGGATAGATAAGTGCCACCAGGAATTTACGTTCACTACCAATCACCATCACCTGCTCGATCAATGGATCTTCCAGCAACAATGACTCCAGTAACACCGGGGCAATGTTCTTGCCACCCAGGGTCACGATGATCTCTTTCTTGCGACCGGTAATAAACAGGAATCCTTCCTCATCAAGGCTTCCCAGGTCTCCGGTATACAACCAGCCGTCCTGTACCACCTCCTGCGTAGCCGCCGGATTCCCGTAATATCCAGCCATCACGTGCGGACCCCGCGTGATGATTTCCCCATCATCAGCAAGCTGTACCTCGACATCCTTTAATGGTTTACCCACCGACCCTCGTTTCACCTGTTCCGTACTCGAAACCGTAATCACGGGAGACGCTTCTGTCAGGCCATAACCCTGGTAGAGAGGGACTTCCTGGCCCAGGAAAAAATCAAACACATTGTTTGGTAGGGCAGCCCCTCCCGAACAACAACTGCGAATACGTCCCCCCAACAATTTCCGAAGAATTCCTGGCGTCTCGAGTACCCCCTGATCCTGCAGTGAACGGTACAACTTGTCGTAAAAATAAGGTACGGCATTGAGCAACATCGGCTGTATTTCCGCGCAATCCGCGAGCACTGTATCACGGGACTCAGCCAAGGCCAGCTCGGTTCCACCAAACAACCACGTATACAGGTCACACGTTCGGGCAAAAATATGGCTGAGCGGGAGAAACCCCAGTCTCACATCACCGGGTTCCTGCCCGAACGATTCCAGGGTTCCCGCTGCGTTGGAAACCAGGTTCTCCTGCGTCAACATGACTCCCTTCGGATCACCTGTCGTACCCGAGGTATAGAGAATCGTCGCCAATGAATCCGACTGCACGGAAGCAGCTAACAGATCGTCGAGAGCCCTCGGGATGGTCTCAACCAGTTGATCCAGTAGCAGGATTTCAGTACCCGCAACTTCCTGGGAACACGGATCATACGAAACCACATGTAAATCCGACGGTAAATCAGTACTCGTCGCTGCCAGTTTCGCTGCCTGTTCCTGGTTCGAAACCAAGACTAGCCGAGCTCCACTATCGATCACCTGGTAGAGAATCTGAGCCCCGGTAAGTGGTGTATGAATCGGTACATGAATCGCCCCGCAAAGCTGGATTGCCAGATCCGTGATCAGCCACTGTGACCGGTTCTCGGATAACTGGACAACACGATCTCCTGGCTTTATTCCCAGGTGCTGTAGAACAGCAGCCGTCTGTGCTACCCGATCAGCCACCTGCTGCCAGGTTTGAGCGATCCAGGCCCCATCTTTCTTGTAACGCAGGGCCACCTGGTCACCAGCGCGGTGAACCTGGTCCAAAAACAAGCGTGGAATCGTCCTTGTCGTGCTTGTCGCCATAGCGAGTCAACTGCCTGCTAATGAATTCGCTCAAAGATCGTGGCAATCCCCTGGCCAACTCCAATGCACATCGTGGCAAGTCCAAACTGGACATCCCGATCGATCATGGCATGCACCAGGGTCGTTGCGATTCTCGCTCCGCTAGCTCCCAGCGGATGTCCGATCGCGATCGAACCACCGTGAACATTTACTTTTTCCTCGGCCAGGTCCAACATCCGTATACAGGCCAGCGACTGGGCGGCAAAGGCCTCGTTTAATTCGATCAGGTCAATTTCCTCGATTCCCAATCCTGCCCGCTGCAAGGCCTTACGGGTCGCTGGAACCGGCCCGGTTCCCATGACCGCAGGCTCTACTCCGGCCACCGCTGTCGCGCGGACCCTGGCAAGAGGAGTCAATTCAAGTTGTTTCGCTTTCTCTTCAGACATCACTAGCATGGCCGAGGCGCCGTCATTTAAGGGTGAGCTATTACCTGCCGTCACGGTACCCATTCCTGGCATGAAAGCTGGTTTCAGTGAGGCCAGGGCCTCCAGGCTGGTGTCCTCTCGAATACACTGATCGATTTCAATTAATTGCCGGTAGCCCTCGGGATCACGTCCATAGACGGGGATCAGTTCTGGTTGAAATTTTCCCTGCTGGTGTGCTGCCAGCGCCAGTTGGTGACTTCGCAGGGCAAAGGCATCCTGGTCATCGCGGGAAATTCCCTGGGTTTGGGCGAGGAATTCCGCCGTGACTCCCATCATCAAGGCAGCCTTGGAAGTTCGCTGAAACAACTTGGGGTTCAGGTTTAATCCCTGGTCCATGGGTAGATGCTGCATATGCTCCAGGCCACCCACGACCTGGACATCTTCAAACCCGGCCATGATGGCATGAACCGCCTGGTTGAGTGCCTGCAGGCTGCTGCCACAAAGACGATTAACGGTCACTCCCCCAGCTTCCATGGGTAACCCGGCCATCAATCCCACGGTTCGCGCTACGTTGAGTCCCTGTTCTCCTGTTTGCTGTGTATTCCCAAGCAGCAGATCTTCGATTTGCGTGGGGTCGATACCGGTGCGCTGCAGGATTGCTTCCACGACCGCAACCGCCAGGTCATCGCTGCGAACGTCTCGAAATACACCCTCGTTGGCATGGGCTCGCCCAATGGGTGTTCGTACACAGTCAACCACTACTGCATGTTTCATGGTTTCAGTTCTTTTCACAAACCTTGCCTGTTTTACACGTGGAAGCTGGCTACCAATCCCGGCCACCAGAGCCTTCCGCTAACGATTAACGATCATAGAACGCCTGGCCACCAGCAATCATATCCTTGAGCAGTTCCGTCGGCTGGTAACGCTTACCCAATGATTCAAATGGTTTAAGCGTTTCCAACAGTTCCTTACCAGGAATCGTATCCGCCCAGAACAACAAACCACCTTTAAAGGGTGGAAAACCAATACCAAATATCAGCCCCAGGTCCACATCCCTGGCACTACGAACAATCCCTTCCTCGAGAACGCGGGTTGCTTCCAATAACATGGGCATGAACAGTCGGGCTGTAATCTGTTCGGGAGTCAATGATTCCTTTTTCCGCACAAACGGCTGCAGGAATTCATCAAACTCGGGATCATGCTGTCCACGGTTTTTCTTTTTCTGATACTTGAAGAAACCGTGGCCCGTTTTTTGTCCCAATCTTCCCGCCTTCACCATGGCTGGCAAGAGTGGAGAGACCACGCAACGATCGGGAAACGCTTCATAGATCGTACGTCCTGCGTAGACAGCCGTATCAATTCCCACCACGTCATACAGCGTGACAGGTCCCATCGGCATTCCAAAACTCTTGGCAGCGCGTTCGATCTGTGCGACGGTGACTCCCTCACAGAGCAGTTCAATGGCTTCGTTCATGTAGGGAAACAGGAGTCGATTGACCAGGAAACCCGGGCCATCATTGACCACGATAGGCAACTTGCCAATCTGCTTGGTATAAGCCACCGCCGTGGCAACGGTCAGATCGCTGGTCTGCTTCCCGCGAATCACTTCCACCAGTTGCATTTTGCGAACCGGGTTGAAGAAATGGATCCCGCAAAAATCAGCTGGTCTCTGCAGTTGCTCTGCAAGCGTGGCTATGGGAATCGTGGATGTATTGGAGGCCAGGATTGCACCTGGTTCCAGTTGATTTTCCACCGCCTTTAACACCTGCTGCTTGATCTCGAGATTCTCGACAACCGCCTCGATAACCAGGTTGCAACTCGAGAACTCATGGTCCGAATGGCTGAGGTTAAGCAACGGTCCTTTCTCGATGGCTCGTCGTACATCAGCAGCCTGGGTTTTCTTGTTATAGGAAATTTCCTCGAACACCTGCTGGGCACCCTTTGCCAGGGACTCCCGGGATGCATCGGATAAGGTGACAGATACATCACGTTTGACGTTGGCGGCGGAAATACCTGCCCCCATGATGCCGGCACCGATGACACCGACCGACTCCACCTCTTGCGGCACAACTTCCGTTCCCTCGATACCGGTATCTTTCTTGACGCGGTCCTGCAGGAAAAATACGTTGAGCAGTGCCGCATTGATAGGAGATCCGAACAGGGCTGCCAATTGGCTGGCCTCTTTCTCACAAGCCGTTTCGACATCCAGCATGGCGGTTTCCGCCATCAATTCCAACGCAGCCATCGGGGCCGGGTAATGACCCTTCGTCTGCTGACGAATCCAGGCAGAGGCCGTCACTCCCAGGAAACCCAGTTCGGTTTCGTTGGGCTCCAGGGGTTGCTCCCATTTTTTCCGATCAGCCAGGTATTTCCCGGTACGCTGGTCATCACGAATCAAGCGAACCGCCGCCGGCAACAACTGGTCAACGGCAACCACATCATCGCACCAGCCGGTCAACACAGCTGTATCCGAATCGATCGAATCTCCGCTCGTGATTAACTCCAACGCGTTGCTAAGACCAACTAACCGCGGAGCTCGCACGGTACCACCCCAACCGGGAATCAATCCCAACTTGACCTCGGGAAATCCAAACTGGGTCTTATCGTTGTTAGTCAGTAAACGCCGGTCGCACCAGCTGACCAGTTCCGAGGCACCACCAACACAGATGCCATCGATAGCAGCCACGGTGACAAAGGGACAAAGGCTCAAGCGACGGAGCAACCTCTGACCATCCCGGGATAACTCGTGGGTTTTTTCCTTCGGTAATCCCAGGAACGCGACGAACTCGCGCAAGTCCGCCCCGGCAATAAACATATCCGGCTTACCTGACGTGATGATCAGTCCAGCAAGGTCATCTCGCGGCTGCAACACATCCAGGTGATCCGACAATTCCTGGAGCACCGAGGAGGACAGGGTGTTCGCACTCTTGCCGGGAACATCAAGTGTCAACACGGCAATATCCGGTTCGAGCATCGTGCAACGAATTGCTGGAGAACTCGTCATCGTGCGCCAATCCTTTAACCTGACAGGTGATCTCCGGGTAGACCAGGGCCCCTTGCAACGTCGCCAGTGGAACCTGTGTACCGGGAGTTGCATTGATGCTAACCCCCTTTGAGGCAGACGAAAAGCCCGCTATTCCCTCCTCGACTATTTTCTCCGGTCATCCTGCCAGCCGGGATCTCTTTTTCCGTGAAATAGCTGGTACCGAAGGCCTACCTGATAGCCTGCGTCTTCTCCAAGCTGGTATGATGTCAGCATTGAGAACCTTTTCCTGGAGAACTATCATGTCCCGTCTTTTGTGCTCGCCTGGCAGAAAACGATCCGCCGCCTGCTCGACCACGCCATGCCAACTGCTACTGGTAGGCATCCTGTTTTTGTTGACGGCACCGGTCGCCGAGGCTCAGCAGGCCAACCCAACTAAGAAATCCCAGGTATCCCTGATTATCGATTTTGGCGATCACTTTCAGAAACGCTTTACCGCCATTACCTGGACCCGGGATATGACCATCCTGGACGTCCTGCAGGCCGCTGCAAAACATCCCCGGGGGATAGGTTTCAAGCATCGTGGCAAGGGAAAAACAGCATTTCTCACCAGCATCGATAAGCTGGAAAATCAAGGAGGTGATCGCAACTGGGTCTACCGGGTCAATGGCAAACTAGGAGATCGGAGTTTCGCCACTTTCAAGGTACAACCAACAGACGCCATCTTGTGGACATTTGGTAAATACCGCTAAAATTCTTTTCCACTGATAACCATCCAGGTAATCAGCTGTGTCCCATTCATGAAAATCCATTGACCGTGTGAGTACCTTGATCCATGAATCAAAATCAACAACAGCGTCAAGACACTGATCGAGGCACATCAAGTGACCGCAATAACGTTGCTGGAGAGACCGAATCCCGACAGGGAGTTCAGTGGCTGGTTTTTTGCGGATTGATCTCGGCCGGAGTTGGTGCACGATTGTTGTGTCGGGACCTGCCAAATTTTGCCCCGGTGGCGGCGTTGGCGTTGTTTGCGGGATATTTTTTCTCCTCGCGTCTGCTCGCCATCATGGTACCTGTCCTGGTAATGGTGATCAGTGATTTCACGCTCGGCACCTATAACCCTAGCCTGATGATCGTCGTCTATAGCATGCTGGCACTGCCAGTCATGATGCGGACCCTACTGCGCCGGCACCTGAATTTTTCGCCACGCCAGCCACGGGCCATGGCAGTTTCAAGCCTGGGCGTTGTGGGCTGCAGTTTACTGGCTTCGAGCGCCTTTTTCCTGGTCACCAACCTGGCCGTCTGGTGGCAGGCGAGCTGGTACAGTGCCGACCTCGCTGGGCTGGTCCAATGCTATACGCAGGCCCTGCCTTTTTTCCGCTACACGATGGGCGGAGATTTGCTCTTCACCGTGGTACTGTTCGGAGGCCATGGACTGGTCATGGCAAGAAGCATGGAACTCGCGGGCGTTTCCGTCGAGCAATCCTGAACCAGCAAGCTGGTAATGATTACTTGTTTGCGCGGGGGATACCGACACCCGGAAGTGCCCCGTCATCGGACTTCGCTTGAGCTCCACCTGCTGCCTGGCCGGTTGCCGCTTCCAACTGCCGTACTTGCTTACGCAATTTTTGCAGCAATTGATCGCGATCAAGAAAGACCAGCGGCTTGCCTTCTTCCGGTTCCGGGGGTTCCAATTCTGCCAGGATACCGGTCAGCATCGAGTGAATCTGTTGTACCTGGACCTTCTCGGCGTCACTTACCTTGGCAAACAAGCCTGTCTTGGTAACGGATCCCGCTTTCCCGACCTCTTCACCGAGTCCACGCTGGACATAGAAGAGCCGGTATTTCAGCATCCGTTTGGTGTAACTCAATTCCTCGTTTTGCTCATCGGAAAGATTGGACCCGCCACCGCCTCCTCCGTCGAGGCCACCATCCCCACCACCCTGGCCGAACATTTCCGCCATGCTTTCACTGTCGCCACCCTCCATGCCTTCGTCGTCCATCATCATATCGTCCATGCCGCTGAAACCGGTCCCCTGGGATGCCTGCTCGAGAGCCTTCTTCTCATTTTCCACACGTTCCATTTCAGCTCGACAAACCACTGCAGCCAAGGCACCTAGCTTGAGAGCTGCGGTCGCCGGCGTCGTTTTTGCGCCGACCTGGTACTCCAGGTTCCCCAGGGCCCGTGCTGCGGTCAGTCGCAAAGACATGGGAGCATCCACTTGCGAGGTCAGGCTTTCAATCTGGCTGATAATTTCTGCATCAGCTCCCGTACCTGCAGCCACCAGGACATCAATGGCGCGGCGTTGCATCCAAACGTGCCCACTGTAGCTACGCGTGGTCGGAGGTTCCTTCTGCAACAGGGTTGCCTTCGAGATATCGCGAATCATCTGCATTGCATTAGCAGGAATCTGGTTGTTAATTCGATTCAATTGCACGTGTCGCAACACACCAATCCAGGCAGCCAACTTAACGGCATCCATCTGCTTTTCATTTTTCAATTCGTCCAGGATTACTACCAACGCATCCAGCAAGGGAATCGGCGGAACACGTTGCCCTGTGGTAGGTACTTCCACATTATTCAGACTTGAAATGATCAACATCGCGTTGTAACGAACTGCCGGGTGAAAATTCCCCCGCACGATGGTCGTCATCTGGGGTAACGTTAATTGCTTGGCCAGGTGGTCATGCACAGCCTGGACCTTGGCGGTGCCCAGGTCCTGTCGAAGAAACTTTTGCCTGGTCACGTCAAGCGTGGAAAAATTACCCGGTTGTGTCATCGCGGCAAACACATACTGTCCATACCAAGCATTGAACTTGCTCTTGTTGGCATCATCATCCCAGGATAAATCACCACGCAACATCTGACGTATCTCGCCACTCACGCGATTGCGCACTAACCGAGCCTGTGGCGTGTCACCACTCAAGGCCGGATGAGTCGGTAAGACCTGGTACTGCACCGCTGCTGCGGGCGGCTTAGCTGCCGGCGCATCCTGGGCAAACAAGGTATTGCCCGTGAGCAGACAAACAACGGTCAACAAGCTCCACGGCAATAGAGCCTTGCAGATCGAACCAACTAGATTATCTGGATAAGTGAACATAGATCGTGCCTCCACCCGGTTTTCCTGTCACCATGGGCCCCGTTCCAAGAACCCTCTGGTTGACGCCTATTCACTACACCCGTTCCCCGGCCTCAAGGAGCCGCAAAACAGGTTGTCGTCCTCATACCAATACCGTCTCCAATTGCCTCGCATGATATGCGAAATAAGCAGCTGTCGGTACCTGATTTTACTACTAAATTGTAGCTCACTCCAACGAATGATGGAGACTGAATCGAGCCAAGTATGAAGACGATTCCAATAATTCCTATCATACGGATCGAATGGATCAATTGTCAACTTAAAACCCTTGTAGGGCAAGGATTTACATGCGAAAACAGGCCTTTCCATACACCTGCTGAAATTCCCACTTGGTGAAACATTTGATGACACAACTGTATAGCCATAGCAGCATGCAATTGCACCAGACCGGTCGACATCCGGAATGTCCAGCACGATTGGCATCGATTGATGAGCGGCTCCTGAACGGGTTGCCGGTCGGCGTCGAGAGGAAAGATTCCTGGCAACCTATCACGCTGTCACGATTAGAACGCATTCATCCGGCGGCCTATCACCAGACCGTCCTGGAAACCAGCCAGGCAGGGGGGGGAGCACTGGATCCGGATACGATCCTCAGCCAACATTCTTACCAGGCTGCTTGCCTGGCCGCCGGCGCCGTGACGGATGCCGTCAACCAGGTTCTCGAGGGTAACGACCAAAATGCCCTGTGCCTGGTCAGACCACCGGGACACCATGCCCTGGCTGACCGTGCCATGGGGTTCTGCCTCTTCAATAATGTCGCCGTGGCTGCCACGTTTGCCCTGGAGGAATGGAACCTTAACCGACTACTTATCGTTGACTGGGACGTCCACCACGGCAACGGAACGCAGGATCTGTTCTGGACCAGTTCCCAGGTTGGCTTTTTCTCCGCGCATCGCTGGCCTTTCTACCCGGGCAGTGGATCTACCGAGGAGACTGGTAGTGGCGACGGACTGGGGACCACCTGCAATCTACCCCTGGCCATGGGTATCTCCAGGTCAGCCTACCTGGAAGAATTTGAGCGAAAGCTGGTCGATTTCGCCAACCGTATTCAACCCGAACTGGTCCTGATCAGCGCAGGTTTTGACTGTCATCGACTCGATCCCGTGGGCTCCCTGGGACTCGAGTCCCAGGATTTTGAGGATCTCACCCGACTGGTTCAACAGGTGGCAGCAAGCCACTGTGAGCGCAAGATCGTCAGCGTCCTGGAGGGGGGATACCACCTGGAGGCCTTGGCCGAATCGGTTGACATTCACCTCAGGGAACTGGCCGTCAGCAACGGTTAAGACCATTTGACTGCTACCAGAAAACCACCAGGTTCAGGATGCAGATCGTACCGAAAACAAGAATGCTCCAAGCCAATGGGTTGGCATACCAACTCACCACCGGTTCGCTGTCCGAGCGTTGCTGTAACAGTGCAACGCGAGAGGCATCCAACCATCCCTCATCCGCTGGATCGCCGACTCCCTGTACCGGGGCACTTTCTCGTGGCAAATGGCTCGTGGAGTAAGTTAAGCCACGAAGTTCTCGATCTGTAGCTCTGCCCCGTATCCAAGTAGTGACCAGCATCGCCAGGGCAGTTACCGCGATGCTCCAGAGGTATCCCCACCACTTGTTACTCCACCAAATCGGCAGCTCGAACGTGCCGATCGGCAGTTTATCCGCGAAACGCGTGAGACCACAGATCATTCCCACCACGAGTCCAATGGTTCCGGCACTACGATGTACCCGTGTCAGGATGCCCATCATGTAAACGGTAAGCAAGGGAATCACGGCGACACCAATCAGTTGCAGGTAGAGTTCGACCATCCCAACTCCCATGAACGGGATATAACCAAACGACAGGGCAATCACGACCACGGTTGTTGCCTGGGAAACACGTACATAATGACGATCGCTCGCCTGGGGCACCAGGAAACGCGCATAGACGTCCCGCGTAAAAACTGCTGCCAACGCCGAGCCAATGGAATCAAAGGTCGAGATTCCACCAGCCAGCAGACCTGCCAATACCACGGCCAGGAGCCCCTCGGAGAGATGATCCTGGATCAACAGCGGGAAAATACGATCTGTTTGCTCCAGGTCCGGGTAAAGCCCACGTCCCATCAAGCCCAGCGTCACGTTAAACCACATGACCAGCGCCGTCACGGCTGCAGCCACCACGGCCGCCATCTTCACATCCCATTCACTACGGGCCGCCAACATCCGCATGGACTGGGAATGATTAACGACACAATAAGCTGTCAAGGCAATCACCCAACCGATGACAACGAGGATACCCGGCACACCTGGCTGCGTTTCCGCCCCCACATGTAACATCTGCTGGGCAATCTGCGGGGACTGCCTGGTCAGCCGTTCATCCACACCAGACCAGCCACCGACAGCCTCCCACACACTCCACCAAAGGAGAAAAGCTGCTGCCATCATCACGATCGATTGCAGGCTGTCGGTCAGTGCGACCGATTTCAAGCCACCACTGGCCGTGTAAACCGCAGCCCCGGCAGCAATGGTTCCCACCAGCCACCAGGTATTTGCTCCCCAACCGGTCAGGGCGGAAAAGACGAGGTACAACGAGAACGCCACATTCCCCAGTACATTGGTACGGTACTGGATCTGGATACCGACACTAATTAATCGAGCCAGTGGCCCAAATCGATATTCCAGGTACTCGGAGTTCGTATACATCCCCTGCCGGTACATGGGCAGGAAGACCAGGTAAGCCACCACCAGCCAGCCAACGCCGATACCAATCCACCAGGCCGAGATATAGGACATCCCGTTACGGTAGGACTCACCTGCCACGGCCACGTAATCGCCACTGTCCACGGCGGTGGCAAACATCGACAGGCCTACCATCCACCATGGCAAACCGCGGGCAGCCAGGAACCAGTCTGCGGCACTGGTTGTTTCACGGGACTTCCAAAGACCAAACAGGATGATCGCACCGTTGATCCCCAGCACCACGGTCCACACCAGGGCACTCATGCGTCATCTCCCGTACCCCTGGTATCCTTCATCACAGAGGCCAGCTGCTCACGTGCTGATCTCTTCATTCGTGCCAGGGCATCTTCCGGACTCAGTGCCTCCGGCGGTCCCGCCAGCTGGTAGTGACCGTAATGATCCTCACCTCGTACCAGCACCCCGGTAGCCTGGTCACCAGATTGTTTCACGCTCGGTGCCACGTAACGGACCACGTATCCGGTACGCTGCAACTGGGAGGTATTGGGTTTAGATCCATGAACCAGGTTGACGTGATGCAATGACATCTGCCCAGGAGAAAGAACGATATCCAGTGCATCATCTTCTGAAAATTCTGCTTCTACTTCCTGGCCACGACTGAGCACATTCTCCTCTGAAAACGTGTCCCGATGTGGCTGGATGGACCACTGCTGTGTACCGGGAATCACCCGCATGCAACCGTTCGACGTATTGCTCTGGCTCAAGGCCAGCCAGGCGGTCACCACTTGCTGCGAGTCAAGATTCCAGTAGGTACCATCCTGGTGCCAACCAACGAATGTTCCCTGGCCGGGATGCTTGGGAAACAAGCCGGCGGACCAGGCCACCAGGTTTTCACCCAGGATACTCTCCACGGCATCCAGGATCCGGGGGTGAGTAATCAGGTCATACGCCCACTGGTAATGTAAATGCATCTGGGACAATTCGACCGGCTTGCAGTTACCTCCCAACGCCGCCTCGATGGCATTGGCATGTTCCAGGTACCCGGTTGCTTCCTCGGCACTCATGACGGGCAAGGGAAATAGAATTCCCTGGTCGTCATAACGGTCCAACTGTTCCTGCGTTAAACTCGCTCCCATGCCCTATCTCCTGGGAATAACAGATTGCTTACCGGGAATTCTACTCCATCCTGGGCAACCCGTTGAACCCCTACCCAGGTCTTACACGCCGACGATCAGGGTCATGGATCGACGGTTAGGTATTTCCCTGGCTGGTTGGCCGCCTTCACCCGTTGGTTTATTTTCTTGAGGATCTCGGGGTATTCCTCGGCCACGCTGGTCCGTTCCTCGATCCCATTACGATACTCGGTATCAAACAGCAACGGCTTGTTTCCCAGGTGAGAGCCTCGTTTTGGAAAAACCGCTTTCCACTTCCCCATGCGAACAAAATGTTCGACATCCGCATTACCGGGAACCCACCGCTGCAGCTGTTGTTTCTGTTGTTGGAATTCCACTCGGTCTGCCAGGTTGTGCCATTCCCATGGATCGGCGCGATGATCATAAAGTTCCTGGCTACCATCATAGTAGTGCATGTAGCGCCAACGATCAGTCTGAACCGCATGATTACCGCGGGCCCAGGTAATCACGGTGGCTGCTGGCCAGGGAGCTGTCGGTTGCCGCACCAAGGGCAACAGACTCTTTCCGTCCAAGGGCGGAACTGGTTTCAGTTGGCAGGCATCCACGAGGGTGGGGAAAAGATCGATCAGGCTGACCATCCGCTCGGATCGTGTCCCGGGCTGAAAACCTTTCGGGGCGGCCGATCTCGGTGGCACGATCAGCAGTGGCACATGCGAGGCACGTTCCCATCCCGTCGCCTTTCCCCAGTGTTCTTTTTCACCCAGGTGCCAACCATGATCTGACCAGAGTACGATCCATGTATTCTCCGCATGAGGTCCCTGGTCCAGGACATCGAGCAAGCGTCCCAGCAGCGTATCAACAAAGGTCACACATGCCAGGTAGGAAGAGACCGCTGGCTTCCACTGCTGGTAATCTACCACCGTTTTATGTAACCCCGAGGTGGCGGCAACCAGTCCATAATCGCGGCCCACTTTTCCGAGGTCGGCCAGGTCATTGGCCAGAACCTTCGGTAACTGGACCTTGTCCGGTGGAAACATCTGGTGGTACTTCCGGGGAGCAAAGAGGGGCTGGTGAGGACGAAAATACCCGACACCCAGGAAGAAAGGTTTTTCGTGACGCCGTTGAAGTTGCTTGATGGCCCACTGGTTAACCAGGCCATCAGACATTTCCTCATCCGTGACATCAACCGGCCCCCAGTCAAACGTATTGCTACTACGATAGTTCCGATCGCATGGCATCCTGTTCAAAGGCAGCACGGCCTGGAGATTACCGGGTCCACGATCCACGCGGTGCGTGGGATTTTGTTTCCGGGTTGCCAGCTCTTCCTTGGTGAAAGGTCCGCCACTGGCACCTCCTGAATCGGAGGTAGGCCCATATTCGTGAAACGCATTTTTGGGTGCTTTCCCGTGAAATAACTTGCCGGTACCCAACACCTGGTAGCCATGCTCTTTAAAGAACCTGGGCAACGTGACCAGGTCGGTACGGCGACGAGTCAGATTCGCTGCATTGGTATAGAGGCCTGTGTGGTAAGGTTGCAGTCCAGTCATTACGGCTGCTCGACTGGGTCCGCAAATGGGGGCCGTGCAATGGGCATTGGTAAAGATCACGCCACGGCGCGCCAGCCGATCCATGTTGGGCGTACGTGCCTGGGGATGACCATCCAGGAAACCAACCCAGTCATTCAGATCATCGATGGCAATAAACAATACATTCGGCGGCGCGGCGCCCTCGATCACTTCACCAACCAGCAGGCACGCCAGGCTGATCGCGAGCAAGGTCACCTGTTGAATCTTGATCATGGCGTTGTCTACCCTGCTCCTGAAACACCTTCGATTTAACTGGTCGGCACGTCACTCTACTCGTCTTACCTGCGCCGTGTCAACGACTTGAGCAGTCCGGGGAAATCTCTGCATGTTTTGCATAACTCATCTAATTGCAGTATCTTGAGTGCTCTTGAAAGCTTCCTTCCGAAGCATGCTTAACGGGTAAACAAAATCCATGAGTGAGATGACCAAGATCAGTGGTGGCGTCTTCAGCGATGCCATTCAAGGTGGCCGGGCCGGGGCCGAAATTGAGATGACGGCCAACGAGATCATCGCACGCCAGGCTAACGGAGAGGAACACCGGTTATCTTATCGGGACTGCCAGCTGGAACGGGGTGGCGCCAGTGGGCGGATGATCTTCTGCCGCAACAGCAATCGTTCCCTGACTATTTTCTCGGAGGACAGCCGTTTCCTCTCCAACCTGGAACTCTTCGGCAGCGGCTTTCTTCTGGAAGACCTGGAACGCTTAAAATTATCACGCTCGTCCAAGCGGCGACGCAACCTGCTGCTGACTTTCGTCATCCTGGCATTCGTCGTCTTGCTGGGAGTCGGCACTTACCTGACCGTACTGACGGTAGCACGTCGTACCATCCAGGCCTTACCCATTAGCGTGGACAAAGAAATTGGTGACTTTGCCATCGAGAACATGGATCTGCAGGGATCACCTGTTGAGGACGAGGTGGTCGTTGCGGCCATCAAGGAGATGGTCTCTCGACTGGAAAAGCATGCGGCCATTAAAGGGTTCGAGTTCCATGTACAGGTTATTGATGCAGACATCGTCAATGCCTTTGCGCTACCGGGTGGCCAGATCGTGGTCTACACGGGATTGATCAAGAGTGCCAAGCGTCCTGAACAAGTCGCTGGAGTGGTCGCTCATGAGATAGCGCACGTGACCCGGCGGCACGGCTTGCAACGGATCGGCCATTCCATTGGGATCGCGGCCCTGGTCAATGGTTTGCTGGGAGATGTCGGCGGACTGGTTGCCGTGGCCGGTGAGTTGCTGGAATTATCCACGATCAACAAGTACAGCCGTGACCACGAGGCCGAGGCCGACGAAGAGGGCGTCCGAATGCTTCACGCTGCGGGCATTGATCCGCTGGGAATGGCCGAGTTCTTCCAGGTCATGAAAGACACCCATGGTGATCTACCGGCAGTTGTTTCCTGGATCAGTACCCATCCCGAGCACGACGCACGAATCGACGCGATCAAGAAACAACTTGCTGCGTTACCTAAAAAGAAATATACTCCGCTTGAAATAGACTGGACGGATGTCCTGAAACGCGTCGGTGGAAAGGTGGAACTCGAAGAGCAAGATCCGCAGGCTGATGACAAGGACCTGTAACTTCCTTTCCCACTTTGCCACCATCACTCCTATAGATAGATAGGCTGAGACTGTATGGAAACTGAAATTCGTAACCGTCCTGCTTTTGCCAATATCCACGTCCAACTTAACGCCGGGGATCACATCGTTGCCGAAGCCGGCGCGATGGCCAGCATGAGTTCGTCGATCAAGGTCAAAACTCGCTGGAACGGCGGCGTGTCGCGAGCTTTTTTCAAACGTTTCCTGGGTGGGGAAAGCCTGTTCATTAACGAATTCACTGCCGATGCTCCGGGAGAAGTCGTCCTGACCCAATCCTGGCCCGGCGATATCGAATGCATCGAGTTACAGGGAAATACGCTGTACCTCCAACCAGGAGCCTTCCTGGCCTGCGAGACCGGTGTCAAACTTGGCATGGGCTGGGCCGGGATTACCAGCCTGGTCGCTCGTGAAGGACTTTTCCGCCTCAAGGTCAGTGGACATGGAAAGATCTGGTTCGGTGCCTACGGTGGAATCTTTTCACGTGAAGTCGAGGACCAGTACGTCGTCGATTCAGGTCACCTGGTGGCCTACGAACCGACCTGTCGCCTGAAAATGGGAATGGCCGGCGGAATCTTCTCCAGTTTCTTCAGTGGCGAGGGCTTAGTCACCCGCGTTCACGGCCCGGGCCGTGTTTACCTGCAGTCCCGTTCCATGGATGGACTCAAGGGCTGGACCAACGGTCACCTCTAATCATCATCGTAAAACGGAATCACTATCATGCAATACGAGATCATGACTCGTCCCGCCGCTTCCGTGGCCAAGCTGACACTCGCCGACGGTGAATCGGTCACCTGCGAAGTCGGTGCGATGATCGGCATGACCACCGGACTGGATGTGGAAACCACCTCGCGGCAACGTGGCGGCAAGGGAGGTATGCTGAAAGGACTCAAGCGGATGTTCTCCGGAGAGAGCTTCTTCTTGAATCATTTCACAGCCAATGCAGCAAACCAAACCCTGCTCATCGGACCACAACAACTGGGAGATGTCATCCACCACGAGTTAACCGGCGGTACCCTGGTCGTCCAGGGTTCCAGTTGGATGGCATCCTCAAACGAAATCGAAATCGATACGACCTGGCAGGGAATCAGCAGTGCGATTCTCAGCGGCGAAGGAATCTTCTGGGTCCAGTGCAGTGGCACGGGCGACCTGTTCCTGAACAGCTTCGGTGCGATCTATGAAGTGGACGTCGATGGACAATACACGGTCGACACGGGACACATTGTCGCCTTCGAGGACACCCTGCAATTCAAGATCGGTAAATCAAACCCCAGCCTGATTGGCAGCCTGCTCGGTGGAGAAGGCTTGGTCTGCAAGTTCGAGGGCCAGGGCAAGCTCTATTGCCAAACGCACAACATGTCCGCCTTTGGCAAAATCCTGGGTCCCAAACTCAAACCCCGTTAACCTGGTAAGGAAATGGCGATGACCAGTCAAATCAACCATGAAATCTCCCTGCAACCGGACTTCTCGTTGCTGACCGTCCACCTGGAAGCGGGGCAACAGATTTTTGCAGAACCATCGGCCATGGCTTCCATGGATCCCGGAATCCATCTCAAGGCTGGTTTTAAGGGTGGCATCGGAAAAACACTGATGCGCGGACTGGGTGGAGAAAGCCTGATCATTAATACCTTCACAGCGAAGGATGGCCCTGGTGAAATCACGTTTGCACCCGGACCCGCCGGGGACATGCTGCACCACCACCTGGACGGGCAAACCCTGTACCTGCAGCGCGGCTCTTACGTGGCCCACAGTGAAGGAGTCGAGATCGGTGGCAAGTGGCAGGGCGCCAAGGGCTTCTTCAGTGGCGAAGGACTGGTCCTGCTGAGAGCCACCGGCAACGGTGATGTGTTCTTCAATTCCTACGGTGCCGTCCTCGAGGTAGACGTAAGGGACGACTATATCGTGGACACCGGCTACGTGGTCGCCTTTGAAGACACCCTGCAGTACCACGTGACCACGCTGCCCGGGTTACGAATGGCCGGCAAGATGAAAAGCTTCTTGTTTGGTGGAGAGGGACTCGTCTGTCGCTTCCAGGGCCAGGGCAAGGTCTGGGTCCAGACACGATGTGTGAATCCGTTCCTGAGGTGGATCAACGCTTTCCGCCCCACCCGCAAGAACAACTAGCAGCAGGATAACCTGCTCCAGGGTTTCATGACTGACGAGACACCGCGGGTTGTCGTTGATACCAACGTGTTCGTGGGCAGTGCCTACAACCCGCGCTCCGCCAGTCGCACGATCGTGACCGCCTGTCAGCGTGGAGACTTACAACTCTTTGCCAGTCCCGCCACCCTGCGTGAATATGAACTGATCTTACCCCGGGCGATCAGGAACCGGCAGCAACGAGATCAACTCCTGTCCCTGGTCCAGCAGGCTCGCCAGGTGCAACCACGGGAAACCCCACGAGTGGTTCCAGACGATCCGCAGGACGACAAGTTCGTGGCCGTCGCCCTGGCGGCCAAGGCGCTCGCCCTGATCACGAATGACCAGGGAGTCCTGGAAGTGGGGTCCCACGAGGGAGTTGCAATCCAGCGACCTGCTGCTTTCCTGGAATCCTGGAACGATCCAACGAACTCGTAACCTACTTGCCACCCAGCGAGATCAGGTGCGATTCCGTATGAGCGTAAAGGCGACCATCGCCCACGGCAAACGTGGACAGGATCGTCTCGTTCAACTGGCTGCGACCCAGCAACTGGTACTGGTCCGAGGCAGCCACGACCACGACTTCACCATCCCGATCGACGTTATAGAGTTTGCCATTGATACAGATCGGCGAGCTGAAATAATTTCCGCCCACGCGTTTCTGCCAGATCAATTTCCCGGTCTGGTGATCGACGCAACTGACAATCCCACGATCTGTCCAGAGAAACATCCAGCGATCAAACACCAGTGGTGTCGGAACATGGGGTGCTGTCTTGGAGACCCGGTAAACTTCCTGGGCTTCCACGCTCTTTCCATTGGAAACGGGTCGTACGGCCACGACATTTTTCTCGGCCGTGGTAAATCCGCTGCTACCAATCACCAAATCTCCCACCACGATCGGGGATCCGCAAGCGCGTTGTTTGAAAGTACCGAACGGCTTGATATTCCAGTTTTCCTTGCCACTAGCCGGATCAATACTGGTAATCCCCTGGAAGGAATGCGTGAAAATAATCTCGACGGGTCGATCCTGGGGTGCATAAACACAGGGAGTGGAAAAGCAGGCACGGCTGCCATCGCGGCCTATTTTCCATGATTCCTCACCGGTTTTTCGATCAACCGCCACGAGAAAACTTTCTCCGTCCTGGTCATTACAGACAATCACCAGGTCCTGGTAAACGATGGGGGAGGTCGCACTTCCCTGCCCGGACTTGTAGGTTCCCAAGTCGTACTTCCAGGCAACGTTGCCGTCGTGGTCACAGGCTGTCAACGAAGAATTCTGCTGTGACTGCCAGATCACGTAAACGTGGTCGGCATCAACCGCTGGCGTAGCGCTGGCAAAACTATTTTGCTTGTGTTTCTTGTACTTGGTGAAAGCAAACTCCCGACGCCACCGTTCCTGCCCAGTCTTACCATCCAGGCATACCAGGAATCGCTTACCAATCTCAACGTCCGCGCTGGTCACGAAGACGTTGCCCTTCCATGTCACCGGGGAACCGTATCCATGGCCGGGCAACTGAACTTTCCAGTTGTAATCCTTTTCTGTCCACTGAACCGGTATCGTGGTGGCATCACTCACTCCGGATCCATTCGGACCTCGAAACCGGGGCCAATCCTGGGCCTCACAGCAAGCGACCATCAGGCAAAGTCCCAGTAATGCCAGGGAAACCAATCGTTTCATCCGTTTACTCTCCAAGTTATTTTTCATTGAACTTACTTATCCAGTACCTGGATGCGCACGCTTCGCCAGCGGACCTGCTTACCCACGCGTTCCTTGTGCTTACCTACTCCATGAACCTGGAGTGCAATGAACCCACTAGCCGTCATCCCGTCTTTCAGGTCTGCCGCCGGGACCCCGTTGAGCCAGGTCTTGATGGAATCTCCCCGACATTCGATCCGGAACTTGTTCCACTGCCCTTGCTGAAATGCCTTGCGAGCGGCTGGATTTTTATCCAGTGGGTTCAACCAGCCGCGACGGGACTCGTCGTAGATTCCCCCGGTAAAAGCACGATCCGAAGGATCGATTTCTACCTGGTAGCCATAGACCGTACCTGCTTTCTTGGCCTTCTTCTTGCCCTTGATCGTGACCACCTGGTCTTCCTGGTAGACATGGCTGCGGATTTGCACGCCGGAGTTCAATACCGGGTCCACCTTGAATTCCAGTTCCAGGATAAAATCTCCATAAGTTTTCTTGGTACAGAGAAAACTGTTCGGCGTATCGGGAACCGCCGTGCCGATAATTTCTCCGTTTTTCACCACGTAGGTCGCCTTGCCCCCCTCCTGCTTCCAACCCTTGAGCGTCTTGCCGTCAAACAGGGATTGCCAGGAGTCTTCCGCCGCGCTTGCGAACGTTCCACCGACCAGGGCCAGCAGGATCAGACAGGTACCAAAGATTCGCAGCTTCGTCATTATTCTCTCTCCAGGTGGGGGGATCACTACCAGCTTCATTCAAGCCAGGGCGGGCGACTGGTTACTATCAACAATCTTGCGATTACTGTCTTTTCGTCCCAGTTTCCAGATATAGGCATCGACGATGAAGTGGTGGATATTGATGGCCGCTGCCACCAGTAACATGCTTTCTACCACACCAAATCCCGCCAGGCGATAAGCCCAGGGCAGGCAATGAAATAGGCCGTACCCCAGTAGCAGGCTGACACCATAGAACCAAACCACGTGATACAACGTTCCGTGGCGATTTCCTGGCCGTTGCTTTTGATCGCGGACGTGGAAGATCAGCACGATAGCCAGGTACTGGATACCATGAAAAATCGTGGCTAACGTGAAAGCCTGCAAGTAATCCGTAAAGATCACCCACCAGCAACCGTTGACCATCAGCACCAGCAAACTGATCAAGGGTAACGGTTTTTGCACGGCAACCCAGATCTTGATAAACAAAGCAATCGGCAAACCAAAAATCAGTAGCGGGAACAGCCACTGTTTTAACAACATCACCACGCCATGGACCGTTGGCTGGGCCATCCAGGCCTCTGGCAAAAGGGCATATAAACCAAATCCCTCTCCGCCCACACAGACCAGGAAAAACGGCAACATACTAATCCAACGCATGAGCCGCTTGTCGGTCACACCCAACTGGCAACCCGACCGATAGCTGTACATGACCGCCAGCCCATAGGCCTGCGCTGCATAATGGTAAGGGGACCAGATCAGGTAGAGCTTTTGCAAATGAGTACCGAGATTGACCGGGTAGACCATGCAAAGCGTGGTCACCATCAGGCAGATCAGGGGAAATGCCATCGTCAGGAATGGCAGGGCTTGAAACGTTCCCGGCTTACTATAGAGACGTACCGTGGAAGACGCAAAATGGGTGCTGTTACTGATTAAAATCACCATGGGAATCCAGGCAAACCGGGCATGGATCGAATAATCCTGCACACCATCACCAACTGCCAGCGGCGCAGTCCAGTAAACCAGGCCAGCTACCAGCAGGCTAAGTCCCCCACCGATCACCAGGTAGTCGAACCACGGATTCAGGAAAGACCTGCCCAACAGTAGCGAAGCCAGGGAATTTTCTTCCTGGTAATCACTCATCCAAGGCCCTCCACTGCTGGATCCTTTGCAATCCCAGTTGAGCAGGCCTGAAACCCGGGTCTACCGACAACGCCCGTTGAAAATACGGTTGTGCCTGGTCCGGTTTTCCCTGGACCAACAAGGCAGATCCCAGGTTACAGTTCACTTCCGGTCGGTCTGGTAATTCATCCAGTAATTGTCGGCTGAGTTGTTCGGCTTCCGGGTAATCACCAGTATTTCCACGCAGCAGCAGCGATCCTGCCAGGTTGATTCGCACGAGTGGATCCGTCACCCCAAGGTCTATCAAACCACGGGAGGCACGGATATGATCGTCTACCTCTCCATTGGTCATTGCAATGCTGGCAATCTCCTCGTAGATGCGTTGCCGGCTGAGAAAATCCAGGTGAATGGCCACGGCCAACTGGTCGAGGGCAGCACGATATTCCCCGTCGGCCACCATGCGATCAATCGCATGGTGGTAGGCCAACTTGAGATGCGGAACCGCCTGGTCTCGCTGGAACGAGTAGAGCAACCCAGCCAACATACCGGCCAACAAGACGAACGCACCTACCCAAAAGGTGCTTCGCAGCCAGGCGGGAGAATTCTCGCTGGGGCCAACGACTTGTTCAGGTTCTACCGTGGCAATGGTACTGGTTCCGGTTCAGGAGGTTACGCAATCCGACAAACAGGTGAACCTGATTATCCCCCAATCGCGTCTTGCGTACAACGTCGAACCCGAACAGCAACAACGCGATCCCAACCTAGTTGATGCCAACGGGACCATCTTTCTCGATGTACTTCACTTCCGGCTGCTTCTTCAACTTCTCCACGGCAGCCGGACTGAAACTGGCAGAATAACCATTAATAATTCGTAAAACGGCTCCCATCTTACCGCCAAACTGGTTCGTATGACGTTTGGCCAACTGCTCCAGCGTTTCACCTTTTTTCGTTTTGCCATCGAGGAAAACCGTTTTCTTGTAGACCACGATGTATCGACCCTGGGGGTTCACAGCCTGTTTCTTGACAGGTCGACGATAGACCAGCTTGGCTTTTTTTTGTTTCAAGTCCTTGTCCAGCATCTTACGGTCCTTGAGGAACTGGTAGGGCACCTTGCTCTTGATATTCGACCTGGTTCCAAGAACAAAATATTTCACCGTACCCTGCGACAAAGAGGCGGGCATTGAAACACTATCCTTAACCTGGGAAATGACCTGCAGCGCAATGCCTCCCTTGTTCGACAAGCGAGAAATCACCCATAGTTCCTTCTCGACCTGGTAAACCTCCTGGATAGAAATATTCCATCCACTGGTCGGTACCGTGACCTGCAAACTAATGACGATTTTCTTTTCCCCTGAATCAATCTTGCCAGGTGCCGCCACATCCTGACCCAAGCCACCCAGCAGAAGAACCATTACGCCATAACCTGAAATCATCATCATCGCCCAACCTTCTCAAGAAGTCGTCCGGGAAAAAAACCGTTGTCACGAACGGTATTCACTGTACTCACGCATTATTGAGACTTACCAGGAACGGGTCAATGATGCGGGCTCAGCGAAACACCGTCTCATCGATGTCCCGCTACTGCGCCGTCCAGCCTCCATCGACCGTCAGCATGCTGCCCGTCAGGTAACTGGACGCATCACTGGCCAGGAAAATCGCTGCGCCCTGGATCTCTTCCAGTCGCCCCCAGCGACCCAACGCCGTGGCCCCCACGATGAACTTCTTGGCTTCCTCGGTATCCGCAATCGGTTCGTTCATGGGAGTCAG
>MPLU02326426.1_pt1 | contig 86415 bp, 83 predicted proteins | sample 1617381 | NCBI WGS metagenome assembly MPLU02 (sample SAMN05944801, study PRJNA350692) | marine metagenome | biome: marine; feature: ODZ; material: water; isolation source: 90 m water sample filtered on 0.2 um supor filter | place: Pacific Ocean | collected 2012-04-08 | depth 90m m
CCGACGCCCTTGCCGATCTGGGGGCCACCCCGCCCGGCGAGGGCCTCGTTGAGGATGTACTCGTAGACGCCCTCGCCCTCCTGGCCGCCGTATTCCTTCGGCCAGGTGATGCCCAACCAGCCCTGCTCGCCCATCTTCTTCATGAGGGCCCGGCGTTTGGGCGTGTCGACGATCTGGGCCATGTTCTCTCTGGTGGGGTCAAACACGTCGGGGTCGTCGTTGGCGTTGAGGAAGGCCTCGACCTCGGCCCGGAAGGCCTCCTGTTCGGTGGTGAAATCGAAGTCCATGGGGCGTCCGGTCTTGTGGAAGGTAATCTGACGGTCCGTCAGATCTGTACGGTATCGGAGGGGAGACGCATGAGCATGACCAGAGGAATCCTTGCCTACGGCGCCCACGTGCCGTACCGGCGTCTCGACCGGGCCGAGATCGCATCGGTCATGGGAGCAGGGGGTGGTAGGGGCCATCGTGCCGTCGCCTCCTTCGACGAGGACACCACGACCATGGGTGTGGCGGCGGCCCGCCGGGCGCTGCGGGCGCTCGACAACACAACGCCGGACGCTCTCTGGTTTTCGACGGTTGCTCCGGCGTATTCCGACAAGACCAACGCCACGGTGATGCACGCCGCCCTCCGACTCGACTCCACGATCTCCGCATTGGACTTCGGGGGCGCCCAGCGCTCCGCTGTGGGCGCCCTGCGTGCCGCCCTGACTGCTCCGGGCCGGACCCTGGTCGTGGCCTCCGATATCCGGATCGGCCTGCCGACCGGCCCCGAGGACGGCGGGGGTGGTGACGCAGCGACGGCCATCCTCACCGGATCATCCGACGACGGTCCGCTGCTGGCCGAGTACCTCGGTGGGGCCACGGCCACCGGTGAGTTCACCGACCGCTGGCGAACCCCGGGAAACGCCCATTCGCGTACTTGGGAGGACCGTTTCGGTGAGCAGGCCTACCTACCTCTCGTACGAAAGGCCTGGGCTGATGCCCTAGCCGCCACCGGTCTCACCGTCGATGACGTCGATATCGCCGTGGTCACCGGATTGCATGGTCGGGCCACCAAGAAGGCCGCGTCCGGCCTCGGCGTGGCCGTGGCTGACGACCGGGCGGATACCGTCGGAAACGCTGGAGCTGCTCATCCCTCTCTCCTCCTAGCCGACGTGCTGGACGGGGCCGAAGCCGGCGCCGTGGTTGCCCTCGTGGTACTGGCCGACGGGTGCGAGATTTTGTTATTTCGGACCACCGATGCGCTGGCCTCCGGCCGGCCGACCCGATCGGTGGCCGCTCAGGTCGACAATCGGACCGACGTCGCCTACACCCGCTACCTGACGTGGCGGGGCTTGCTGGAGATCCAGCCCCCCAACCGGCCCGAACCCAACCGACCCTCCTCGGCAGCTTCCCTTCGGCGGACCGACTGGAAGCACGGCTTCGTCGGAGCAACCGACCGGACCACCGGAATCACCCACCTGCCGCCCAGTCGTGTCGGCATCGCCGGTGGAGCGGTCGACGACATGGACCCGGCTCCCATGGCCGACGCCACGGGCACCATCGCCACCTTCACCGTGGACCACCTCGTCTACTCACAGAGCCCACCGGTGGTTTTCGCAGTGGTCGACTTTGACGGTGGCGGTCGCATGCCCATCGAACTCACCGACGCCGACCCAGCCGAGGTGGCCATTGGTGACCGGGTGGAGATGACGTTCCGTCGGATGTTCACGGCCGATGGGTTGCACAACTATTTCTGGAAGGCCCAGCCCGCTCGGGGCTGACCCGCAGCGGAGAGGAGCGCGCACATGGCATCACACGGGATCCTGGATCGAGTGGCCATCGTCGGGATGGGGTGCACTCCGTTTCGCGAACACTGGGACCGCTCGTTGGACGACCTGCTCATCGACGCCCACGGCCTGGCCCTGAATTCGGCGGGCATAGTCAAGGACGACGTCGATGCCTACTGGTACGGCACGTCGCAGTCGTCGGCCTCGGGCATCTCACTGGCCATGCCGCTTCGCCTCGAGAACCGTCCGGTCACCCGGGTGGAGAACTACTGCGCCACGGGGTCCGAAGCCCTACGCCAGGCCTGTTACGCCGTGGCGTCGGGCGCCTACGACGTGGCCGTCGCCATTGGCGGCGAGAAGGTCAAGGATGGCGGCTACCAGGGCCTCAACGCCTTCCCGATTCCCACAGACGGGACCAATCGAACCCTCACCGCCGCGGCCATGTTCAGCCTGATGCTGCCCGCCTACGCCGAGCGTTACGGAGTCGACGAGGAAAAGCTTCGCTATGTGGTGGCCAAGATCGCCGAGAAGAACCACTTCAACGGAGCTCGCAACGATCTGGCCCAGTTCCGACGGGAAATGTCGGCTGAGGCCATCTGCGAGATGGCCGCAGTGGCCGGTCGCCTGTCGGTGTTCGACTGTGCCGGTGTAGCCGACGGAGCGGCAGCAGCCGTCGTGGTGCCCGCGGAGCGGGCGACGGACTACACCGATGCCCCGCTGTACGTGAAGGCCCTCTCGCTGGTGGCCGGTAACGGGTCGGGTCTCGTGGACCCGGCGTTCGACTTCACCACACTGCCCGAGTGCGCGGAGGCTGCCGATGACGCCTACGCCCAGGCAGGGATCACTGATCCGCGGACCGAACTGGCCATGGCTGAGGTGCACGACTGCTTCACCCCGACTGAACTGATACTCATGGAGGATCTCGGGTTCAGCGAACGAGGCGAGGGTTGGAGCGACGTGCTGGACGGCCGGTTCGCCCTCGACGGGGACCTACCGGTCAACACCGACGGCGGGCTTAAGAGCTTTGGCCATCCGGTGGGGGCCAGCGGACTTCGCATGCATTACGAGGCGTGGCTCCAACTGCGGGGCGAGGCGCCCGCTGATCGTGTTGTGACCACGCTGGACACCCGTAGCCGGGCACTGGTGCACAACCTCGGGGGCTACCCGGGCGAGATTGTGTCCTTCGTGGGCATCTGGGGCACCGAAAGGGACTGATTCCCCGGAGTCAGGGAGCGAGGGCCAGCCAGGCGTCGAGGACGGTCTCGTCGCCGAAGACCTCCAGCGTCGGCTGACGACGGCCCCATACCAGCAGGTTCAGGTCCGAAGCTGTGCCACGTGCCGCAGCATCGCCCTTGGCGTGCTGGTGTTCCACCACCAGTTGCTCACTGGTCGACGACAGCAGCCATTCGCCGTCGCCATCGGTGCGGTGCAGGTGCAGGGTCGAGGAGGGATAGCCGCCCACCGGGCCGCCAAGTTGGTGTCGCCACGCCACGTCGAGGATCTCGTCCACGCCGTCGTGGGCCAGTTTGGCATCAAGCGGAGCGGCGTCACCCACGGCGTTTTCGGCGTCCCAGCGGTGGATGTTGTTCTCGTGGGCCATACGTCGGACCACCCAGCTTGCGGTCCGGTCCTCCTCGGGACACCAGTTCCAGCATGGCGCCGTCGGCTCCACCGAGGCCAGCAGGGCCACCAGGCGGCTCAGCCGGTCGCTGGCTGTCGAGGGGTCGTCGGGGTCGGGCCGGGCCGGCTTGTCCGACGAGGCGGCCTCTATCTGGGCGGCCATGAAGCTCCACACCCCGGCCATGTGGTCGACCAGGCCAGCGGCGTCCCAGTCCGGACAGTGCTCGATCCGGGCGGAAGGATCCAGTTCGGCGGCGGCCAGCAGGGACCGCCCTTCGCGTTCGACGGCGGTCAGGAGAGTGTTGCGGTCCATGGGCTCAGTCTCGCCCACCAGACCGGTTCAGTCCTCGTCGGGGTCTGTGGCCCCGTCGGCCAGCCCGTCCTTCCGGTCGACGCGTTGATCCTGGTCGCGCAGGAAGGCCTCCAACTCAGCGGCCAGGTCGTCGCCCCGGGGCATCAGGTCCTCGCTCTGGTCGACCTGGGCCTCAAGACGTCGTACGTGGGCCGTGACCTCTCCGTCGCCGGCCACCGCCTGATCGACTCGGACCTGCCATTCCGATGCTGGACCGTCCAGGTCGGCGAACGCGGTGTCCACCCCGCTGACCTGCTCGAAGCGTCGGAGCAGGGCGCGGGTTGCCTTGGGGTTGGGAGAGTCCGGCAGGTAGTAGGGCACCGACACACGCAGCGAGATGACCGGAACACCGGCCCGGTCCAGGGTGTCGTGTAGGACGCCGACCACGCCGGTCGGTCCCTGGTAGGAGGGTCGGTCGAGGCCCAGGCGTTCGGCCAGTTCCTGGTTGGTGCTGCTCCCGGTGACCGCTGGGGGACGGGTGTGGGGCGACATGCCGCTCATTGATCCAAGCGTGACCACCAGCTGGGATCCCGTGCGGGTCGCCGCGGCCCGGAGCGCGCCGGTGAACGTCCGCCACCGCAGGTGAGGCTCGACGCCGGCCACTAGCACCAGGTCTCGTTGGCCCTCCGGGGTACGGGCGGCCAGTACTCGGTTGGATGGCCATCGGACCCGTCGGGCGCCACCATCGTCGAACTCGACGATCGGCCGCTCCTGGGTGAAGTCGAAGAAGGTCTCGGGATCGACGTCGCCCACCTCGGCGCTGTCCAGGCGTTCGATCAGCCATTGGATGGCTGAGGTGGCCGATCCGGCGGCGTTGAACAGTCCGCGAAATGCCACCACGAGGATTGGTCGGTCCAACTGGTCAAGCAACTGGTCGTCAGCCGTCCAACGCAGTTCGATCGGGTCGGTCGTCACCGGGACAGGTTCGCAGATGACGGCCTCTGATCGGTGACCGGGTGTCCGCGCTGGGGTCGGAGCCCGGTCGGAGCCCGGGAGGTACCACATGAGACCATCAGCCGGTGCACGATGTCTCCGATCCTTCCCGGCGTCGACATCCCTACCGGTGGGTGCTGTTCAGCGGAGTGTGCGGCGTCTACTTCGCCTTCGGGGTGGTGGCCATGTCGATTCCGCCGTTGGTCGGCGAGGTGCGAGAAGATCTCGACCTGAGCCGTGGCGCCATGGGTCTGGCCCTAGGCGCCTGGCAGCTCGTCTACATCGTGAGTGCGCCAGTCGGCGGGCGTCTTCTGGATCGACTGGGCGTCCACCGGGGGGTATTGCTGGGGGCCTTGGTGGTGGCGATCAGCGGTGTGGCCCGGGCGGCGGCTGGCGGCCTGAGCACGTTCCTACTGGCCATTGCCCTATTCGGCATTGGTGGCCCACTCATTTCAGCCGGTGCACCCAAGGCGGTCGGTTTGTGGTTCGGAGAGGAGCGAGAACGCCGGTTGGCCATCGGCACCTATAGCACGATGCCGGCCATTGGTGGCATGGCCACGCTGGTACTTTCCAACTCGGTGTTCATGCCGCTCACTGGGTCGTGGCGCACCACGGTGCTGATCGAGACGGGTGTCGTCGTGGTGGCCGCCGCAGCGTGGTTGGTCGTGTCCAGTCGGGCGCCCGAGGCGCCGATCCGGGTGGCCCCGGCCGATATGGCCAATGCGGCGGGTCGACGGATCTTGCTGGCCGATCCCGAAGTCCGCACTGTGCTGGTTCTCGGCCTCGGTGTGTTCTTCGTGGGCCACAGCCTCAGTGGGTGGATGCCCGAGGCGCTCCGGGAGCACAGCGGGTTCTCGGCCATGGCGGCCGCCAACTGGGCGGCCCTCGGCGGTCTGGTAGGCGTGCTGGCCTCGATCCTCGTGCCGAGGCGCACCGAGCGGGGCCGGATGCCGAACACCATGGCGGCCATGTTCCTCCTGATCGCCGTCGCCCTCGTCGCCCTGCTGCTCCTACCCACGTCTCTGGATCCGCTGCCGGTAGCCGTCGCGGGGCTTCGGTCGGCGCTGGTTCCGCTCATTCTGATCGGACTCATGGAGTCGGAGTCGGTAACTCCGGCCAACACCGGGGTGGCCTACGGGCTGTGGTTCGCGGTGGCTGAGATCGGTGGGTTCGCCGGACCGTTCGTGCTGGGTGCGGTGGCCGACTCGTCAGCCGGGTTCGCCGGGGCGTTCGGACTGGTGGCCGTGGTCTGTGTGGCCCTGCTGGTCCCGACCGCCCGGCTCCGACGGTTCAGCGGTCGGCCGGTAGGTTCGGACCTGACCTGATGCCCCGTCAGGACGATTCCGGGAGGGACATGACTAGCGACCATCCGGTGGGTCCGAGGGCCTACGAGAAGTTTTCCTACGACGGATTCGATGGAGAGGTGGGCCGCATCATGTCCACATCGACCCCGGCGTGGACCCGACCGCCCACCGCCCCTGACGGTGCCCCCAACGTCCTCGTCGTCCTGGTCGACGACCTGGGTTTCAGCGACGTCGGCTGCTTCGGTTCGGAAATCGACACGCCACACGTCGACCGTCTGGCCGCCGAGGGCCTTCGGTACGTGAACTTCCACGTCAACCCGATGTGCTCGCCGACCCGGGCTTCGTTGCTGACCGGATTGAACCATCATCTGGCCGGGGTAGGCACGGTCTGCCACATGGAGCCCGGCTTCCCGGGTTACGCGGCTTCCATCCGCAGCGACGCGGTGACCATGGGAGAGGTGCTGCGCGACGCAGGTTGGTCCAGCCTCATGGTCGGCAAGTGGCACCTCTGCCCAGATAGCCAACTCACCGAGGCTGGCCCGAAGGACGGGTGGCCGCTCCAGACCGGGTTCGACCGCTTCTACGGAATCCTTGACGGGTTCACGAACTTCCATCAGCCGCATCGCCTCTACGAAGACAACCACGCGCTGGACGTCGACGACTTCCCCGACGACTACTACTTCACCGACGACCTCACCGACCGGGCGCTGAGCATGGTCGGCGAGATCCGCGACGGGCACCCCACGAAGCCGTGGTTCCTCTACTTCTCCCACGGCGCCGTTCACGCCCCACTGCAGGCCCGACCCGGTGACCTAGAGAAGTACCGGGGTAGGTACGAGGCCGGCTGGGACGAGGTGCGACGACTCCGCTTCGACCGGCAAAAAGCCATGGGCATCTTCGATGACGACGTCGTGCTGCCTCCCCGAAACACCGAGGAGAACTACGCGGTCCGGGCGTGGGACGACCTGACGGTCGCCGAAAAGGAGGTCTTCGCCCGGTACCAGGAGGTGTTCGCCGCCATGGTCGACAACGTCGATCAGAACCTCGGGCGTCTCCGTGACGGACTGGAAGCCATGGGGGAGTGGGACAACACCGTGGTGGTGTTCACGTCGGACAACGGCGGCAGTCGAGAGGGTCTAGACAACGGCACGTCCGCCTACTTCCGGACCCTCCTCGGCCAGACCCGACCCAACCCCCTGGATTCGATGGAACTGGACCATTCACGCATGGACCTGCTAGGTGGCCCGCAGGCCCTGGCTCACTACCCGTCGGGTTGGGCCATGGTGTCGGGCACCCCGTTTCGGCTCTACAAGATCAACACCCACCAAGGTGGCCATCAGGTGCCGTTCATCATCTCGAAGGGAGCGGGCCTAGCTGGCGCCGGTGGGATCCGTCGCCAATACCAGCACGTCACCGACCTGCTGCCCACCGTGCTGGACCTGGCCGGGGTGGCCATGCCCACCACGAAGAACGGGGCCCAGGTCCCGCCGGCCGCCGGTTGCAGCTTCGCCGGATCCCTGGATGACCCTGGGGTCGACAGCACCCACCCCGAGCAGTACTACGAGCAGATGGGGCACCGGGGTTTCTACCGGGACGGCTGGTCGGCGGTGACGTGCCGTCAGGCCCGAACCCCGTTCTCGACCGAACAGTGGGAGCTCCACCACTTGGCCGAGGATCCCACCGAGTCACGGAATCTGGCCTACGAGCATCCCGAGAAGCTGGCCGAGCTAGTGGCCGCCTGGGAGGACGCGGCATGGGCCAACCAGGTGTTTCCTCTCGACGAGGGAAACAACGTCAAGAACCTGATGCGGCCCCCATGGAACGCCGACACCGTGGTCGAGACGACCTTCCGGCCGGGCAGACCGACGACGGAGCGGTACCGGTCCCTCGCCCTCATCAACTTCCGATCCTTCGAGGTCGAAGTGTCGTTTGACTTTGCGACGGGCGACCGGGGCACGTTGGTGGCCCACGGTGACCAGGGCGGCGGGTACGCCCTCTACGTGGTCGACGACCAGCTGATGTTGGCGTGGAACGGCTACGGCTCGATGGCTGAAGTAGACGGTGGATTGCTCACTACTGGAGCGGCCTCCGTGGTGCTGGCCGTGGAGGCATTGGGCGACCTGAAGCTCGACGTTGAGTTGCGGGTCGACGGCGAGGTAGTGGGTGGTGCCCGTGACCTCCCGGTACTGACCGCCATGGCCCCCTTCCAGGGCATCGACGTGGGCATCGACCGGAAGTCGCCGGTCTCGTGGGCCATCCGGCAACGATTCGGAACCTTTGCCTGGACGGGCTCGCTCGACGGCGTGACCTACCGTCCCGGAGAGGAGGCACCCGATGCGGGTGCCCGCTGGCTGGACGTCCTTCGCGAGGCCGGCACCAAGTTCGAATAGCCCGGCGAGGCCGGAGAAGGGAAGATCGGTCATGGGCATGGATCTTCAGGACCTGGTGGATCCCGCACACACCGCCCTGTGCGTGGTCGAGTGCCAGAACGGTGTGGTGGGCGAGGCGTCAAACATGCCCGCGGTGGCTGATGCGGTGGCTGCCTCCGGGCTCCTGCCCCGTCTGGCGGTCCTGGCCGGTGCTGCCCGATCGGCGGGGGTACGAGTCGTGCACTGCACCTTCCACGCCCACCCCGACCTGTGGGGTGGCAACCGGAACTCCCGCCTGTTCGCCGCTGGTCGTCGGGCCGAGGTGCAGCAGTACGTGGGCACCGAGGCGGTCGAGCCGGCTGCTGAGATCGGTTTCGTCGAGGGGGTCGACGTCATCGTGCCCCGGTTCCACGGGCTGTCGCCGGTGGCCGGCACCGGGTTGGCACCCATGCTCGGAAACGAGGGCGTGACGACCGTGGTGGTGGTTGGAGTGAGCCTCAACGTGGCCATCCCCAACGCGGTGTTCGACCTGGTCAACGAGGGCTTCCAGGTGGTGGTCCCGGCCGACGGGTCAGTGGCCACGATGCCCGGCTACGGCGAACAGGTACTGGAGCACACATTGGCCTACATCTCGACGCTGACCGACGTGGCCACCCTCGTCGAGGCGTGGTTGTAGCCGGGGCTGGAGGTTGTTTCCCGGGTTTTGGTTATCGGATCTCAGGTCGTCTGGCCGCCCGGCGGGTCCGTAGGCCCACGGCGAGCGAGAGCAGGATCCCCACCAGTACGCCCTGTTCAACTCGAGGGGCTAACGCCAACGTGGCGAAGAAGGTGACCCACGCCACCAGGGCAGCGGCCGGTGATCGACGGACCATGGAGACGAGGGCCACCGGGCGGACGAGCCCCACCACCGCGGCGATCACCACCCCACCGAGGGTGGCCCGGGGTAGCGGAGCGAGCACGTCGGCGAACGGCAGGAAGGCCAGCACGGCGGCCCCGGTGACCAGACCCGACCACCTCGTCTGGGCCCCAGTCAGGCGGTTCAGCGACGAGCGGCTGAACGATCCGCCCACCGGGAAGGCGCCGGACACCGCTGCAGCCACGTTGGCCACGCCCTGACTCACGAACTCCCGATCGGCGCTCCACCGATGTCCATCCTCCTCGGCGAACACCCGGGCAATGGACGCCGGCTCGGCGTAGCCGACTAGCGCGATGAGCACGCCGCCGACAAGGAGGGTGCCGGTGGATCCCCAAGGAAGGTCCAGCGAGAGGTCGGGCAGCCCGGTCGGCACCTGGCCGACCACCGGCCCGGCGTAGTCGACGATCCGGCTGATCACCACTCCTCCGACGACGGCCAGCAGGGCGCCGGGGAACAGGCGGTGGATGACCTGCCGACCGGCCAGTACCAGCAGCACGGTGGTCGCGGCGATCACCACCGAGGCAACCTCCCACTGGCCGACGTGGCCCAACGACCAGCCGGCCCGCCACAGCACGCCGCCGGTGGGGGCGGCCGCCCCGAGTGCCTTTGGGAGCTGCGAGGCGAGGATAAGGATGGCGGCCGCCGAGGTGAACCCGGTGACGACGGGATCACGCATGAGGTACGTCACCACCCCGAGTCGGAATACTCCGAGGAGTAGCCGCGATACCCCGACCAGCAGGGCGAGCAGGGCGGCCATGGCCACGTAGTCGGGAGTGCCGACCTCGGCCAGACCGGCCAGGGCACCGAAGGTCAAGAGGCTAGTCAGGGCCACCGGACCGGTCTGCAGGTACGGCGACGAGGCGAAGAAGGCAGCCAGGATGGGCGGCAGAGCCGAGGCGAACAGGCCGAGATGGGATGGCAGGCCGGCCAGTTCTGCGTACGCCATGGACTGGGGGACCAGCACCATGGCCACGCTCAGTCCGGCCAGCAGGTCGGCCGGCACGGGCCTCGACGGTGGTTCGGCCAGTGATTCGGCCCGGTCGGCGGTCTGGTCGTCGGACATCGGTCCGACCCTAGGATCGGCGGGTGGGCCGCGGAGGATCGGAGCAGGGGTCAGCCGGCCCGCACCGCGACGAGATCCCCACCGATGACGTGCCGATCCGATCGGCGGCCACCGTGGTGCTGCTCGACGACCGCCCCGACCTGCACGTGCTCGCGCTGCGTCGCACCGACGCCTCTACGTTCGTGGCCGGGTACACGTTGTTCCCCGGGGGAGCGGTGGACGACGGCGACCACGACGCCCGGTGGGGGGACCTGTCCTCGGGTGCTGTGGGAGCACTTCCAGGCATGGACGATCCCCTCTCGTACCGGATCGCCGTGGTGCGGGAGACGATCGAGGAGATCGGGGTTGCCGTCGGCATCGCCAACGAGGCAGTGGCCGCCGATCTGGTGGCCCGCCGCCACGACCTGGAGTCGGGTGCGGTGTCGCTGGCCGACCTCGTATCCGCGGCGGGTTCCCACTTGGACCTGTCGGGCATCCATCCGGTCGCCCGCTGGGTGACACCCATGCCCAGCATCAAGCGCTATGACACGGCGTTCTTCGTGGCCCGGGTGCCGGCCGGGTCCCGACCTGTGGTCGATGGCCGTGAGGCCGTACACGCCGAGTGGTGCCGACCGGCCGACGCGCTGGAGCGTTGGAAGGCGGGCGAACTCACGATGATCAGTCCGACGATCGCCATGTTCCAACGCTTGGCCTCTTGGCGGACGGTCGACGAGGTACTGGCGGCCACGACTGACGCACCCGTTCGACACGTCCGGATACTCGACGATTCGACCACCCCGGTCCGCTTCGAGGGCGATGACGACTATGACGCTCCGGGTACGAGGGCGACGCTCGGCTGGGTGTGGCTGCCGGCCGGCCCTCTGGGGGGATAGGCCCCGTAGCCTGAATCCATGGCCGCACCCTCGTACGTCCCCCAGCCCGTCGTCCGGCCCACCAGTTGGGCCTATTCGGGACCACGCCGTCGCCTAGGTGCGTGGCACGCCGATCGACCGGGTGAGGTCGTGGGAGGTCAACCGCGTGGTGAGCGTCTGGGCCACCCGGGCCCCGATCAGGGCTACGCCCTTCGTCTGGCCAGGGGCTTCACTGCCCGCCTCCAACTGGGGTACGGCGAGCATGCCGCTGACGTGGTCGCCGGTTGCGTCGGCGTCGCGCTGAAGCGGGCCGCGCTGTTCGGTCGTGCCCCCATGGCCGGTGATCTCGAGCTGGCCTTCTCGATCTTCGGGTTTCTCGACGAGGCACCCACCGGCGACCAGCTCGACGAACGACGGAGCCTGTTCGCTGAGGTATCGCACCACCACCACTACACCGAGGTCCGGCGGATCGCCGACCGAGTGCCTGAGAGCGTGCTGTGGCTGGGCGCGGCCGCCGCCCGCGATGCCTTCACCGTCTGAACCGGTCCGGCCGGATCCCACCCGGCCCGACCGCAACCGGGTCCTCGACTCGGTCCTGCCTATTGCCCTGTTCATCGGGCTGGAACGAGCCTGGGGGCTGGCTGCCGGGGTGGCCGGCGCCACGCTGTGGAGCATCAAGGTCGTGTTGGGTCGTCGCCGTCGTGGCGAAGAGGTCGGTCGCTACCTGCCGATCCTCGTGGCCTATCTGGCGGTCCGCGCCATTGTCGGCATCGCCACGGATTCCGACGCCGTGTACTTCGGCATCGGGATCGGCACCAAGGCAGCCGTCGGGGCAGCACTCGTCGGCACCGTGGTGGTCGGTCGTCCATTCTTGGTCCGCTACGCCCACCTGGCGGTGCCCTTCGACCGGGCCACCCGGGACCACCCCCGCTACCGGCAGGTCATGGGCCATCTCACTGTCGCGCTGGGTTGCTACCAGTTCTTGACGTCGGCCTGGGACATCTGGCTGTTCAACCAGACGTCGGCCAGTGGCTACGTGCTGATCCGGTTCATCGTGGGATGGCCGATTGGGACGCTGGCCAGCATGGTTGCCATTTTCTGGGCCGATCGAGCTCTTCGACGGGTGCCCGGATACCCGGGAATCCTCGACCTGCTGGCTCCGCCCGAGGACGACGACGAGGAAGACGCATGACTGACGGAGCGCTTCGTGGCATGGGGGCACTGGTCACGGGTGGTGGCACGGGTATCGGACGGGCTTGTGCCGAGGCGCTGGCTGCCGACGGAGCCGTCGTCACCATCTGCGGGCGGACCGAGGATCGCCTCGTTGACGCCGTCGACCAGATTCGTACCGGTCACGGGGGAAGCGTGCATCACGTGGTGGCCGACGTGACCTCCGAGGATGACGTACGTGCGGCGGTGTCGGCGGCGGCCGCCAATGCCGGGAATCTCCGGGGCGTGGTGGCAAACGCCGGGGGCGGTGGCGGGCTACGCCCACTCCACCTCCAGGAAGTCGACGGGTTCGAGGCCGTGCTCCGACTCAACGTGGTCGGCACCATGCTCTGTCTGAAGCACGCGGTTCCCGAGATGGTGGAAGCCGGGGGCGGATCGTTCGTTGGCATGTCGTCGATCGCCGGACACGTCACTCATCCGCATTTCGGCGCCTATCCGGTAGCCAAGGCGGGGATCGAGGAGCTGATGCGTAATGCGGCCGACGAGTTCGGAGCGTCGGGGGTGCGGTGCAACGCCATCCGGCCCGGGTTCATCGCCACCGAACTCATGGACTTCGTACCCCGTGACAGTGAGGTCTTCGCCTCCTACGTTCGCAACACGCCCTTGGCCCCAACGTTGACGACCGGGGTGGGGGAGCCGTCCGATGTGGGAGCCCTGGCCCGATTCCTGATCGGCCCCGAGTCGCGGTGGATCACCGGGACGGCCATCAACGTCGACGGCGGGCAGGGCCTGCGTGCCGGGCCCGACTTCTCGTCGTTCCTCGCAGCGATGGGTGATGACGTCTTGCGCGGCCATCGACCTGCTGACTGATTCGCCGGAGCTTTCTGCCCAGAAGCGAGCCGGGTCAGGCGGGCCTCAGTTCGAGATGGGCTTCGCTCATCCCGTAGACGAACGAGTTGGGCATCTCGACAGGAGTGGTGCCCGGGGCGATACGGATCTCGGCCACCCGGGCCACGAACTCCTCAAAGAACGAGCGGATCTCCAGGCGGGCCAGAGCGGCGCCCAGACAGAAGTGGGTGCCGAAGCCGAAGGCAATGTGGTGGTTTGGATAGCGGGTCACGTCAAACGTCTCCGGGTCGTCGAAGTGAGCCGGGTCGCGGTTGGCCGACGAGTACATGAGGACCAGCTGGTCGCCGGACCGGATGTTGTGGCCGTGCATCTCCACGTCAGTAGTCGCCACCCGACACATGTTGTGGATGGGCGTCACCCATCGGATGAACTCCTCCACGGCAATGGTCAGGTCGGCACCGTCACGTAGCAAGGCCCACTGGTCGGGGCGCCCGGCCAACTCAACGAGCGTGCGGGCAATGACCGTCCGGGTGGTCTCGGCGCCACCGTCCAACAGCAGCAGGCAGTCCGGGATGATTTCGTGAAGGCCGAAGGCGTGGCCGCCCATGGCCTTGGGCCCCTGGCGTTCCCGGTCGATCCAGACCGACATGACGTCGTCCATCGGACAGCCCTCGATGATTGTCGGCCGCTTGGCCTCGTAGAGCTCGGCACACGCCCCGGCGAACTCCATGGCGGCTACGACGCCGGCCTCGTCGTGGTAGCCAGGGCCGCCGCCCAGGGCGATGGTGCGTTCGGACCACTCCTGGAGCTTGGGCCACATCTCGGGTCCGAAGCCCAGTAGCAGACCGATCATCTGGGCGGGGAGTGGAGCGGCCAACTGGTTGATGGCCTCCACCCGGCAGGTGCCGTCCGCGCTGGCATCGGCGAGAGCGTCGTCGATCAGCGCGGTGACTGTTTCGCGTACGTGGTCTTCCCAGCGGCTGACGGCCCGGGGGGTGAAGCGGCGCGACACTACGTTTCGACGCAGCATGTGGTGGGGGTCGTCTAGGCCGATGATCGATCGGTCGGCGGGGATGTTGGGCCGGTAGCCCCTGGAGCCGTCGCCCGCGTTGGAGAAGGTGGCCTTGTCGCGTTCGATGGCCACTATGTCGTCATAGCGCGACACGCCCCACAGGCCGTTGGTTTCGTCGCGGTGGAGCGGATCCTCGTCGCGGAGCCGAGCGTAGGTGGGGTACGGGTCGGTGACGTAGAAGTCGCCGTCCAGCAGGTCGATGCCCATGATTGGACCCTACGGTCGGGTACGTGGCGGCTCGGGGTCGGGGCGCAGGGAACCATCAGCCGAGATGGTCCGATGAGAAGAATGAACGAGGAGGCGCGGTGCGAGGAGTTCGGACGGTCGGTGGGGTGTTCGAGTTGGTGGAGGTGCCTGAGCCCGAGGGCGACGGAGTGCTGGTCGAAGTGGCCTCGGCCGGCATCTGCGGATCGGATCTCCATATGGCGGGCTTCGGCCTGCCCACCACGTTCGGCCACGAGGTGGCGGGACGGACCGCCGACGGCACCGCGGTGGCTATTCGACCTACCCGGACCTGTGGAACCTGCGATCGATGCCTAGTCGGTGAGGTTCAGCAGTGCCGCGACATGGCGCTCTACGGGCTGGCTGTCGACGGGGGCATGGCCGACCGTGTGATCGTTGATTCGTCGTGCTTGGTGGCGCTACCCGAGGGGCTCTCGGTGGCCGATGCCTGCCTGGTCGAGCCGGTGGCCGTGTCGGTGCACGCGGTGGCCACCGCGGACATCGTGGCCGGGCATCGGGTGCTGGTCGTCGGGGGTGGGACAGTGGGACTGACTGCGGCAGCTGTGGCCCGGGCCGTGGGTGCCGATGTCGACGTCTCAGCCCGCCACCCCCATCAGCAGGCGGCCGCTGAACGTTTGGGGGCGGGCACGGAGGCATTGGGGGAGTACGACGTGGTGGTGGAAGCCGCGGGTACCGAGGGGGCGCTGGTCACGGCCATCGACCACGCCCGGCCCGGGGGAACCGTGTCGCTGCCCGGCGTCTACTGGGACGGTCTGGCGCTACCCAACGTGATGACCATGTTCCTCAAGGAGGTCCGCTTGGTGCCGTCGTCCATGTACGGCTGCGCCCGCGGGGTGCACGCCCATGGAGCGTCGGAACCGGGAGCAGTTCCGGGGCCTGATGCCGACCCGGCCGGCGAGTTGCGTGTGGCGGCTCGCCTGCTGACCGATGTGCCCGACCTGGCTGCTGCCGTGGTGACCCACCGGTTCGGCCTGGACGAGGCCGCTGAGGCATTCCGGGTGGCCGCCGATCGTTCCGCCGGCGCCATCAAGGTGGTCCTCGAACCCTAGGAGTGGTTTCTGGGCGTGGTCGTCAGGCGAGAGTCATGGACGGCAGTGGAAACCGGCTGTCGCGGGCGAACAGGGCTCGCACCATGGGTTCGAAGTCCTCGAGCGCCATGGTGTCGTGGTTCCGCTCGAAGCAGTTCTGGTCGTAGTCGGCGCAGAAAGCCGCGCAGTCGTCGAACCACTGGTGGTCCCGGAACTGCTCCCGGGCATCGGGGTCGGCACCCAGATGATGGAAGTAGTAGTACCCCTGAAACACGCCGTGGTGCCGGATGATCCAGTGCGTCCGGTCGGTGACGTAGGGCCGGAGGATGTCGGCGGCCACCGCGCTGTGGTTCTCCGGCGCGATGGGGTCGCCGACGTCGTGGAGCAGGGCGGCCACCACCATCTCATCGTCCTCGCCGTTGCGTAACGCCCGGGTGGCACTCTGCAGACTGTGCTGGAACCGGTCCACCGGGTAGCCCAGCAGCGGGCCGGCCATGGCCTTGAGCGTGCCCAGGACGTGGTCGGCCAGGTGCTCGGCCTTGTGGTCGGCAAGCTCGCGCCCGATGAGGGCGTAGTCCTCGGGCGTGCCGTCCACCATGTGTTCAAAGCTCACGGTTTCCATAGCCGAGCAGTCTGGCAGGTGATCGATGGAGCGGGGAGAGATCGGTGGGTGCCCGGGTGGAGGCGGTCGTGTCAGCCGTCTGACGGGCGGAGCCTCGGCGGCGGGACGAGGTCGAGGGCCGGTAGGGATGGCCTTCCGGGCTGGGCCGGATCGGTCCCGGGGCGAGGCGCCCGAGCCCGCAACGCCTAACTGTGGAATTGTGCCTACGTCGAGTCATCGAGTTGCCGTCACTAACGGTGACGCCAACGTCATCTCGCCCTGAGCGGGGGATCGTCATCCACTCCCGACGTCGGGGCCGGCTGGCTAGCCTCGCCGCCGTGTCCGCTTCCCCTGCCCTGACCGTGTCCGGGCTGTGCAGGTCCTATGGCGACGTCCGTGCCGTTGACGGCCTGTCGTTTCAGGTGGAACCCGGCGAGGTGTTCGCCCTGTTGGGGCCGAACGGTGCCGGCAAGTCGACCACCGTAGAGATCCTCGAGGGGCACCGATCCCGGGACACCGGCACCGTGCAGGTCCTGGGGCATGATCCGGGTGCATCCTCGGCGGCCTTTCGAGATCGGATCGGCATCGTCCTCCAGGAGGTGGGCATTGAGCGTGAACTGACTGTCCGCGAGGCGCTGGTGCACTACGGCGCCTGCTACTCGCGGCGCCGTCCGGTCGACGAGGTGCTGGAGTTGGTGGGCCTTCACGGACTGGGGGACCGACGGACCCATCGGCTTTCGGGTGGCCAGAAGCGACGGATCGACCTGGCACTGGGCATCATTGGCGACCCGGACGTGTTGTTCCTCGACGAGCCGACCACCGGGTTTGACCCGTCAGCCCGACGACAGGCCTGGGAGATGGTCGACGGGCTGCGGGCGTTGGGCACCACGATCGTGTTGACCAGTCACTACATGGACGAGGTCCAGGAGCTGGCCGACCGGGTGCTGGTCATCACCGGTGGTCGGGCGGTTGCCGAGGGCACGCCTGACGAGTTGCGCGGTTCGATGGACCGCGAGACGGCCATCCGGGCCCGGTTCCCACTGGAGGCCGACGGCACGGTCGACGACCTGCTGGGCGGGCTGTCGGGGCGGGCCACCGTGCGTGGCGGTCGCCTCGAGGTACGGACCGAACAGCCCACCGCCGACCTGCACCGGCTCACCGCATGGGCCATGGAGCGAAAATTGGAGCTGACTGACCTGGAGGTTGTTCGGCCCACGCTCGAGGACGTCTACCTGGATCTGGTCGGCGGCGCCGGCGAGGCCGACGTCGGAGGTGGAGGCCATGGCTGACCGGCTTGGACGGTTACCGTCGCCGCTGGGCCTGCTGATCCACCAAATCAGCTACCAGAACCGGGTGTTTCGCCGGGTGCCCATCTCGGCGTTCTTCACCCTGGCCTTCCCGCTCATGTTCCTGCTTTTGTTCGCGGCGATCTTCGGCGATATCGGCATCGGTGGGGGTCGTGAGGTCTCTGCGGCCCAGTTCTACGCGCCGGGCCTGGCCGTGTTCACCGCTGCGTCGGCCACCTACACGAACATCGGCATCTCTACGGCCATCACTCGTGATGAGGGGATTCTGCGGCGTGTTCGCGGTACCCCGCTGCCCAGGTGGGTGTACCTCGGGGGAGTCGTCGGTTCGGGCGTGAGCATCGCCGTGTTCGGTGTGCTGCTCATGCTGGCCGTCGGAATGATCGTCTACGGCGTGGAGGTCGACCTGAATCGGGTCCTTCCGGTGGTTGTCACCTTCGTGGTCGGTACAGCCTCGTTCGCCATGCTCGGCCTGGCCCTGGCCGCCGTCGCCCCGTCGGGTCAGAGTTCGCCGGCGTTGGCTCAGGCCACCATGCTGCCGATGGCCTTCGTGTCAGACGTGTTCGTGCCTCTGGGTGACGATCCGACCCGGTGGTTGCAGGTGGTTGGCGACGTGCTTCCGCTCAAGGCCTTCGTCGAGGCCTTCTTCACGCCGTTCGATCCGTACCACAGTGGTTCGGGGTGGGAACCGGCGTTGTTGCTGCGGATGGCCTGCTGGGGAGTGTTCGGCGCCTTGGTGGCCGCCCGTCGGTTCCGGTGGGAGCCCTCGGTGGGTTCAGGCCGGTCGCGTCGGTCACGTCGAAACACGCCCGTCGACGGCTAGTCCGCAGGTTGGAAGCCGAGGAGCCCGTCGAGACCCTCGAGGTCAGCCGGGTCGTCGACGTCGAAGGCCAGGTCGGGGTCGTGCAGGCTCCTCCACGGCAACCCCAGGCGTTCAGCCTCGGCCACGTGCGCGGCGTACGAACCCGGTCCGTAGGCGAATCGGAATCCGGCATCGGTGGGCACCGAGAGCACCGGGGTGCCATCGAGATTCCGGTCCGGCACCAGAGTGATGCCCTGAGTGGCCGCACAGTGGTCCAGTCGGGTGGCCCGGGGAAGGTCGGCGTGGGCGATCACGACCTGTGGCACACCGTCGGCGGCCAGGGCAGCCACTCCGGCCTCCACGGCCCGGTTCAGGCCCGGCCCGTGGACCCGGATGACTGCGGCGCCCACCGAGCGGGCCCAGGCGTCGACCCCGTCGTCGTCGCAGACCACGGTCACCGGCAGGGGTGCCGCCGCGGCGACCACGGTGGTCGCCATGGCTCGGGCCAGGTCGGCACGACCATTGGCATCGACCGCTCCGGCAAGGCGGCCCTTAGCGTCGGTGAAGGCCTTCACGGGGATCAGTACGCCGATGGGTCCGGACATTGCGACACCCTAGGGTGACGCCATGACGCCCTCATCTCCGGCCGACGCGCTCGGCCTCGAGCCCGCGGCTCGGCCCGTGGAGAGGGTGGTCGTCATCGGTGCCGGGTCCTGGGGGACCACAGTGGCCGCTCTCTTGGCGCCCGTAGTGTCGACCGTGCTCTGGTCGCGACGATCGGAGGTGGCCGCTGACGTGGCCGCCGGGCGGGGAAACCGCCGCTACCTCGGGGGCCACGATCTGCCTCGTGAGTTGGAGGCCACCGACGACCTGCTCGGCGCGGTGTCAGGTGCCGATCTGGTGGTGGCTGGCGTGCCCACCCACGGCTTCCGGTCCACCCTCGTCAGAGCGGCGCCTGCCCTCGGCGCGGACGTGCCGGTGATCAGTCTGGCCAAGGGCTTCGAGCAGGGAACCGGCCTTCGTATGACCCAGGTGGCCGCCGAGGTGCTGCCCGGCCGACCGGTCGGAGTGCTGACCGGGCCGAACCTGGCTCGGGAGATCCTCGAGGGACGGTCTGCGGCCACCGTGGTGGCCGCCACCGATCCGTCGGCCGCCGTGACTCTCCAGGGTCTGCTGGCTTCGGACCGTTTGCGGGTCTACACCAACGACGATCTGGTGGGTTGTGAAATCGGTGGCGCAGTTAAGAACGTGATCGCCCTGGCGGCCGGCATGGCCGAGGGGCTCGACACCGGCGACAACGCACGGGCCGCTCTCATCACCCGGGGACTGGCCGAGATGAGCCGACTGGGGGTGGCCCTCGGGGCCGACTTCCAGACGTTGGCCGGTCTGGCTGGGCTGGGTGATGCCCTGGCTACCTGCATGAGCGGCCAGAGTCGCAACCGATGGGTCGGCGAGCAGGTGGGTCGAGGCGCATCTCCCGATGAGGTACTTGCCGGCATGGATCAGGTGGCCGAGGGCGTCCGGGCGGCTGGAGTGGTCTGCCAGTTGGCCGGCGAGGTCAACGTCGAGGTCCCGATTGCCGCGGGTGTCCACAGCGTGTTCGAGGAGGGCCGATCGCCGGGCGAGGTCTGGGCGGACCTGATGGCCCGCCGACCGGCCGCCGAGATCGAACCACCCGAGAGCGGTGACGCGAATTTCTCATGACAGGTTCTCCTAGGACGGGCCTCACCTCACGTCTGGCGTTCTGGCGCGTCCGGCCCGCTGATGGGTCACCCGGACTGGCCGGGACGCGGGTCGGCACGTGGGACGGCCCGTTGGCGGTGGTCGATTCACGGGCCACCGTCCAGCCTCTCGGTGATGGGGATGGCAACGGATGGCAGGTCGAATGGTGGATTGGAGCGGATGACCGCTGGTACGCCCCGGAGGTGGAGGCAGCGGTCCGTCAGGTCAGGCTCGGGGCGGCACCGGTACTGGAGACACGGATGCGGGTGTCGGGTGGAGACATCGTGGCCACCACGTGGGCTGCCCAGGCCGATGGCTCGGCTGGGCCGGCGGTGGTTGTGGAACTGGCCAATGAGACGCCCGCGCCGGTGGCCGTGGCGGTCACCGTCCAGGCCTCGGCGGGCGGCTGGATCCGACGACTGTCCGTGGACGGTCGTCGACTCATGGCCGACGGAGCCGCCGCCGTGGTGGTCGACCGGGATCCGGGCCGGTTCTCACTGGTGGATGCCGGCGGGGACCTGTGGGCCGAGGTGACCGGAGGCCGGGCGGTCGAACAGGCGCCGGACCCGGTCCGTTGTCGGATCGGCGCGGCGGCCGGCGCCCTTGTCGTACCCCTCCCGCATCGGACGGCGTTGCGGTTCGCGGTGCCGGCCGGGGATCTGGTGGACAACCCATCGGCTGTGCTGCCGGCTGTCGAGCGGGTGGTTGCCGCCTGGGCGTCCCGACTAGAGATGGCGGCCACCGCCGATGTGCCCGAGGGTTTTGATGCGCAGCGGGCTTTGGTGGACCTCCTACTGGCCGAACCGTCAGCCTCCGTGGTCGTTGAGTTGGCCCGTTGGGGATTCGGCGAGGAGGCGGCCCAACGGTTGCAGTCGGGTTGGCCGGATTCGGGTGCCGACCGACTTCGTGCCGCTGCCGCCCTGTGGGACCTGACCCGTGATCCGGCGTTGTTCACACGCGCGCTAGTCGGAGTACCGCTCGCCGATGGGTTGGACGGGATTATCCGAGCCGGTGGAGACGGCTCCGAAGCCCGCCGGGCCGTAGGGGCCCTCGCGGGGCTGTTCGAGTCGCTCGGTGACCACACGGCTGCTGCCGACGCTGCCTCTCTCGGCGAGATGGCGTCCCCGGTTGAGGACGCCCCGCTAGCGGTCGACGCGGGCCCGGCCGCCGAACTCCGGATGCTCGCTGACCGCCTGGTGCGACGCACCACAGACGGCCTGGACCTGTTGGTCGACGTGCCCGATGCCTGGTTGGGTCAGCCTGTCGAGGTCCTCGGTCTGGCCACCCCCGTCGGTCGACTGGGGTTCGCCGTGCGGTGGCATGGGGAACGTCCGGCCCTTCTGTGGGAGCTTGAGGCCCACCCGTGCCCGGGCCCCGAAGTCGGTCCGGTGGTGCTTCGGGTGCCGGGTCTGGATCGGGCGTTCTCTAGCACCGGTGCCACCGGAGAGGTGTTGTTGGCCGCGCCGGCCGGCCGGATTCCTCCCCGGAACAGCATTCCTGCCGAGGGTGGTTCGTTCACCTGATTTTCCGACTTCGCATTCTCGGGCTCATGGGGCCGGGCTCATAGGGTCAGGGCATGGCCGGACGGACCCGAATGCGCGCCGCGTTGCGGGGGAAGGCCCCCGGCCTGAAGGCCGAGAAGGAACTGTGGGCCGACGGCTACGCCGTGGTAGCCGGCATGGACGAGGTGGGCAAGGGCTCGTGGGCCGGCCCGCTGACCGTGGGGGCTGTCGTCGTCAACACGGACCGCCGTATAACCGGGGTCCGTGACTCCAAGATGCTTACCGAACCGGAACGTGAACTACTCGTGGATCGCATCACCGGATGGGCCACCGCCTGGTCGGTTGGCCACGCCAGTAACGACGAGTGCGATGAGCTGGGGATGTCGACTGCCCAACGCCTGGCGGCCCGGCGGGCGTTGGACAACCTCGGCGTGGAGGTCGACCAGGTGCTCCTGGACGGCAACTGGGATTTCGTAGGTGGAGGACGGGCCCGGACCATCGTGAGGGGTGACGCCACCAGCCTTTCGATCGCCGCGGCCTCCGTAGTGGCCAAGGTCACCCGGGATCGGATCATGCGGGGCGCCGAGGCCCGCTTCCCGGGTTATGGGTTCGCGGCGTCCAAGGGTTATCCCAGTCCCGTTCATCGTGAGGCTCTGGCCGAACGTGGTGCCACGACGTTTCATCGTCGGTCCTGGTCGTTTATGGACGGTCTGCCCGAGGTGGGTGAACCGGCCCGGGGCCGGGCTGGGGTGGCCCGTCTGTTCTGACCGCCGGTACCGTTTTGGCCATGCGTGGAACCGTGCGACTCCTCTGGTTGACCTTGGCGTGGACAGCCATTGTCTGGGTGGGCCGTATCCGCAACGTGGTCGGCGACGACGAGCTGACCGCCGGGGCTCAAACCTGGCAGATCGTGGTGGCCCTGATCTTCCTCGCGCTGGGCGCTCTGGTGGCCACCGTCCCCCTCGGGCTCTGGCACCGCCGCCCGCTCGGGTCGACCCGTCTGGTGGCGATGTTTTGCCTGTGGACCATCGTCTTTTGGACGGTGCGCGGTGGCGGCATGGTATTCGGTGACCATGAGGTCGGCTTCAAGGTGGTTCACACCGTGCTGGCCCTAGTTTCCATCGCTCTGGCTGGCGCCCTCTACCGGGCGGACCGGGACCTGGTCGGGGAGCCGTCCGCCGACCCTGTGATGGGCGTCGACCGCTAGCCTGCCCAGCCATGGGTCAGCCGATCACCGTCGTTGTCAAGCCATCGTCCCGAGCCGGGGTCGTCCGGTACGAGACCAACCGTGCCCTCACCGGTATGGGTCACGAGCGCTTCCGTGCCGGTGACGAGATTTCCGGAGGTACGCCCACTGACGAGTTGGCCCGCCGGCTGTTCGCCCGCGGCGGCATCGCCGGTGTACATGTGAACGGCAACGTCGTGACGGTTGAGTTCGCCGACGCAGGCGCCGACGGTGTCGAGGACATCATCGCCGGCCTTTACCTGTACTGGGTGGAGGGTGTCGAGGTGCCGAGCGACGACGAGTTGACCGGCGCCGTGGGCTGATCCAGCCCCGTTGAGATCCGACATGGGGCACGTCTCGAGCCTCGAAATGCACGACCCCGCCGGTCTGGGGTTCGATCCTGACCGGCTACAGCGGGTGGCTGACTTCGCTGGCGCCTTCGTGGACGACGGTCGCATGGTCGGTACCGACGTGCTGGTTGCCCGCCACGGGCAGGTGGTCCTGCGATCCACGGCCGGTCTGGCTGACCGCGAGCATGCCGTACCGGTCGCCGACGACAACCTGTGGCGCATCTTTTCGATGACCAAGCCCGTTACTTCGGTGGCCATCATGCAGTTGATTGAGGAGGGTCGCGTCCGCCTCCGGGACCCGCTGTCGCGGTTCCTCCCCGCCTTTGCCGAGATGACGGTGTTTGCCGGGGGGACGGTGGAGGCCCCCGAGACGGTGCCCGCCGAACGATCCATCACGATCGCCGACCTGCTCACCCACACCTCCGGCCTGAGCTACTCGATCCTCAACCAGCACCCGGTGGATGAGTTGTACCGTCGGGCCGGGATCGACGCCCTGGATCGGGGTGGCTCCCTCGCCGATCGGATCGACCTGCTGGCCACGCTGCCGCTGCGGCACCAGCCGGGGACCCGGTGGTCGTATTCGATGGCCACCGACGTTCTGGGTCTGGTCGTGGAAGCCGTCGATGGACGACCGTTCGACGAGGCGTTGCATGCCCGGATACTCGAACCGCTGGGCATGGTCGACACCATCTTCCGGGTGTCTGATGATCGGCTGGGCCGAATGACGTCGTGCTATGCGTTCGCCCCGGGTTCCGAGCCGACTCTTATCGATCCGGGCCCAACCACGGGTTTTGGCAAGGTGTCGTGGCCCAGCGGTGGGGGAGGTCTGGTATCGACCATGGCCGACTACCACCGCTTCTGCGCAGCCCTCGTCGGTGGCGGTGCACTGGATGGTCAGCGGATCTTGGGCAGTCGGACGGTCCGGCAGATGTTCGTGAACCACCTGCCGGGTGGCGCACACCTCGACGAGGTCGGCGATCCGCTCTATACACCGGAATTCTTTGCCGGCTGCGGGTTCGGCCTGGGATTCGCCACCGTGGAGGATCCGGCCCGTGGTCGGTTCCTGGCCACCCGGGGCGAGGGTTCGTGGGGTGGCATGGCCAGCACCGCCTTCTGGGTGGATCCGACCGAGGGGATCCACTGCGTGTTCCTGACCCAGTTGCTTCCGTCGTCGACCCACGTGTCGTTGCGCTGGGACCTTCGCACGCTGGTGAACCAGGCCCTCGTGGACTGATGTCTGAGCCAGCCCCGGAGCCAGAGGCGCAATCGGTGCCGGTGGGCGTGGGCCCCCATTCCGAGCCATGGCCTGAAGACCTCCGCTTGGATCCCGAACTCCTGGCGAGAGGCGACCGACGCAACGTGGCCGACCGCTACCGCTACTGGACAATGGAGGCCATCGTCGACGACCTCGACGGCCATCGGCATCCGTTTCACGTGGCCATCGAGAACTGGGAACACGACCTCAACATCGGGACGGTGGTCCGCACCGCCAACGCCTTCCTGGCTTCCGGTGTGCACATCGTCGGGCGTCGCCGCTGGAACCGGCGGGGGGCGATGGTGACCGACCGTTACCAGCACGTTCACCACCACCCGACGGTCGAGGACCTGGTGGCGTGGGCGGCCACCGAGGACCTTCCCCTCGTCGGCATCGACAATCTGCCGGGATCGGTGCCGTTGGAGTCGACAGGCCTGCCGGAACGGTGCGTGCTGGTGTTCGGCCAGGAGGGCCCGGGGCTGTCCGACGCGGTGCGGGACGCGGCGTCGGTGGTCTGCTCGATCGCCCAGTACGGCTCGACGAGATCGATCAACGCCGGGGTGGCATCGGGCATCGCCATGCACGCCTGGATCCGTGATCACGCCGGGTTGCCGCCGGGAAATGGGGCTTAGCCTGTGGCGGTGAATCTTCACCGGGTTGTCGTCCTCGTCCTGGCGGTTTCGTGGACCTTCGCGCTTGCCTCCTGTGCCGGGTCGACGAATCACGACCATGGTCACGACACTGGTTCGTACGTGGTCGATCCGGCCGAGGTGACCGTCGATGAGCGCTTCGAAGTCGAGGTGCGGGATGGCCTGGTGGTCGGAGGCGTTCCGAGGTTCGAGGTGTCGACGGGGCGGGTGGTATCGGTACTCCTGACGGTCGACCGGGTCGATCAGGTCCACCTACACGTCTACGACGCGTTCGCTGATGTCGGACCGGGGGTGGAGGCAGAAGTAGTGGTCCGGGCTGCTGTCCCGGGCGTGTTCGAGGCAGAACTGCACGGTTCGGGTCTGCGGGTGTTCGAACTCGAGGTCTCGTGACCCACACGCTGATGCTGGCCCATGGTGTCGGCGGTCGGACTGACCTGCCGCTCTCGGCTTGGCAAACCGGATGGTCGGCCGCGGCGGCTCTGCTGGCTTCCTTTGCCGTCCTCGGACTGGCGTGGCATCGGCCACGGCTCCGGGAGTTGGCCGTCGGGAGAGTCGTGGGGTCGGGGTTGGCTTCGATCGGCACCCCGGTTGGGGTCGCCGCGCGTTGGATCGTGGGATTCGGAGCGGTGGTCGTGGTCACCGCCGGCCTAGTAGGGGTCGACGATGTGGCCGCCAATCTGGCTCCGGTCACGGTGTACGTGGCCTTCTGGGTGGCCGTGCCGATGATTGTGGTGCTGGTCGGGCCGTGGTGGTCCTCGGTCAGTCCGTGGGAGGCGGCGTTCCGGTTTGTCGACCGGCTCCGAGTCGGCCGGAAGGGACGAACAGAGGTCCTGCTCGCCGGACGGTACGACGGCTGGCTGGCCGTGGTACCGGTGGCAGCGTTTCTGTGGCTCGAGCTCGTGTACCACGATGGAGCCCGTCCCCGGGTGCTGGGTTGGGCGGGGCTTGGTTACACGGTGGGGCTGGTGGGGATGGCCCTCCGGTGGGGAACCGGTGTGGCCCGGCGGTCCGAGGGATTTGGTGTGCTGTTCGGACTGTTGGCTCGACTGTCGCCGATTGGACGGGCGCCGGAGACCGGCCGTCCGGTCATTCGGCTCCCGCTGGTGGGTGCCGCGGTAGATGATCTCCGGCCATCGGAGGTTGCACTCCTCCTGGTGGTACTAGGGGGGACAGCCTTCGACGGCGTGTCGAGGACTCGGTTCTGGGGTGATGTCTCGGCGGGCCACACCGGGTGGGGTGCCACAGCGGTAGGCACGGTGGGGCTCGTCTGGGTGGTTGTTGTTGTTGCTGTTGCCTGGCAGGTGGCGGCCCGGCTAGGAGATCATCTGACCGGTGGGGCGGGATTCTCGACGCGTTTCGGTCACTCGTTGTTGCCCATCGTGATCGGCTATCACGTGGCTCACTACTTCTCTCTGTTGGTCCTCGAGGGGCAGCAGTTGGGAATCCGGGCGTCAGACCCCTATGGGAGGGGATGGGATCTATTCGGTACGGCCGGCGACGCGGTGAACTGGACTCGGGTCTCCCCGGCCACCGTGGGGTGGGTACAACTTGGGGCGATCGTGGCCGGCCACCTTGGTGGGGTGCTCCTGGCCCACGACCGTTCGATTGAGTCGTGGCGGCCGTCGATCGCCTTGCGTAGCCAGTACCCGCTGTTGATGGTGATGGTCGTGTACACGGTGCTCGGTCTGGTCCTGATGACGGGTTGACCGAGGAAGAGAACCCCTTGCTCTAATCGAACATATGTTCGATACTGGGGATGTGTCCCATCCCCTTCCCCGGAGCCTCCTAGCCGAAGCCGAGCCCTTCGATGACCTGTTGCCGGAAGAGGCTTTTCCGGGGGATAGCTCCCCGGGAGAGGTCGGGTCGAGGCCGGTGCTGTGGGCCGTGCCGTCTCTGGCCGAGGCAGCCCGTCGGGTCCGGACGACCACGCTGGCCGTGGATCGGGCCCTCCCGGTGCTTGAGGCTCTCGACGGCCTCCTGCCCGACGGCCTCCGGCGGGGCGTCACCGTGGAGGTGTCGGGCACCGGGGCCCGGTCGGTGGCCCTCGCTCTGATGGCTCGGGCCACCGGGACCGGGTCGTGGGCTGTGGTGGTCGGTGACGGTGATCTGGGCCTTGCCGCAGCGGCCGAGGTCGGGGTGGCACTGGAACGTCTCGTGGTGGTGGACGCCCCGGGCCGGGAGCAGTGGGCCCCGGTGGTGGCCACCTTCGTGGGGGCGGTCGACCTGGTGTTGGTCTCGCCCAGGCACCGGCCGTCGATAGGTGACGTTCGACGCCTGGCAGCCCGTTGTCGGGAGCGGGGGTCAGTGCTGGTCCGTCTATCCTCGGAGTCGTCGGGGTTTCCCGGGGTGAGCCGTTTGGTTGGCGACTGGCCGGGCCGCCTGGACCTCCGGTTTTCGGTCGATGAGGCTGTCTGGGACGGGCCCCACGGGGGGCAGGGCCGTCTCCGGTCCCGCCGGGTGGAGATATCGGTCACCGGTCGGGGTCTCCCGACGGAGGGACGCCGGGACACGCTCCTCCTCCCGGGCCCGAGCGGCGTTCCCGCTCATCCGTGACCCTCCGCTGGTGGGCGGGTCGGCTGTGACCTCGGCCGCCGTTCGGACCCTCGTGGTGGGTTGTCCCGACTGGCCCTTGGTCGCGTTGGGGGTGGCCTCCGACGAATCGGCGCTGGTGCTCGGGGCGGGGCGGGTCGTGGCGGCCACCGGGCCGGCCCGGGCCGTCGGGGTGGCTCTGGGGCAGCGTCGACGTGAGGCTCAGTTCCTCTGCCCGGAAGTCCGGGTGCTAGCCCGTGACGAGGGCCAAGAGGCCCGGAGGTTCGAAGCTGTGGTCTCGGCCCTCGGGACGGTTACCCCGTGGGTGGAGGCCCGGCGACCTGGTCGATGTTCGTTCGGGGTCCGGGGTCCGGTCCGACTATTCGGTGGGGAGTCGGCCTTGGTGCGCCACACCGCCGAGGTGGTGGACGCCGCCGTTGCTCGGATCGGAGCAGGGGTGCCGGTGGGTGCGGCTACGGGCCCGGGGTGTCAGATCGGGATGGCCGATGGCGCATTCGCCGCTGATTTGGCGGCCCGTAGCGGTGGGGCGGCTCCGGAGCACTCGGTGATCGTTCCCCGGGGTGGGAGTCCGGCCTTCCTGGGCCCCATCCCTGTCGGGGTGCTGCTACCAGTCGGGTCGTCAGTTGGGTCGGCGGACGGGTCCTCGGACCTCGTTGACGTCCTGATCCGTCTGGGTTTGACCACCCTGGGGGCGTTCGCCGCCCTCCCGGTAGCCGATGTGCTGGCCCGATTCGGTACCGACGGCCTTGACGCCCACCGTCTGGCTTCAGGGATCGATGACCGCCCGGTGGGTCATCGTCCAGCGCCACCGGACCTGGCGGTGTCAATGGCTTTCGACCCACCGGTGGACCGAATTGACCGAGTCGCCTTTGCTGCCCGATCTGCCGCTGAGGCTCTCCACGAGCGGCTTTCGGCTCGGGGGATGGCGTGTACCCGGGTGGTGGTCGAGGCCGAGACCGAACACGGCCAAAGGGTGTCCCGCCGTTGGCGTGACGAGGGGGTGCTGGGTTCGGTCGCGGTGGCTGACAGGGTCCGGTGGCAGTTGGAGGGATGGTTGCACGGTCCTCCGGCGGTTCGCCCCACGTCGGGCATCACGCGGTTGGTGTTGGCCCCCGATGAGATCGTCCCGGCATCAGGCCGCCAGTTGGGGTTCTGGGGTGGGGTCTCGGCGGCCGATGAGCGGGCCGGGCGGGCGTGCGCCCGGGTGGTGGGGTTGATGGGTCCAGGGTCGGTGAGGATTCCGGAGTGGCGGGGCGGACGGGATCCCGACGACAGGGTGGTCCTCACGCCGTTCGTCGAACCGCTTGGGGAAGGCGGATCGGTTAACTGCCCGGGAAGGGGAGGGAAGCCGGAAGTGGAGCCCTGGCCAGGTGCCCTACCGGGACCGTCCCCGGCGGCGGTCCATCTCGAGCCGGTGGTCATCGATGTAGTGGATGCCGCAGGGGCACCGGTAGGTGTGGATGGACGAAGCAGGCTCTCGGCGCCGCCTGACCGTCTGATCGTCCCGCAGCCACCCGTTGGGTCTCGTCCGGTTGTGGCTCCGGGGGAGCGGGTCGTGGCATGGGCCGGGCCGTGGCCGGTCGACGAACGTTGGTGGGATCCCCTGCGACGCCGCCGCCGGGTCCGGCTTCAGGTGGTGACGGCCGACGGCACGGCCCTCCTGGTGGTGCTGACCGATGGCCGGTGGACGGTCGCCGCCACCTATGACTGACAGTTCGTGACCAACGACCGGAATTGATGCCCGGGCGCCCTGACCCGGCTCCGGCCGATCGGTCGCTCAACGGGTAGGTTTCCCGGCCACGAGCACGGAGGACGGAGCGGACGTGGCAGTGGAGCACCAACTGAAGGAACCGGTACGCGAGGAAATGGACTGGCCGATCTACGGCACGGCGGTTCGCGAACTGGCACAGATGGTGGCCGATGATGGCTACCGGCCCGACATGATTCTGTCCATTGCCCGGGGTGGCCTCTTCGTGGCCGGCTCGCTGGGCTACGCACTGGCTGTCAAGAACCTCTACGTAATGAACGTCGAGTACTACACCGGCGTCGACGAGCGTCTCGACATTCCGGTGATTTTGCCGCCCTATGTCGACTGGGTGGACCTGGGCGACAAGAAGATCCTGATCGTCGATGATGTAGCCGACACCGGTCACACGTTGGCCCTGGTGCACGAGACGGCAACCGAAGCGGTAGCCGAGGTGCGTTCTGCAGTGCTGTACCAGAAGCCCCAGTCGGTGGTCGACTGCGAGTACGTCTGGCGCCACACTGATCAGTGGATCAACTTCCCGTGGTCGACCGAGCCTCCAGTGGTCGACCTTCAGGGCGCTGGCACCGCCGTCCTAGACGCCTGAATATCTCGAATCGTCGGAGCCCGGATCAGGCATGGATGGGGGCCCGGTGGGCCGACCAGTTGATGGCCCGCTCCAGCTGGCCACCCACGGAGAGCAACTGGTCCTCACGGCCGTAGGCGCCGACCAACTGGACGCCGATGGGTAGGCCGTCCGATGAACCGAGCGGCAGCGAGATGGCTGGCTGGCCGGTGCAGTTGAACGGCGACGTGTACACCGAATAGGGCAGCGATCTTTTCGAGCCTCGCACGGGGTCGTCGTCGGTGGGCGTGAGCTCGCCGATACGGGCCGGTGGCTGGGCAGTGGTTGGCGTCAACAACACGTCAAAGTCGTTCCACCACTGCGCCATGGAGCGGCGCCAGCCGCCGAGAATGGACTGGGCCCGGGAGAAGTCGGGGCCGCTGTAGCCCTCGCCCCGCTGGGCCATGGCCCAGGTCCCGGGTTCGACGTCGTCGGCGGTGACGGTCCGACCCAACTGTTCGCCGAGGATGGACAGGCTGACCACGGCGCCCACCGACCAGTTGACGGTGAAGGCCCAGGCCAGATCCTTGAGTTCGCCGAGGTGCAGGAAGGCCTCCGGCCGGGACTCGACCACCTCGTGGCCCAGATTGGAGAGCAGGTCGGCGGTGCGGCGGGTGGCCGCCTCGCAGTCAGGGTGGGTCTCGTTGCGATGGTTGTCGGGCATGAGGCCGATCCGGAAGCGACCCGGGTCGGCGTCCACACATCCGGCGTAAGGCCGCCCGTGATCGGGAGCCACCACGCCATCACCGGCGAACGGGATGGCCGTGGCGTCGAGGATGGCTGCCGTGTCACGGACGGTATGGCTCACCACGTGCTGGCACGAGAACGACCACTCCTCCCTTGGACCATTGGAGATCCGACCCCGCGATGGCTTGAGGCCGACCAGGCCGCACATGGCGGCCGGGATCCGGATGGACCCGCCCCCGTCGCTGGCGTGGGCGGCCGGGAGCATGCCAGCGGCCACTGCGGCGGCTGCACCTCCGGACGAGCCTCCGGTGCTGTGGTCGGTGCTCCACGGATTGCGGCTGGGCCCGTAGGCATGTGGTTCGGTGGTGGCCACGAGGCCCAGCTCAGGGGTGTTGGTCCGGCCCACGATGACGAAGCCGGCCTGCTTGTAGCGGGCGACCAGATTCGAGTCGACTTCTCCGGTGAATTCCGCTTCCTTGAGGGCCTGGACTCCGGCGTGGTGTGGTTGCCCGGCCTCGGTGGCCCACAGGTCCTTGATGAGCATGGGTACGCCTCGGAACGGCCCGTCGGGCAGGTCGGGTGAGGCCGCCAACTCGAGGGACTGGTCGAACTGCTCATGGATGACCGCGTTCAGATCGCCGTCGAGGCGTTCGATCCGGTCGATGGTGGCCTCCACCGCCTCGACCGGTGAGAGTTGCCCGCTGCGGATTAGGTCGGCCAGGCCGACGGCGTCGATCCGTGCCAACTCTGCATCGGACTTAGGAAGGGATGGGCTGGTCATGGCCGCGGACCGTACCGGAGGCCCACGATCTAGCCTGCTTCGGCGCGCTCCAGGTAGTTGTAGACGGTGAAGCGGCTCACCCCGAGCGCCTCGGCCACGTCCTCCACGGACTTACGGAGGGTGAACGCTCCCCGTTCGTTGAGGAGCGCCACGGCCTCCTGCTTCTGGGAGCGATCCATCTCGGCGCACGGATGGCCCATGTCGTGTTCGACCTCGGCGATGAGGGTGAGAAGGGCGTTGTGTAGGTCCAGGTGTGGGTCGGGCCGGCGGACGGCGGCAACCACGACGCCATTCCACACGACCTCGACGTCCTCGCCGTCGGCTTCGGCCGGTGGAACCAGCGCGCCCCTGAGTGCCTCGACGACTGGCCGAAGCGCGTCCAGGAGTGGGTCGGAGGTGGCCACGGGGGCACCCTAGCCCCGACCCCTTAGTTGACAAAATGTTGACGAATGGGGCGCGGCACGGCAGCATGTTGGGGTGCCGGTGACCATTGCGACATCCATCGACGACGCCTGCGCGTCCCTGGCTGCCCACCCCGATGCACTGGTTCTGGCCGGTGGCACCGATCTCATGGTCGAGGTGAACCGTGGGGTCCGCACGATCGGCCACGTGGTGGCCGTAGATCGGATACCTGAACTCCGGGGATGGAGCCTCGAGGGCGACCGTGCTGACGTCCTACGCCTCGGCGCCGGGACTACGTGCACCGACCTTGCCGAGCCGGCCCTCGCCTCGTTGGTGCCCGCTCTGGCCCAGGCAGCCCGCACCGTGGGCTCCCCGCAGATCCGCAACGCGGCAACCCTCGGCGGAAACTTGGCCACTGCGTCACCCGCCGGCGACACCCTGCCCGTGCTTGCCGCACTGGACGCCGAGATTGAGTTGCAGTCAGCCGGCGGAGCCCGTCGGCTGCCGCTGGACGAGTTCGTGACCGGGGTGAAGGCCAACGCCCTGATCCCCGGCGAGCTCATCACGGCCATCCGCGTGCCGGTCCTCGACGGCCCCCAGGAGTTCCTAAAGGTGGGAACCCGCAACGCCATGGTCATCGCCGTGACCTCCCTCGCCCTGGTGGTGGACCGACCGGGCCGCAACGTCCGGGTGGCCCTCGGTTCGGTGGCTCCGGTCCCGCTGCGGGCCGTAGAAGCCGAGGTGCTAGTGGCCGAGCGGCTCGATTTCGAGAACATGGCCTCTCCGGATTCCGACCTCGTGGACCGTTTCGCCGACCTGGTGGCCGATGCCGCCCGACCCATCGACGACCACCGCAGCTCTGCGGCGTACCGACGACACGCCGTGCGCGTCCTGGCCCGCCGGGCCATCCTCCGGGCATTTCCCCGGTCCGCACCGGTGACGGCATGACGAGCGTGGACGGTTTCTCCCTGTCCATCAACGGTGAAAACCGCTTGGTAGTCGATGCCGTGGCCGGCGAGAGCCTGCTGTTCGTGCTGCGCGAGCGCTTGGGTCTGGCCGGGTCCAAGAATGCGTGCGAGGAGGGTGAGTGCGGCTCGTGCACCGTTCGCCTCGACGGGGAGACGGTGTGTAGTTGCCTGGTGCTGGCTGAAGCGGCCGCCGGACGCGAGGTGGTGACCATCGAGGGCCTCGGCTCGGAAGGCGACCTCTCCGACGTGCAGCAGGCGTTCCTCGACGCCGGAGCCGTGCAGTGCGGATTCTGCACACCCGGTCTGCTGATGGCCGTCGACGCCCTACTCGATGACGATTCCAAGCCCGACGACCTCACGGTACGCGAGGCCATCTCCGGCAACCTCTGCCGCTGCACTGGCTACGGCCGGATCCTCGATGCTGTCGACCGGGCCGCCGCGGCCCGACAGGCGGAGGCCACCCCATGACGGTGGTTGAGACCGGTGCCCGGACGTCGGGCGGCCCCCGGATAGGCGAGAACGCACCCCGCCCTGACGGCGTCCCCAAGGTGACCGGCGGCTTCGCCTTTTCCAGCGACCTTCATCACGACCGGATGCTGTGGGGGGCCACGCTCCGGTCGCCGCACCCCGCGGCCCGGATCGGGGGCCTCGACACGAGTTCGGCGCTGGCCATCGACGGAGTCCATGCCGTCCTCACCCATGAGGACGTGCCCGGTAGCCCCACCTTCGGACTCGAGCATTGCGACCAGCCGGTGCTGGCCTGCGACGTGGTGCGTTACGAGGGCGAGCCGGTGGCCGTGGTGGCCGCCGACCATCCCGACACGGCGCGCCGTGCCCTAGCGGCCATTGTCGTGGACTGGCAGCCCACCGAGCCCTTGGTGGATCCGGCGCTGGCCGAGACCGCCGATCCGATCCATCCCGACGGCAACGTCATACGGCGTATCCACCTGCGTCATGGCGACCAGTCGGCCGCCGACCGTGACGACCTTGTGTCCGTCGAGGGCACCTACGAGGTGGGCATGCAGGACCAGGCATTCCTCGGCCCTGAATCCGGCATGGCCGTTCCTGACGACGACGGTGGCGTCGACCTGTACGTGGCCACCCAGTGGCTGCACGTCGATCGCGACCAGGTGGCGGCCTGCCTCGATCTGCCCCACGAGAAGGTTCGCCTGACACTGGCTGGCGTAGGCGGGGCGTTCGGTGCCCGAGAGGACCTCAGCCTCCATGTGCACCTGTGCCTGCTGGCGCTACGCACCGGGCGACCGGTGAAGATGTCCTACGGCCGCGAGGAGAGCTTCCACGGTCACGTGCATCGCCATCCAGCACGGATGTGGTACCGGCACCACGCCACGACCGACGGAGACCTCGTGCGCGTCGAGGCCCACCTCTTGCTGGACGGTGGGGCCTACGCCTCGTCCAGCAGTGCGGTGATCGCCAACGCCACCTGCTTCGCCGCCGGCCCGTACATGGTCCCATCGGTCGAGATCGAGGGTGTGGTGGTCCGCACCGACAACCCACCGTGCGGGGCCATGCGGGGCTTCGGCGCCGTCCAGACCTGCTTCGCCCACGAGGCCCAGATGGATCGGCTGGCTGCCGCGCTGAACATGGATCCCGTGGCCCTCCGGCTGCGAAACGCACTGGAACCGGGGGACCGTCTGGCCACCGGCCAGGTCATCGCCGGAACGCTCCCGGTGGCCGAGGTGATCCGGGCGTGTGCCGGCCACCCATCGGGCGCACTCGGTTCCGACGAGCCCATGGCTCGCCCCGGTGGTGCCGGACGAACCGCGGATGCCCAACATGTGGTTCGCGGCGAGGCGGTGGCCGTGGGCTTCAAGAACCTGATGTTCTCAGAGGGCTTCGACGATTCGAGTGCGGCGCGGTGCGTGCTCCACCACGGCGTGGCCACCATCACCTGTGCGTGCGCCGAGGTTGGTCAGGGATTCGTGACCCTGGCCCGTCAGATCGCCGGCGAGGTGTTGGGCGTGGACGAGGTCGTCCTAGCACCGGTCGAGACAACGTCCATCGGTTCGGCAGGCTCCACGTCGGCCAGCCGCCAGACCTGGATGTCCGGCGGGGCCGTGCAGATGGCCTGTGAGACGGTTCGCCGCGAGCTGTTGGCCGGGGTGTCCACCGCCCATGGCGTGTCGATCGACGACCTCGTGCTGGCCGATGGTCGGATCGTGTCGCTGACCGGAGACCTGGATCTCTCCCTTGAGGGGCTGACCGTCGAGCCGGTAGAGGCCGAGGTGGTCCACCGTCACGCCCCCACGTCACCACTCGATGGCGACGGGCAGGGTGACGCCCACGTCTCGTTCGCCGTCTCGGCCCACCGGGCCATCGTCGATGTCGATCCCGACCTGGGGCTCGTGAAGGTCGTCGAGCTGACCACTGCCCAGGACGTTGGCCGTGTGCTGCATCCGCTGCAAGCCCTCGGCCAACTGGAGGGGGGAGCGGCCCAGGGCGTGGGCCTAGCCGTCATGGAGGAGGTCCAGGTCACCAACGGACACATACGCAACGCCTCGTTCACCGACTACCTGATCCCCACGGCGTTGGACATGCCGCCCCTCGAGGTGGCCGCTCTGATCGAACAACCCGAGCCCGGGGCCCCGTTCGGTGCCAAGGGAATCGGTGAGCCGCCGTCCATCTCATCGACCGCAGCGGTGGCCGCGGCCGTCCGCGACGCCACCGGCCTCGCCCTGCCACGAGTACCGATCCGGCCGTCCGACATCTGCCTAGGTGGCAACGCGTTGACCGCGGAGGTCATCGCATGACCAGGGACCGGAGCGCTGCACTACGTATCGACGGTGACCGCCTGATGCGACGCATCGAGGACCTGGCAGCCATCGGCCCCATCGATGGTGGCGGCTCGTGCCGTCTCGCCCTGACCGACGACGATCGGGCTGGCCGAGACCTGGTCGTCACGTGGATGCGTGACCTGGGTCTGGACATCTCAATCGATGGGATTGGCAACGTGGTCGGGGTGCGGGCCGGACGGATCGATGGGCCGCCGACCATGACGGGTAGCCACATCGACACCGTCCAAACCGGCGGTCGTTACGACGGGAACCTCGGCGTGTTAGCCGGCCTGGAGGTCATCGAGACCCTTGAAACCAATGCCATCGAAACCGAGCATCCGGTGGCCGTGGGTTTCTTCACAGACGAGGAGGGCGCCCGGTTCCCGCCGGACATGCTGGGCAGCCTTGTCTACGTGGGCGGCATGGCCGTCGAGGAAGCACTCGACATCGAGGGCATCGACGGTGCCGTCGTGGGCGTGGAGCTGGATCGCATCGGCTACCGGGGCACCTCGCCGTGTCCCGGCCCATCACCCCGGGCCTTCGTAGAACTACACGTGGAACAGGGCCCGGTTCTCGAGGCCGAGGGTGTCACCATCGGAGCGGTGACCGGCGTTCAGGGCATCTCGTGGACCGAGCTGACCATCACCGGCCAGTCCAACCACGCCGGGACCACCCCCATGGCACTGCGCCACGATCCGGCCTTCGTGGCCGCCAAGGTCACAGCCCACGTGCGTGAGCTGGCCACTCGCATGGGCGCCATGGGGGAGGGTCGACAGGTGGCCACCGTGGGCCGGATCGAACTGAACCCCAACCTGATCAATGTGGTGGCCGCTTCGGCGTCCATGACCGTGGACCTTCGCAACACCGACGAGGCCCTCCTTCAGGAAGCCGAGTCCGACCTGGCCTGCTTCGTGGCCGAAGCCGCGGCGGCTGAAGGCGTGACCGTCGCCCAACGCACGCTGGCCCGCTTCGAACCGGTGGCCTTCGATAACCGGGTGGTCGACACGGTGGCCTCGGTGGCCACCGATCTGGGCCACTCGATCCGACGGATGCCGTCGGGTGCCGGCCATGACGCCCAGATGCTGGCCCGCGTGTGCCCGACCGGCATGGTCTTCGTGCCCAGCCGCGACGGGATCAGCCACAATCCAGCCGAGCACACCGACCCGGCCGACCTGGTGGCCGGGGCCGATGTCCTGCTCCAGACCATCCTCGCCCTCGACCAGGATCCACTAGATCGATGACGCGCTCCCTCACCATCGGGGCCGCCCAGGTCGGCCCCATCCAGTTGGCCGACACCCGAACGATGGTCGTCGAGCGACTCATCGGCCTGCTCCGCGAAGGAGCCGAGGCCGGGTGCGACCTGGTGGTGTTTCCTGAACTCACCCTGACGACCTTCTTTCCGCGGTGGTGGGTCGACGACCTGGCTGAAGCCGACCGGTTCTACGAGACCGAGATGCCCGGCCCCGAGACGCAACCTCTGTTCGATGAGGCCCGTCGCCTCGGCGTGGGCTTCCACCTCGGGTATGCCGAACTCACGCCCGACGGGCACCGCTACAACACGGCGATCCTCGTGGAACGAGACGGCACCGTCGTGGGTCGCTACCGCAAGGTCCACCTCCCCGGCCATGAGGACCATGAGCCTTGGCGGGCCTTCCAGCACCTGGAGCGCTACTACTTCGAGGCCGGCGATGGATTCGACGTGCACGGTGCGTTCGGTGGGGTTGTTGGCATGGCCATCTGCAACGACCGGCGATGGCCTGAGACCTACCGGGTGCTGGGCCTCCAAGGCTGCGAGCTCGCCCTCATCGGCTACAACACGCCGATCCACTACGCCCCCGATCCCGACCAGGACCGTCTTCAGGGCTTCCACAACGGGTTGGTGCTCCAGTCCGGCGCCTACCAGAACGGCATGTGGGTGGTCGGCGTGGCCAAGGCCGGGTGCGAAGAGGGCTGCGACCTGTTGGGCGAGAGCGCCATCATCGCCCCGTCGGGCGAGGTCCGGGCAGCAGCGGCCACGGTGGGCGATGAGTTGGTGGTGGCCACCGCCGACCTGGACCTGTGCGCCAAGTTCACCGAAACACTCTTCGACTTCGACCGGTACCGCCGCCCCGAGGTCTACGGCCGCATCACCACCCAGCGGGGGCCCGAGGTACCTGCTCACGTGCAGGGCGCCCTGAACGATCAGGCCGACCGGAAACGAGATGAGGGGGACCGGTCGTGACGACCTTCGACCTGAACGGCACGACGGTGGAAGCCTCGGTCGACCACCCCCATCTGCTGGCCGCGCTACGCGACGAACTGGGGGTGACCTCACCCAAGGACGGTTGCTCACCCTCCGGTCAGTGCGGTTGTTGCACGGTTCTGGTGGACGGCAAGGCGCGGGTGTCGTGCCAGACGTCCATGGACAAGGCCGACGGTGCGTCGATCACCACGCTGGAGGGTCTCGACGAGGACGAGCGGCAGCGGTACGCCATGACGTTCGCCGCCCACGGCGCTCTGCAGTGCGGCTTTTGCACCCCGGGCATCGTCATGCGGACCAAGGCGCTACTGGATAAGGCATCCAGTAAGGGAAAGGCATTGGAACGCGACGACGCGGCCCGGCACCTGGGCGCCCACCTATGTCGCTGCACCGGCTACGTGAAGATTCTCGACGCCGTGGAGTCCCTGGCCGCCGGCGAGGTGCCGGTACCCCTGCCCCGCGGAGGCGTGGGATCCAGCGGCATCAAGTTGGAGGCCTGCGAACTCTCCCTCGGCGATCGACCCTACGTCGACGACCTCTTCCCCGAGGGTCTGCTACACGCGGCACTGCGGTTGGCCGACCATGCCAGGGCCGACATCGTACGCATCGACACCTCGGCCGCTGAGGCGATCGACGGCGTCCATCGGGTGCTCACGGCGGACGACATCCCCGGAGCCCGTCGGGTCGGCATCATCCACACCGACTGGCCGGTGATGATCCCCGAGGGGGGGCGCACCTCGTACCTCGGCGACGTGCTGGCCGTGGTGGTGGCCGACGACCGTGAGACAGCTCGCCGGGCCGCCGAGATGGTGACCGTCGAGCAGGTGCCGCTGACCGTGTACAGCGACCCGGTGGTGGCGGTGGCCGCCGACGAGGACGCCGTCTGGGAACTGGACGGCAACGTGCTCTCGGTCTCGACCTATGCCCGCGGTGACGTAGAGGCCGCGCTGGCCGGGTCCGTCCACGTGGTCGAGGAGGTCTTCCAAACCCAACGCATCGAACACGCCTTCGTGGAGCCCGAGTCGACCCTCGCCGTGCCCACGGTCCTTCCCGGCGACGACCCGTCCGGGGAGGGGAGCGAGGACCAGCCCGGCTTGTACGTGTACTCCGGTGGCCAGGGCGTGTGGGACGACCGCAACCAGATCGCCTCGGTCCTCGATGTCGACACATCGAGGATCACCGTGGAACTGGTGTCCAATGGCGGGGCGTTCGGCGGTAAGGAGGACATGTCCAACCAGGCCCACGCGGCGCTCGCCGCCTGGGTCACCGGGCGTCCCGTCAAGTGCACGCTGTCGCGTGAGGAGTCGCTCCTCATGCATCCCAAGCGCCACCCGATCCGCATGGCCTACCGGGCGGGCTGTGATGCTGACGGCAGGTTGACCGGCCTGTGGGTACGGATGATCGGTGACTCTGGCCCCTATGCGTCGGTCGGCATGAAGGTTCTGGAGCGAGCCGCCGGACACGCCAGTGGCCCCTACGTGTTGCCCACCATCGACGTGGAGGCCACCGCGGTGCGAACCAACGGCCCGGTCTGTGGCGCCTTCAGGGGCTTCGGGGCCAACCAGGCCCAGTTCGCCATGGAGGGCGTGCTAGATCGCCTCGCCGAGAAGGCCGGTATCTCCGGCTGGGAGATCCGCAGCCGCAACGTCATTTCCCCGGGAGTGGTGTGGGGGCCGGGTCAGATCATGGACGACGGCTGCCTAGGGGCCCGGGCGTGCCTGGACGAAGTGAAGGACGCCTACGACGACGCGGTGGCCGATGGCCGACCGGTCGGTCTCGGCCTGGGCCTCAAGAACTCGGGCCTAGGCAATGGCTTCAAGGAAGTCGCGCGGGCCGTTGTGCACTTCCGCGACGACGGCCGGGTCGAGGTGCGGCACTGCTGGACCGAGATGGGCCAGGGCGTCGACACCGTAGCCATGCAGGTGGCCGTCGAGGAGCTCGGTATCGATCCGGAATGCATCGACGTGATTGTCGACACCACCCGGGAGCTGGGTGCCGGACAGACCACGGGCAGCCGGGGCACCTTGATGGGCGCCGGATCGGTGGCCGACGCCTGTCGCAATGCCAAGGCCGACGGCTGTCGGATCGGCGTCGACTATGAGGGGGAGTACCGGGTCGACTGGACTAACTCGCTCAACGACGGTGTCGAGAATCCGATCATCCACTCCACGTTCGGCTACGCCGCCCAGCTGGTCGTGCTCGACCCGGAGACGGGCGATGTCGACCGGGTGGTGGCTGCCCACGACGTGGGCCGGGCCGTCAACCCGATGCTGTGCGAAGGCCAGGTGGAGGGCGCGGTGCACATGGGTCTCGGGTATGCCCTCACCGAGGGGTTCCCGGCCGACAACGAGGCCCGCCCACGCAACGAGACCCTGCGCAGTCTCGGGATCATCCGCCCCAAGGACATGCCTGACGTCGACGTGCGCCTCGTCGAGTCACCCCAGCCCGACGCCCCCTACGGGATTAAAGGCGTGGGCGAGATCGGTCTCGTCCCGACCGCCGGGGCGGTCGCCGCGGCCCTCCACGCCCACGACGGGATGTGGCGCCACTCGTTGCCCATGGCGGCACCGGACCAGCAGGAGCACTGGGCCGACTGGGACGGACGCTGAGTCCCGTGGATGCCGCAGACGGAGCGACGAGCCCGGGCCTGGTCTGCGCGCACCACCACCTGTACTCGTCGCTCGCTCGGGGCATGCCCGCCCCACCCCGCACGCCGGCCGGCTTCACCGACATCCTGGAGTTGGTCTGGTGGCGACTCGACCGGGCACTGGACCTGGAATCGATCCGCTGGTCGGCCATGCTCGGTGCGGTGGAGGCCCTGGAGCGTGGTTGCACGGCGATCATCGACCACCACGAATCGCCCGAGGCCATCGACGGGTCACTCGACGTCATTGCCGAGGCGTGTGCCGAGGTGGGCGTCCGGGTCTCGTGCACCTACGGGATCACCGACCGTCACGGCGCCGACGGAGCCCGTCGAGGTCTGGCTGAGAACGAGCGGTACCTGCGAGCCGGGGGTCGGGGCATGGTGGGCATCCACGCCGCCTTCACCTGCAGCGACGCCAGCCTCGAGGCGGCTGCCGGCCTTGCCGCCGACCTGGGGGTCGGCGTCCACGTGCATGTGGCCGAGGGGACCGCCGACGTCGGAGCGGCCGACCGCCTGCGGCCGCTGGCCACCGACGACTGGCTACTAGTCCACGGTGTGCATCTCGACGACGACCACGGCCTGGCCGGGACCTTCGTGCACAACCCCCGGTCGAACATGAACAACTCGGTGGGTTACGCCCGCCCGACCCGGTTCGCCAACCCGGTAGCACTCGGTACCGACGGCATCGGGGCCGACATGCTCGACGAGTTCCGGGTGGCCTACGTGCGCCACCGCGAGGACGACGTCACCGCCTCGCCCGAGACCGCCTGGGGGTGGTTGACCACCGGCTGGGATCTGTTCCCCGAGGCCCGCAACGACCGGGTGACCTGGGATTACCCGCACATGGACCCCTGGCGGTTGGCCTTTACCACGGGGGTCGGTCCCCGCACCGTGGAGGTCGACGGCGCGGTCGTGCTGGCTGATGGTCGACCCACCCGGGTCGACGCCGACGAGGTTCGGATTCGGGCTGCCGAACAGGCGGTACGCCTACACCGTCGACTCGAAGAGATCTGAGAGAGGAAGCAACATGACCCGACTGGCTATCTACCTGCAGGATGCACATCCCATTACGGAAGCGATGCAGTACGTCACGTACGCCGAACAACGCGGCTTCGAAGCCGTGTGGCAGGCCGACTCGAGACTGGTCCGTGACGCCGTGGTCCCCATGGCGGCCTTTGCCACCTGCACCGAGACCATCAAGATCGGTTCGGGGGTGGTCGACTGCTGGACTCGTAACCCGGCCCGCCTGGCGTCGACCTTTTCGACGTTGGACGACCTGGCCCCTGGTCGGATGATTCTGGGCATCGGTGCGTGGTGGGAACCACTGGCTAGCAAGGTCGGCGTGCAGCGTCGGAGACCGTTGACCGCCATCCGGGAGACCGTCGAGGCGTGCCGGCTTCTGCTGGCCGACGAGACAGTCACCTACGACGGCGAGTTCGTGCACCTTGATGGCGTGGAGTTGGACTACGTGTACCAACAGCGTCGCCCGAAGGACGTGCCGATCTACATCGGTGCTACGGGTGACAAGATGCTCGAACTGACCGGCGAGATCGCCGACGGTGTCGTGCTCAACTATCTGGTGTCGCCCGAGTACAACCGGAAGGCCATGGATCGCCTGGCAGACGGGGCCGCCCGGGTGGGCCGCTCGGTCGACGACCTGGACCGCCCCCAGTTGGTGGTGTGCTCGGTGGCCGAGACCAGGGCCGAGGCCCTCGACGGTGCCCGCCTCATGGTCACCCAGTACCTGGGTCAGCAGCCCCACATCATGAAGGCCTCCGGTGTGCCCGAATCGCTACTCGAGGAGATCGGTCGGGTCCTGACCTGGCCGGCCACCCACGAGCAGGTGAAGGCCGCTTCAAAGCTGGTGCCCGACGACGTGGTGCAGATGATCTGCGCGGCAGGCACGCCCGACGAGGTCCGAGAAAAGGTGGGCCAGTACATGGCCGACGGTTGCACCTGCCCCATCCTCTATCCACTGGGCCCCGACGTCCGGATGATGATCGACACCTTCGCCGACTGGACCCCATGACCACGTTTCCCGCTCGAGAAGGTTCATCGGTGCCCGAGGATCGACTGGTCCTGCGGGGTGCCCGTCACCCCGGCGACGTGGCCATTGTGGATGGTCGGATCACCGCGGTGGGCATCGTGGCTCCGGAGTCGGGCGACAAGGAGGTGCACTGCGAAGGCGACATCATCACCGCTGGTCTTGTCAACACGCATCACCACTTGTACCAGTGGATGACCCGGGGTCGGGCCACCGGTTGCGACCTCTTCCAGTGGTTGGTTGAGCTGTACCCAGTGTGGGGCCGGCTCTCGGTCGATGACGTACGGGCTGCCGCGTTAGTCGGCCTAGGTGAGTTGGCAGCTACCGGCTGCACCACCGCGTCGGACCACCACTACCTGGTGCCGGGCGGCGACGACACGGTGTTTGACGCCATTGTCGATGCGGCCCGGACCGTCGGCATCCGCCTGCACCTGTCGCGGGGGTCCATGGATCTCGGCGAGAGTGCCGGCGGCCTACCGCCAGACCACGTGGTCGAGGACCGCGACGCCATCCTGACCTCTACCGAGTCGGTGATCGCGCGCCACCACGACGGCGACATGGTGTTCGTGACCGTCGCCCCGTGCAGCCCGTTCTCAGTGACCACCGGACTCATGGTGGAGTCCGCCGAGTTGGCCCGAAGCTACGGCCTACGCCTTCACACCCACTTGTGCGAGACCATTGCCGAACAGGAGCACTGTCTGGAACGGTTTGGGCGACGCCCCGTGGAGATGCTCGATGAATGGGGTTGGGTGGGAGATGACGTGTGGCTGGCCCACGGCATCCACATCGACGACGACGAGATGGCCCGCCTGGGCTCGGCCGGCACGGGCATCGCTCACTGTCCGTCGTCCAACGCCCGACTGGCCGCCGGCATGTGCCGGGTCGCCGACCTGCGAGCCGCCGGCTGCCCGGTGGGTCTGGGCGTCGATGGCGTGGCGTCCAACGAAGTTGGAGGACTATTCCCCGAACTCCGGCAGGCCCTCTACACCGCCCGATTGAGAGAGCGGCGTCCCGATGCTTTGATGCCGGCCGATGTGGTGGAGATGGCCACGACAAGCGGTGCGGACTGTCTGGGCATGGCCGACACCGGTCGCCTCGCCGTGGGCATGCGGGCCGATCTGGCGGTGTGGCCTGGCGACGACCTGGGCGACATGGCCGACCCGGTGGCCGGACTGGTGCTGGGGCCGGATCGTCGGGTCCGCCACCTTCTGGTCGGGGGGCGTGCCGTGGTGACCGATGGAGAGCTCGCCGGGGTGGATCTTCGGACTGCCCACCGAGACCTGGCCCAGCGAGCCCGGGCCCTCTGGGACTGACGCACCGCTAATCATGGGCCATGATGAGTCCATGTCGACGGTCGCCGAGTTCACCATCGAACCCTTCGTGGAGGGAGACCCCGGCCCCCATGTCAAGGCGGCCATCGCGGTGGCCGAGGCAGCCGGGTTGGATGTCGAGGTCGGCCCCTTCGGGACCGCCGTGGAAGGTGAGACGATCGCCGTGCTGGACGCAGTCGACGCAGTGGTCCGTGCCGCGGTGGCCAACGGCGCCACCCGGGTCAGCCTGCAACTCACGGTGGCCGGTTGACCTTCGGATCGGAGCTGCAGTTCAGGTTCTCCGCCTGTTGTGGCGCGTATTGATGAAACGTGGAATGATCGCCGACGAGCCGTCTTGGCTCTCGACGGGCCATATGGGCCCGGACCGGGGCGGCCAGAGGGAGAAATGATGCGACGCCGAATTGCCGGCCTGTTGGCCGTCGTCCTGAGCCTTACCTTGGTGGCCACGGCCTGTGGATCCGATGACGAGGACGCCACCAAGGCGGCCTTCATCTACGTCGGACCGGTGGGAGATGCCGGGTGGACCTACGCCCATGACCAGGGTCGAGCCGCGGCAGCAGCCGAGACCGGTGTGGAGACCGCTTATGTAGAGGCCGTGCCGGAGGGCACCGCCGACTTCGGCAACCACGTTCGCGATTTCATTGATCAGGGCTACAACGTCATCTTTGGCACCTCGTTTGGTTACATGGACGACATGGAAGCCCTCGCCGACGAGTTCCCCGACGTCGTGTTCGACCACATCTCGGGTTACAAGGCCAACGGCACCAACTTCGGAAACAGCTTCGGGCGCATGTACGAGCCCCGCTATCTCTCCGGCATGGTCGCCGGTTCAGCTACCTCGTCAAACCTCATCGGCTACGTGGCGGCCTTCCCGATTCCCGAGGTCATCCGGGGCATCAACGCCTTCACCCTTGGTGTCCGTGAGATCAACCCAGCCGCTCAGGTCGAGGTGGTCTGGACCAGCACGTGGTTTGATCCGGTGGTCGAGGGTGACTCGGCCCAGGCGATGCTCGACAAGGGTGCCGACGTGATTGCCATGCATCAGGACTCCACGGCAGCTGGCGAGAAGGCCGAAGCCGCAGGCGCTCGTTGGGTGGCCTACAACTCTGATATGAGCGCCCACGCTCCGGCGGCCCACCTCACGGCGCCGGTCTGGGATTGGGGCCCGCGCTACGCCGAGGTCATCGGGCAGGCCACGGCCGGCACGTACGAGGGTGGCTACTACTGGGGTTCGATGGCTGACGGCACGGTCGACCTGGCGCCCATCGCCAGCGACGTGGACGCATCCGTGGTCGCCGCGGTGGCGGAACGGAAGCAGCAGATCATTGACGGTTCGTTCCATCCGTTCCAGGGTCCGATCAACGCCCAGGACGGCAGCGTGCTCGTGGCGGCTGGCGAGACGATGAGTGACGGCGACATGCTGGGAATCGGCGTCTTCGTCGAAGGGGTCGTCGGCTCCGCCGGCTGATTCTCACCCTGACGTCCATCCCCTACCAAGGGGGACCAGACGAACGCGGCGCCGGCGGGGATGACCCGCCGGCGCCGTCACGTCCGACTTGAGATCGCCCGGCAGGGCCTTTCGTCGAGACCATTTATCGAGACTGGAACCGCAGGACCACCGATGACCGAACCCCCGCACCCGACCGGCCTCGCCAACACCTCGGAGAAGCCAGATGGGGTCGCGCCCGCTGATGGCCCACCCGCCGTTGAGCTACGGGACATCTGGAAGCGATTTCCCGGCGTGGTGGCCAATGCCGGTGCCCACCTGCGGGTCCGTCGGGGCAGCGTGCACGCTGTTCTCGGCGAGAATGGTGCCGGGAAGTCGACCCTGATGAACGTCCTGTCAGGCGTCTACCGGCCTGACGAGGGCGACGTCCGCATCGACGGCATGGCCCACCACTTCCGCACACCGGCCGACGCGTTGGCTGCCGGGGTGGGGATGGTCCACCAGGAGTTCCGGCTCGTGCCGTCGTTCACGGTGGCCGAGAATGTCGTGCTGGGGGCCTGCGAGCGAATCGTGCGACGCTCGGCCGTCGAGTTGGCGGTCGGGGCACTAGCCGAACGCTTTGGTCTGGCTACCGAACCCAACCGGCCGGTCTGGCAACTCTCCATGGGCGAGCGCCAACGGGTCGAGATTCTCAAGGCGTTGTGGCGCGACGCCAGAATCCTGATTCTGGACGAGCCGACGGCCGTCCTCACCCCGGGCGAGGCCGATGAACTGGGCGCCGTGTTGCGCCACATGGCCGACGACGGCCGCACCGTAGTGTTCATCAGCCACAAGCTCCACGAGGTGATGGGCTTCTGCGACGAGGCCACCGTGCTCCGGGGCGGGAAGACGGTGGCCGCCTCGCTATCAGTGGCCGATACCGACGCCTCCGAACTGGCTGGACTCATGGTCGGAGCGTCCCCGGTCATTACCGAACGGCCCCCTCTCCGCGAGGCCGGCGAAGTCCGTCTCGAGGTGCGTGATCTCCGGTGTCTCGACGATCGTGGGCTGAACGGCCTCGAGGGCATGGACCTCGCCGTACGTTCGGGGGAGATTGTGGGTATCGCCGGGGTAGCCGGCAATGGCCAACGCGAGTTGACCCAGTGCATCGCCGGTCTGCGGCCCGTCGAGTCGGGGACGATCCACCTGATCGGTGAAGACCGAACGGACGCCACCCCGCGCCAGCGGTTCGCAGACGGGTTGGGCTACATCCCCGAGGACCGCCTCGGTGTGGGCCTGGCGCCCCGACTCAGCGTGACGGACAACGCGGTGCTACGGACCTACGGCCGTCACCGCCGTGGTCCGTTCCTGGATTTCGCGGCGGCGGCCAGCCACTGCAGGGACCTCGTCGATCAGTTCGGCGTGCGTACCGGCCCGCTGGACGAGCCGATCGCCGGGCTGTCAGGCGGCAACCTCCAACGTCTGCTGGTTGGGCGAGAGTTGGTCGACGGCCCTCGGGTCGTGGTGGCCGCCCAACCCACCCGGGGACTCGACGTTCAAGGGGTGAAGGCCATCCAGGACCTGCTGGTGGGCGAGCGCGACGCCGGCGCGGCGGTCCTGCTCATCTCCGAGGACCTCGACGAGTTGTTGACGCTGGCCGATCGCCTGCTCGTGATCCACGCCGGTCGGATCGTGGCCGAGTTCGATCCGACGACCGCTGAACGCCACGCCATCGGCGAGGCGATGGTCGGTCATGCCGTACCGGCCGATGATCAGGTGGCCAACCGATGAATCGGCCAATGGGAAGACGGGCGGGGAGGCCGGTGCTGGTTCGCCGTGAACAGGTGCTGCGGGGCGGCCAACCACTGGCCTTCGGTATTGGCTTGGCTGTGGCCCTCGTGGTGGGCATTGTCCTGCTGGTCGGCTCGGGCCACGATCCGATGCGCGTCTATGAGCGGATGTTTGAGGCTTCCCTGGGTGACCCCCGGGCCTGGTCGGTGACCCTCAACCGGGCGGTGCCGCTGGGCCTCGCCGGTTTGGCGGTGGCCGTGGCTGGGTCCATGGGCCTGTGGAACATCGGCGCCGAAGGCCAGATCATGGCTGGCGCCGTCGGTGCGGCCTGGGTGGCTCGGATTGGCGGGGAGTGGCCGTCACCCCTCCTCATCGCGGCCATGCTCGCCGCCGCCATCCTCGGTGGCGGCCTGCTGGCCCTCGGTCCGGCCATTGCCCGGGCCCGGATTGGCGTCAACGAGATCATCACCACCCTCATGCTTAACGAGGTGGCCATCCGTCTCGTCCAGTGGCTGGTCCACGGTCGGTGGAAGGACCCCGATTCCCACAACTTTCCCCTGGCCCCGATGCTGCCCGACAACGCCCGGCTGCCCGGCCTGTTCGAACGGGCCCACGTCGGGGTGGTGCTGGCTGCCATCGTGATCCTTCTGTTTGGTGTGGCGTCCAGCCGCACAGCGTGGGGCTACGAGTTACGAGTCGCCGGATCCTCGGGGGCTACGGCCCGCTATGCCGGGATCTCGCTGGAACGCAAGATTCTGACGGTTCTCGTCCTTTCCGGTGGTGTAGCCGGATTCGCTGGAGGCATCGAGCTAAGTGGCACCTCTGATCGGATCACCGAAAGCCTGTCCAACGGCTTCGGGTTCGCCGGCATCATCGTGGCCGCGCTGGCACTGATGAGACCGTCGGGCGTCGCAGCGGTGGCCGTGTTGTTCGGGGCCGTGCAGATCGGCGGACAAAGCATCCAGACCATGGGCGTCTCGTCATCGGTGTCGACGATCCTTCAGGCCTTGATCTTGTTCGGCGCTATCGCTGCCGGGGTGTTGAGCCGATACCGGGTCGAGATGGTGGCCGGCGACACGACGGAGGTGACGTCGTGAACGAGGCCTCGCTGATCGGGTTGTTCGAGGCCACGGTGTCATTCGGTGCTCTGCTCTACCTAGCCGCCCTGGGCGAGATGATTGCCGAGAAGGCGGGGATCCTGAACCTCGGAGTGGAAGGGATGATGGCCATGGGCGCGGTCACGGGCTTCGTCGTCGCCCTCCAGACCGGCAACCCGTGGGTGGCCCTGGTGGCAGCGGTGGCCGCCGGAGCGATGATCGGCCTGCTCCACGGGTTTTTCACCGTGGTGCTGGGTGCCGAACAGGTGGTCTCCGGGCTCTCGCTAACCATCCTCGGCCTCGGCCTGGCTGCCTTTGTGGGGCGTGGTTCGGTCGGCGAACCGGCGGGGGCCGAGATGGTTTCCGTGGACTGGGGCCCGTTGTCGGATATCCCGTGGGCTGGGCCGATCCTGTTCGCCCAGTCGCCGTTCGTCTACCTGGCGGTCATCACGGGCTTCGTGACCTGGTTCGTTCTGTGGCGCACCCGCCTCGGCCTGGCCATCCGAGCCGCCGGCGAGTCGGCATCCACCGCGGATGCCGCTGGCCATTCGGTAGTTGGTATCCGCCTGGCGGCGGTCGCCACGGGCGGTGGACTAGCCGGAGCGTCGGGCGCCTACCTGACGCTCTCGCTTACCCCCCAGTGGGCTGACGGCATCGTGGCCGGACGGGGCTGGATCGCCGTCGCGCTGGTCATCTTTGGAGCGTGGCGTCCGGGCCGAGTTGCGGTCGGGGCGCTCCTGTTCGGGCTGACGCTGGCGCTTAAGACCCGGTTGCAGACCTTCGGCGTGGACTTTTCGCCGATCCTTCTGTCGATGCTTCCCTACCTGCTGACCATCAGCGTCCTGGTGGCCATCTCGATCCGGTCGCGAAATCGGCCCTCTCCCGCACCGGCGGCACTAGGCATCGCCTACCGCCGCGAGGAGCGCTGAAGCCCTCCCCCCGACTTCTGGGGTGCCGTCAGGAGCGGGGCCCTGTCAGGGCCCGTTCGACCCCGGTGAGCAGGATCACGACCTCCTCGTCGGCCTCGATGCAGCCATCGCGTCGTGCGGCAAGCAGCCCGGCGAGACCCGCTGTGCCGGTGGGATCGGCAGGCACCGAGGTGTGGGTTCTGACCAGTCGGTGGGCCTCGACCACGTCGGTCTCGAGGGCTACGACGGGACCGCCGGGCACCGGCCCGAGCAACATGTCGTGCACCACGGGCCGCCAGTCGTAGGCGACGTCATCGAGGATTCCGGTGGCGGCCGAACCTGGATCGTCCCATGGCCACATATGGGGTCCATCATGCTCAGCCAAGGCGGCCACGGGGTCGTCGGCGTCGGCGACCCGGTTAAAGGCTCGAGCCAGCGGCGCACAGCCTTCGGTCTGGACGGCGACCAACGGCGGCCGGCCGCCCGGGAGGACGTCGGACCCACCGAGATCCACGGCATCGGTCAGGGCCTGGACGATGCTGCTAGCCAAGGCGGCGCCACCTACCTGGACGAGGAGTCGGGTGGGGGAGCGGTCGTGGGCCGTGAGGCCGGTAACCAACTCGAATCCCAAGGTGCGACCACCATCGATGGTCCACGGGGCCTCGATACCCTGGCAGGTGAACGGCACGGCACCGGTGGCCACCAACTCCCGGAACCGCAGGATGCACGGATCGCCGGCCTCGCCGTCGCGACGCTGGCAGACCCGGACGTCGGCCCCGAGGTCGTCGAGGCGATCCAGAACCGTGATGTCGGCCCACGTCGGTACGTGGACGGCCAGCGGGCGACCGGCGGCCCGGGCCACGATGGCGGCGGCCAGCGCAGCATTCCCGCACGAGGAGATGGCCAGGGTTGTATCGGTGGGAACCTCGTCGACAAGTAGGTGGAGGGCCAGTCCGAACAGGTGGCGGGCCTTGTGGCTGCCTGACACGTTGCCCGTCTCGTCCTTGGCCCAGATGCCGCCCGTCTGGCCGATGGCATCGGCCAGCGCGATCTGTCGAACCAGCGGGGTGGTCCGGAAGCCGTGGCCGTCGACGGCGGCCACCGCGTCGTCGAAGCGACGGACGGTGTCCACGTATCGGGTATCGGACCAGCCCGCGGCGATGGCCCGGTGGTGTGACCAGAGCAGTGTCCGGAACGCGACGAACGGGTTGGTGTCGTCGGTCAGACGGCCAGTCGGGAGGGCGCCCAACTCGGGCCAGGTGGCGCTGGGAGGTGCCCCGAGCCAGCCAGGAGGCCGGCCGACAGGGACGGGACTCAAGGGATCGTCCCCGATCAGTCGGCCAGCACCCCGGTGCGGCCGTTGAACTCGTCGATCATGGTGTCCCACGATGGAGCGAAGGTTTGGATGTGTCGCCAGAAGTCCTGGTTGCGTCGCACCTCGAAGTCGGCGAAGTCGACGCCGTGCTGTTCGACCCACGTGTAATAGGCGAGGTTGAAGATCCGGTTGCGACCCGTCTCGGTCAGGACCTCGACGTGGTCGGTGTCGGCCCCGAGGAGGTGAGTGTCGATGGCCGTCCCGGCTTCTGCGCCGCTGAATCCGGCGGCGTATCGGCCGGCCATCATCGACTCGCGCTCGCTGCCGTACATTTCGCCGCCGTCGGTGGCCACGGTGACCAGGGCGTCGTCGGGGCCCAGGTCCAACTCACGGGACACCTTGATGGACGCTATGACGTTGCAGAGGCTGGACAGGCCGAAGTGGCCCAGAGTGTTGAGCACCGCGTCGTCCACGCCGGCGGCCGACAGGTGGGCACGCCCCTCGGGGCTGGCGAAGGCCACCCCCAACTCGTCGCACGCCCGGTCCGAGACACCCACGACCACGTCGGTGTTGGTGACGTTGTGGATGAACGGGATGTGCTTGTCGCCGATGCCCTGAATGTTGTGCTCTCCATAGCCGTTGTAGAGCATGGTCGGGCATTCGACGGCTTCGACCGCCGCGATACGGGCACCGTGGTCGGCCTTGAGTCTCTCGCCGGCGGCCAGAGTGCCCGACGAACCCGAGGCGGCCACGTAGCCGGCCAGTCGGAGCCCGGGGTGCTGGGCGGCGTGATGGAGGTAGAGGTGCTCGAGGGCCCGGCCGGTCACCTCGTGATGGCCGACGTGGTTGGCGAACTCGGTGAACTGGTTGAGGATGAAGTTGCCGGGATCTTTCGCCAGCTCGTCGCAGGCGTCGTAGATCTCCTTGACGTTGCTCTCTGAGCCGGTGGTTCGGATCACGTCGCCCGGATCGGCAATCCACTCCTCCAGCCACTCAAATCGTTCACGACTCATGTTCTCGGGCAGCACGGCCACGCCGCGACAGCCCATGAGACGAGAGATGGCCACGCCGCCCCGGGCGTAGTTGCCCGTGGACGGCCAGATGGCTCGGTGGAGAGTCGGGTCGTACTCGCCGGTGACGATCCGGGGCACCAGACAGGCGTAGGCCGCCAGCACCTTGTGAGCGCCGATCATCGGGAAGCGGTTGCCGAAGGCCACGATGATGGGCGACGGGACGCCGGTCATCTCGGGCGTCAGGACGACGTGTTCGGGGACGTCGACCAGGCCGCCGTACAGGTCGTTGTACCAATGGACCCGGTAGAGGTTGCGGGCATCGGCCGCATTGCGATCCACGCCGGCCAAGGAGGCTCGGATGGCGTCGGGGATGGTCGACGGATCCCCCATCTGGGCAAACGTGGGAAGCGCGATGCCCTGGGTGCGGAAGCGTTCGACGCTCCGCTGGTAGCCGACCTCGTCGACAATGCCGGTGGCCAGGCCGAACCGGGCCGGATCGAAGGTAGCGGGGTCGAACTCGACGGCGTCAAACGAGCCGATACCTACGCTCGAGTTGTCACTGGAGATGGCGTTGGAAGAACTGCTCATGGACGCAGGTTAGCCATTCTGGGTCAGTGAGATTGACAAAATGTCAACATCGAGGCTGGCCGGGAGTGACGGATGTCGCGTCACGGATTGGTCGGGGTGCCACGGTTCGGAGGCGACGCGATGCGAGGCTGGGGGGGTGACTCGTCGAGTGCTTGATCTGGTGCTCGCGCTCGCCCTCGTGGGGGCGGGCGTGGTGGTCGCCGCGCGCGTTGCCGAGCCCTCGATGCGACCGGTGCTCTACCCGCCGTCCGCATCGCCGTCGCCTGCGCTGCCGACCCCGACGATTCCGGCGACCACCGTTGTGCCCACCACTACCGCCGCACCGGGGACCACCACCGTTTCGCCGGTTGCTGCAGCGACTACCACGGTTCCGCCCGCGACGACGACCACGACCACCGCGGCGCCGGTGGACGAGGAGGCGGTGCTTACCGCCTCCTATGTCTGGGGTCGCAGCACGGAAGCCGTGCTGCTCCAGACAGTGTTGGGCGTCGAGGCCGACGGCTGGTACGGACCGGGGACGCGGGAGGCCCACCTGGCCGAGAATGCGGTCCGGGGCTTGTCCGTCGATGCCGTCCCGGCGCCACCCACCACCACGACCACCACCACCACCACGACCACGACCACCACCACGACCACCACCACGACCACCACCACGACCACGGCAGCGCCGACGACTACGGCGGCTCCCACCACCACAGCAGGGCCGACGACTACGGCGGCTCCCACCACCACGGTGCCGCCGCCCAGCACCACTGCGGGGATGTTTGGTGGCCTAGGTGCCAATCTGGTGGCCCAACTTCTGGGCCAGCCGTGCATCGCCGACGGTGACCTGAGTGACTGTGGCCCGGAGGTCGATGCCCTAGTCAAGGGGCTCGTCGAGTAGATCCACTGTCCTCCGAGGACGGCCCCATCAGTCAGTTGAGTATCGAACAAGTGTTCGATACTGTTCGAACATGGACTGGTCCAACTCCGGGATGCCGTGGCGAGAGTTGGAAGGTTGCCTATCGGATCGCCCCTTCGCTCCGGCCCCTCGTTGGACGCCCCCACCGGCGCCTACCGGACCACGGTCTCCCGTCGGCCCCTCCTCTTCTGTCGACCAGACTCCGAAGGGCGAAACGGGCCCTCCCTACGCGGAACTTCACTGCCACTCCCACTTCAGCTTCCTCGATGGGGCCTCGTCACCCGACGAGTTGGTAGCCGAGGCGGTACGCCTCGGGCTAAGTGCCCTGGCGCTCACCGACCACGACGGCTTCTATGGGGTAGTGCGGTTCGCCGAGGCCGCCCGGACCCATGGCCTGCCCACTGTCTTCGGCAGTGAGCTTTCCCTCGACGTGCCCTCCACCAACGGGTCGGCCACGCGGTCGGCTCGGACCGGGACGCCTGACCCGGCGGCCACCCATCTTGTCGTCCTGGCTGCCAATCCAATCGGCTACGCCCGGCTGGGAACGGCCATTGCCGAGTCCCAACTGGCCGGGGAGAAGGGTCGACCCCGACTCTCGTCGGACCGTCTGGCCGAACTGGCCGGCGCTGATCCCCACTGGACAGTGCTCACTGGTTGCCGCAAGGGAGCTGTTCCCGCAGCGTTGGAGGCCGACGGTCCGGCGGCGGCCCGTCGGGCACTGGACGACCTGGTGGACCGGTTCGGCCGTGATCAGGTGGTGGTCGAACTCTGGGACCACGGGCACCCACTGGACGTCGAGCGCAATGATGCCCTGGCCGATCTAGCCACCGCTGCTGGAGTGGGTCTGGTGGCCACCAACAACGTCCACTACCACCGGCCGGCCCGCCGCCGACTGGCTACCACGATGGCCGCTATACGGGCCCGACAGCCGCTGGAAGAACTAGATGGGTGGCTTCCGGCGGCCGGCACGGCCCACCTTCGTTCGGGGGCCGAGCAGGCCCACCGCTTCGCCCGATGGCCGGGCGTGGTGGCCGCCGCCGACGAGTTAGGGCGCCGCTGCGCCTTCGACCTCGGGCTGGTGGCTCCCGGTCTGCCGCCGTATCCGTGTCCCGACGGGCTCGACGAGATGGGCCTCCTCCGACGGCTGGCCACCGCCGGAGCCACTGACCGATACGGGCCCCGCGACGCCGAACGGGTGGTCGGGGCGTGGACCCAGGTTGACCGGGAGTTGGGCATCATCGGCGAGTTGGGTTTCCCGGGCTACTTCCTCGTCGTGCACGACATCGTGTCCTTCTGTCACCGGTCCGACATCTACTGCCAGGGCCGGGGATCGGCGGCCAACTCCGCTGTCTGTTATGCGCTGGGTATCACCAACGCCGATGCCGTGGGTCTAGGCCTGCTGTTCGAACGCTTTCTCTCTCCGGAACGCGAGGGCCCGCCGGACATAGACCTGGACATCGAGAGCGGTCGACGCGAGGAAGTCATCCAGTACGTCTACGACCGCTACGGCCGGCAGCACGCCGCCCAAGTGGCCAACGTCATTACCTACCGGCCCCGATCAGCGGTGCGTGACGTAGCCCGGGCGCTGGGCTACGACCCCGGCCAGCAGGATGCCTTCGCCAAGGGTCTGGATCGTCGGGCCCGGATCCAACCCACCCCCGGAAAGGAGACGGATTCCGGGGAGACGGGCCTGCCGGACGACGTGGCCATCCTGGCCGATGAACTAAGCGACGTCCCCCGCCACCTCGGTATCCATTCGGGGGGCATGGTGGTCTGCGACCGCCCCATGGCCGAGGTGTGCCCGGTGGAGTGGGGGCGCATGGTGGACCGCAGCGTGCTCCAGTGGGACAAGGACGACTGTGCGGCGGTTGGTCTTGTCAAGTTCGACCTCCTGGGGCTGGGGATGCTCAGCGCCCTGCACCACACGGTGGACCTGGTGGCCGCCCACCAGGGGATCGAGGTCGACCTGGCCCGCCTGCCTCAGGACGGCGATGTCTACGACATGATCTGTGCCGCGGACACCATTGGCGTGTTCCAGATCGAGAGCCGGGCCCAGATGGCCACCCTGCCCCGGTTGCGTCCCCGTCACTTCTACGACCTGGTGGTGGAGATCGCCCTGATTCGGCCGGGCCCGATCCAGGGAGGGTCGGTGCACCCCTACATCCGGCGACGGAATGGCCGTGAGCCGGTCACCTACCTGCATCCCCTGTGCGAGAACGCCCTCTCCAAGACCCTGGGCATCCCGCTGTTCCAAGAGCAGCTCATGCAGCTGGCCATCGACGTGGCCGGCTTCACGGCTACCGAGGCTGACCGCCTCCGCCAGGCCATGGGATCCAAGCGAAGCCACGATCGGATGGAGGCCCTCCACCATCGGTTCCTGGCCGGGGCGGGTGGCCGGGGGGTGGTGGCCGACGTGGCCGAACAGGTCTGGCAGAAGTTGGCTGCCTTCGCCGACTACGGGTTCCCAGAGAGTCACGCCGTGTCGTTCGCCCACCTGGTCTATGCCAGTTGCTGGTTGAAGTACCACCACCCGGCGGCTTTCTGCGCCGGGCTCCTGAACGCCCAGCCCATGGGCTTCTACTCGCCGCACTCCCTGGTCCAGGACGCCCGCCGCCACGGGGTCCAGGTCCGGACCCCCGACCTAAACCGGTCCGGAGCACGTGCCCTACTGGAAGGGGCATCGTTGGAGGGCTCCGGGTCGGAGGAGGCCGGGGGTCCGGCGCTGCGGATGGGGTTCGGGTCGGTTCGTGCTATCGGAAGGGACCTGGCCGAGGCCATCGCCGCGGGTCAGCCCTATGACTCGATCGAGGATCTCCAGCGGCGGATCGACCCAGGGCGACCGGCTATGGAGGCACTGGCCACCGCCGGTGCTTTCGCCTGTTTCGATGCGGGACGACGAGAGGCTCTGTGGACGGCAGGCGCCCTGGCGGCCACAGGGCCGGACCGCCTGGCCGGGGTGGTCACCGGCACCGTGCCTCCACCTCTCCCCGCTATGGCCGAGCCGGAACAGGCCCGGGCCGACCTGTGGGCGACCGGGGTCTCACCGGACGGGCATCCCACGCGCTTTATGCGCGATGAGTTGTCGGCCGATGGGGTGATCACCGCGGTGGACCTCCGGGCTGTGGCCGACGGGGCCCGGGTCCGGGTGGCTGGGGTGGTGACCCATCGGCAACGCCCCCACACAGCTGGTGGGGTGACCTTCGTGAACCTGGAGGACGAAACCGGTCTGATCAGCGTGATCGTCTCGCCAGGCTGCTGGGTGCGGTACCGCGACGTGGTGACCGCCTCGGCACTCGTCGTCCGGGGGAGGGTGGAGGCCGTCGAAGGGGTGGTCAACGTGGTAGCTGAGCGGATCGAGACCCTAGGGGTGCGACTCCCGGCCCGGTCCCGTGACTTCCGCTGACCGCTCTCTGGAGCAGGTCATATAAAGGAAACAGACGGTTGTGCGCATCTACACCTTGGGGTTCTGATGTCGCCCTCATCCCACCCTCGGGGGTTCAATCCTTGAGGGGGTCTAGCGTGCCCCGCTTCAGAGGCGGACCGTCCGACCAGCCAGAACGCCGGTGTGCTGGCCGCTCTGCAGGAAGACCTCGCCGTTGACCAGCGTCTGTCGGTAGCCGTTGGCGCCTTGGATCCAACGGGGAGCACCGCCTGGGAAGTCGTGGGCCATCTCTGGGTAGCCGAGGGCCAGGCCTTCGAGGTCGATCACGTTGATGTCGGCAAAACCTCCGGCGACAAGCCGGCCCCGATCGGAGACGCCGAATAGGTCGGCTGGTTCGGAGGTCAGGCGCCGGACAGCATCCTCCAGGGTGAAGCGTCCCTCGTCGCGCATCCAGTGGGTGAGGAAGAAGGTGGGCTGGCTGGCATCCATGATGAGGGTGGCGTGGGCGCCCGCATCGGCCAAACCGAGGGTCACATGGGGATGGGACAGCATGTCCAGCACCTCGTCGAGGTCCTGATTCAGGATCGGCCATGTGAGGACCCGTCGTCCGTCCATCTCGACGAGAAGATCCAGGATCGCTTCGGCCACCGACATCTGGCGTTGAGAGGCGATGGCTGCGACGCTGTCCTCGGGGGTGAAGACGTGACGGACCGGCCGGTCGCTCAGCGGGTAGATGCGGTTCCAGTCGATTCGGTTGTCGGACACCGACCGCTCAGCATCGGCCAGCAGGGTGGCCCGGGAAACTGGGTCGCGCAGGCGAGCCACCCGCTCCCCTAAGGGGAGGTCGGCCAGGCTCTGCCAGGAACCCCAACGGTCGAACGGGGTTCGGCCATCCAACCCGAACAGGATCCCTATCTGGCGAGACGTGGTCTGGGGTCGGAGGCGGGCTCCAGCGGCGTTCTCGCGGTCTACGGCGGCCAGGACATTCCGGTGGAGGTCTGGGGCGGCATCAACTTGGGTCAGGGCCATTGAGACGTCGCAGTCTCCCGCTCGGCTGATGTCGGCATACAGCCCGACCTCGTCCTGTACCGGGTCCTCCGACCCGTTGCCAATGTCCACGTAGGCGGGAGCTACCTCAAAGATCCCACCCCGGTGACGCAGCACGTCGGCAAAGGCCATCAACTCGTCGGCCGAGGCCTTGGTACCCGGGACGTATCGCCCGTCGGGCACCGTATGTAACAGGGTCCGCGAGGTAGAAAACCCCAGGGCACCGGAAGCCAGCGCCTGGTCGACCATGGTGGCCATGACCTCGATGTCCTCGGCGGCCGCTGGCGTCTCGTCCATGGCTCGCTCTCCCATGGCCGCTAGCCGAACCGCACAGTGGCCGACCATCCCCCCGACGTTCAGGCCCTTGGGGAGACGGTCCAACTCGTCGAGGTAATCGCCGTACGTTTCCCAGTTCCAGGACAACCCCTCCAGGATGCTTGAGGCCGGGATGTCCTCGACTGACTCCATCATCTCGGCCAGCATCTCTTTGCCACCGGGGGCCACGGGGGCGAACGTCACCCCGCAGTTGCCGAGTACGACCGAGGTGACCCCGTGCCACGAGGCCGAGGTGCCCAGCGGATCCCAAGCCATCTGGGCGTCAAGGTGGGTGTGGATGTCCACGAATCCTGGGGTGACCACCAACCCGTCGGCATCGATCTCACGACGGGCTCGGCCTTCCACCCGACCCACCTCGGCGATGCGGTCGCTGTCGACGGCTACGTCCGCAGTAACCGGCGGGGCGCCCGTGCCGTCCACCACGGTCCCACCGCGGATGATGAGGTCGTATGCCATTGCCTGCCTTTCCGGTGAGCGGCGCCCAGACGTCAGGGGCGTCCGCCGACAGTAGCCGTGAGCCTGGTGGCCAAGCCCGTCGGACGAACGCGTCGTGCTGGAGGCAAAGGTCTAGTCGTTCAGGTCGTCGAAGTCGGGTTCGATTTCGTCCGCAGGGTCGTAGTCCGGGGGCCTGTGGGATGCTCTGTCCATGGTCGGTGATAACCCCTATCTGGAGGGCGCCCTGGCACCGGTGCTCGACGAGGTCCTAGCGCTGGACCTACCAGTGACCGGGACTTTGCCCGAGGAGTTGGAGGGCCGGTGGCTCCGTAACGGTCCGAATCCCCTGGGGCCAACTGATCCGGCCACCCACCATTGGTTCTTAGGTGACGGGATGGTTCACGGTGTGAGGTTGTGCGGCGGCCGAGCCGAGTGGTACCGCAACCGTTGGGTCCGTGGCCCGAGGGTGGCTGAGGCGCTAGGGGAGCCCCGCCCCGCCGGGACCTCCTTCGGCGATCGAGACTTCGGGCCTAACACTTCCGTGGGCGGGTTTGCCGGCAAGACGTGGGCCATGGTCGAGGCAGGAACAACACCGATGACCCTTACCTACGAACTGGACACCATCGACTACGACGACTTCGAAGGCTCACTCCCTGCCGGCTTCACCGCCCACCCGAAGTTCGACCCGACGACCGGTGAGTTACACGGCGTCTGCTACGCGTACCCCGACCTTCCAGACCGGGTACAGCATGTGGTCGTCGGTCCAGAAGGAACGGTGTCCTCGGTGACCGACGTTCCCGTCGACGGAATGCCCATGGTCCACGACATGTCGCTGACCGAGACAAACGTCCTCATCTACGACCTTCCGGTATGCCTCGACCTTGATATGGCCGTCGGTGGTTCACCCTTCCCGTTCTCCTGGAACCCAAATCACCCGGCTCGGGTCGGCGTCCTGCCTCGTGCTGGTACGGCCGACGAGGTGGTGTGGTGCGAAGCCCCACAGGCTTATGTATTCCACCCTGTCAACGCTTACGACACCGGAGATGGTGGCGTGGTGGTCGACGTATGCCGGTACGACTCGATGTTTGATCAGGATCGACGAGGCCCGATAGGTGACAGCGCCCCGACACTGGCTCGGTGGACGGTGGATTCGACGACCCGGCGGGTAACCGAGAAGCCTCTCGTTGACGGCCACCACGAGTTTCCAGCCCACGACCCACGGGTCGTCACCAGGCCCTACCGGTATGCGTACACAGCGGACGGCCTGACGCTGGGACCGACCACCCGGATCGACGTGGAGACCGGCACTTCGGTCATTCACGATCACGGCAAGGGACGTTACGGAGCCGAACCAGTGGTCATCCCCAAGGATGGCTCGACCACCGAGGACGACGTCTGGGTGCTGGTATGCGTCAACGACCGGGCCGGTGGCCCCGCAGAACTAGTGGTCCTCGACGGAGGTGATCTAGCAAGTCCGCCGGTGGCCCGGGTACACCTCCCCCGCAGGGTCCCGGACGGATTCCATGGTTCATGGATACCCGACTCCTCAGTGCCACCACCGTGAGTGCCAAGGCTGCGTCAACCATCACTGAGAGAAACCTTGGGGCGCTGGTGACGCCCGCCCCCTCAGGGGAGGGATGACAGAGTCAAGTCCCTATCTCGGCGAACGGGACCACTTCGGCGCCCAGGGGGTCGATGTCGCCCTCTGCCAGAAAGAAGCGGAAGAACAGGGTCCCAGAAGCCCGACCCTCGGTGTCGATCCAGTTGGGGATGCCGGGGTCGGCGTGGGCCACGACCATACGGAACGAGCCGTCGGCTTCGAGGGCAGTAGTGGCCCTGTTCCTACTCACCGGCCGATTCACGTAGTCAAGGGTCTGTTGGAACCGGTTCCAGGCGCAGACGCTGGCATAACGACACACGGGCCACCGGCCGGTGATAACCAGCGCTTCATCTGGCCCAAGGAGCCAGCGACTAAGCGAGTAGTGCGCGTCAGCGGCCGATAGAGCGACATCGCCGGGTTCCTGAGGCACCGGAAATTCATTGGGGATTTGGCCCACCCAGTCGGGTGGCGCGGCTCGTCCGGCCCGCTGGGGACCGTCGATGGTCTTACTTCTTACATGGTTGGCTACCCGTCTGATGGCAGCAGCCACTAGGTCGTCGTCCCAGGGTGGCGGCGGTTCGTCGGGTGGGTTGAGGTTTGCGATAGTCAGCGGTAGGTGGAGATCGGCGCCGGCGGCCGAGGACTCCCACTCGAAGTAGTGGCGGCTGGTGAGGCGGCCGGCATCGGCCGACAGCCTCAACCAATTCCGGTCTTGGGGCTCACCTCCGAGGGTGATTTCGTAGGAGCCGTCGGCGGCAACGTCAAACTGTGTGTCGTTGAGCATCCCGTCGGTGCGGTCCGGGTACGAGCCGTCGTTGGCGCCGGCCTCCACTGTGAACGCCGTGTACACCGCTTGGGTCAAGTTGCCAGTGATCCGGTAGGTGCAGTCGCCCCGGATCGGGGCCTCAAAGTAGATGGCATCGGCATTGTCGCCACTGAACTTGCGGGTCGGCGTCACGATACGGCGCCACACCGGTCGTTCCGGATCGAACTCGGCGTGGCTTACCAGTCCCGACTGGAGAATGTGGGCGATAGTGCGGTGGCCCTCGGCGACATCGCGGTCGTCGACCACCATCCACTCCTTGCCGGCAAACCGTTCACCGGCCTCGGCCAACACCTCGAGCAACTCAGCCCATGCAGCACGTGTCTCGGACATCTGCTTTCCTCCTGGATCTCAACCAATCATTGCGGCAAACGGCCCAAGTGTTGGGGCGCCGATGGTTCAGCTGGGGAGTTACAGGAGGGCCGCGTGGGCAGCCATCAGGATCCGGCCAGCCCGACCGTCGCCGAGCGTATTGGGTGACATTTGGTTCATCGCATAGGCCACTGACATGCGGGCCTCCACGTCGATGACGGCCAACGATCCGCCCCACCCACCCCAGAAGCAGGCCCGGTCGTTCGGACTGATCGGTGTGGTGTCATTTCGTAGTCCGAAGCCGAGGCCGTACCGGATCGGCCCGCCGAGGATCGGGTCATAACCATCAGTTTGAACTTCGAAAATCTTTTCTACTGTCGCCGGCGAGAGCAAGGTCACCCCTTGGGCCGTGCCGTCGCAGGCAATAACACTGTGGATCTCAGCCACTGAGCGGGCGTTCCCGTGACCGTTAGCGGCCGCGAACTCGGCACGACGCCAACGATCTGTGTTTCCGACAGCGGCGCCCATCCGGCCGTGCTTATCGACCCGGTCAAGAATCTCCGACTGGCCCTGCCGGTCTAACCTGGGAGCTTCGACCCCACTGACGTCGAGCTCGGCCACTCGACCGAAGTGCTCGTCTGCGAGGCCGATATGGAAGTCGGTGCCAGTCGGACCGGCCACCTCCTCGGCAAAGAACGTCCCAAGCGTGCGGCCGTCGACCCTGCGGAGAACCTCGCCGAGCAGCCAACCTTGGGTTATTGAGTGATAGCCAGACATTGTCCCGGGCTCCCACCACGGAGCCTGGGAGGCCAACCGCTCACACACGTACTCCCAATCGAAGAGTTGATCTTCGCTGATCGGAGCGTCGAACCCGGGAAGCCCGGCCGAGTGGGATAGCAGGTGACGAACCAAAACTGCTTCCTTGCCGTTGGCCGCGAACTCAGGCCAGTAGTTGGCCACCGGCTGGTCGACGTCGAGGGCATTTCGGTCTTGGAGCATGAGAACACAGAGGGCAGCCATGGTCTTTGTCGTCGACCAGACATTGACGATGGTGTCTCTCTCCCACGGATGTTCGCCTGCCACATCAGAGGTCCCACCCCACAGGTCGACGACCGTCTCACCATCAACCGTTACGGCACAAGATGCCCCGAGATCGCCCACGGTAAAGTTTTTCTCGAACGCCGCACGGACCATCTCGAAAGTCTCATGACAGGTCCCATGGATGTCTGCCATGCCGGCAAGCCTGACCGGGGAAACTTCGGACCACAAACCCGCTCCCGCTCATCCACACCGAGGGGCTCGGATGTCGCTCCCACCCCCGCTCAAGGTGTGGAAGAACTTGGGCAGCAGCCAGACCGATGGTTCGGATTTATTGGTTTAGTTCTGCACGCCCCCAGGGAAAGAGCCCGGCCGGCCGTTGGGAATCCAGCACACTGGTAGGCATGCGTTACGCGACCCGCGCTCCACTGGCTGTCCGGACGGCCGACACCCGCCAACGGTTGGTCGCGCTCGTCATCGGCGTGGTGGCCGCCTCGGCCGGTGGCCTGGTGCTGGCGTCCGCCGAGGGGATGCTGACCGACCTCCCCGGCCTGCTCCTACTCGTCCCGGGCGCCATCGCTCTGCGGGGCAACGTCTTCGGCGCCGTGGGCAGCCGGCTGGGCACCGCGGTGCACACTGGAACCTTCCGCCTGTCGGCCCGGGCCGACGGAGTGGTGGGCCAGAACATGCTGGGTGCGGCGGCCCTTTCGCTGGTGCTCAGCGCGGCGCTCGGGGTTCTGGCCCGGGGCACAGCTGTGGTATTCGGCATCGCACCCACCATGACGCTGGCCGATTTTGTGGTCGTCTCGACCCTCGGAGGACTGCTGGCCTCGGTAGCGGTCGGAGTGGTCACCGTCGGACTGGCTGCCGGTTCGGTCCGCTTCGGGTGGGACCTCGACAACGTGATGGCGCCGCTGGTGTCCACGTTGGGTGACCTGGCCACCGTGCCCGCCCTCGTGGTGGCCGCCATGTTGGCCGACCGGGCCGGCCTTACCGACACCGTCGGACTGGGTGTGCTTGCCGCAGCGCTGGCGGTGCTGGTCGTGGCGTGGCGAACACCGCTCGACGAGGTTCGTCGGATCGTCCGCCAGTCGGTCCCCGTGTTGGCCGTGGCCGGCATGCTGGACCTGGCGGCCGGAGTGACCGTCGAGAAGCGTCTCGATGACCTGTTGGCCGCCGAGGCGCTTCTCGTGCTGCTTCCAGCATTCCTAGGGACGGCCGGGGCCCTCGGCGGGATCCTGTCCAGCCGTCTGTCCACCCACTTCCACCTGGGCCTCGACGACGCCAAGCCGCTTCCCAGCCGATCCAGCCTCCGTGAGGCTCGCTCGGTCGGCCTAATCGCCGTGCCGGTCTTCGTACTCTGTGCTGCTCTCGCCCAGGGGGCGTCAGTGATCACCGGACAAACCACACCGGGGCTCGGCAACCTGCTGCTGGTCGTGCTTATGGCCGGAGCGGTGGCCACCGTGCTGGTCGTCCTCGTGGCCTACTACACGACAATGGCCGCCTTCCGGTTCGGCCTAGACCCCGACACCTACGGCATCCCGATGGTGCTCTCGGTGCTCGACCTGATCGGTGCGTTCACCCTCGTCCTGGCAATGCTCGCCGTGGGGGTGGCATGAATCGACATGATCTCTCCCGGCCCAGAAGGAAACGAAATTACAATGACCCCGGACATCGAGTGAGGAACTGATGGACGACAGACCACGAACCCTGCGGGCCATGTTGGCCGAGGCCAAGGACATGTCGGAGTTGATGGTCGACCTGGCCTATGCCGCGGTCTACTTCGGCGACCCTGACATGGCCGAAGAGGTCGACGAGCTCGAAGAGCAGATGAGCGAGCTGGTACACGACATGCGCGCGGTGTGCGTACTGGCCGGCCGCAGCCCCCGTGACGCCGAGGGGATGTCATCGGTGCTCCAGGTGGTCTCGGCTATCGAGCGGATGGCCAACGACGCGGTCGACATCGCCCGGATCGTCACCCACCGTCTGGGCATTCCCCACCAACTGGTGGCCGATCTATCCGACGCCGAGGAGGTATCCCACCGGGTACTGGTCAGCGACGGCTCGCACATGGCCTACCGGCCCCTGTCGGCCCTCGAGTTGACCGTGCAGGCCGGAATGAGGGTTATGGCGGTTCGCCGGGGTCGCCAGTGGATCACCGACGTGGACGGCGACACCGTGTTGGTTCCCGGCGACGCGTTGTTCCTCCATGGCTCGAGCGATGGGATCACCCGTCTACGCGAACTAGCCGCCGCGCCGGTCTGGGAACCGTTACGCCCCGAGGACGGCGAGGCCCTGACCGATCTGGATCGTGCCGTTGACGTGCTGGTCGAGATGAAGAACCTTTCCGAAGCAGCCGTCGGACTGGCCTACAGCGCGCTGGTGCTCGGCGACCGTGGGCTGGCCGCCGAGGTGGGCCACCTCGAGGAACGGCTTGACGAGATGAAGGACCACCTCGAATTGTGGGTACTAGGTGCGGCTGCCGAGGGGCTGAACCCGTCGTCGCTACGCGGTCTCCTACACCTAGCCGAGGCCGCCGAGGACCTAGGCGATCAGGCCCGAGCCATGGTCTGGCTAGTCGAGGAGGGTGAGGAACTGCCCCCGATCCTGGGGATCGCCTTGGGCGAGGCCGACGAGGTGGTGGTTCGATTCCCGGTGGCTACCGACAGCGCCGTGGACGGGGCCACCCTCAAGGTCCTGCAACTCAACATCGAACCCGGCTTCACCGTGTTGGCCGTCCGTCGAGGCGGTGGTTACGTCTACCGGCCCCGAGGTCAGGTTCGCCTGTCAGCGGGCGACGAGATCATCGCCAGTGGCCCCGACGAAGGTCAGGCCCTCCTGGCTGCCATGTGCGGCTGGCAGCTTGTCGAGGATGACGAGGGCGAAGACGAGTTGTTGCCCGTCGGCTGATCGGGATCCAGTTCGGCCTGCGGGTCGGCCGGGCCGAAAAGGTCAGTCAGCGGATTCCTCGCCGGTGTCCTCTACAGGCGCTTCGGGAACAGATACAGCTCCTGGCGCCATCCCGTCGCCGTCGCCGTTGAACAACTCGGCGATCGCTCCGATCGACCCGAGCGTCGCTCCGAGATCGGTGGGCAGGAAGATCTTGGTGGCCCGACCGTCGGCGATCACCCCGAGGGCCTCGAGGTACTTGATGGCCAGAAGATCCGGTGTCGGGCCACCGTCGTGGATGGCTTGGTAGACGCTGCGGACCGCCTCAGCCTCACCCTCGGCCACCGTGAGCTCCCGGTAGCGCTCGGCGTCGGCCACCGCCCGGATGGCGTTGGCCTCACCCTCGGCTTGGAGAATGGCCTGCTGACGGTCGCCCTCGGCGGCCAGGATCACCGACTGCTTGTCGCCCTCGGCCCGGGTAATGGCCGCCTCGCGGGTGCCGTCGGCCTCAAGTACCACGGCTCGGCGGTTGCGTTCGGCCTTCATCTGCTCGTGCATCGCGTTCATGACGTCGGTCGGCGGGTCGATCCGTTGGATCTCGACGCGCACGACCTTCACGCCCCATTTGTCGGTGGCGTCGTCGAGCACCTCGCGAAGCGCCACGTTGACGTTGTCGCGTGACGTCAACGCGTTGTCCAACGACATGTCGCCGATCACGTTCCGCAGGTTGGTCTGGGCCAACTTGGTGACGGCCAGCATGAAGTTGGCCACGTTGTAGATGAGGCGCTGGGCATCGGTGGGCTCGTAGTAGATGACGGCGTCCACAGTGACCGTCACGTTGTCCTTGGTGATGACCTCCTGCGGGGGTACGTCGATGACCTGCTCGCGCATGTCAACTCGGACAAGCGACTGGATGACCGGGATGATGAGCTTGAGACCTGGGTCCACGGTGGCCTTGTAGCGACCCAACTGTTCGACAATGCCCTTCTGATACGGGCGGACGATCTTGATGCCAGCCGCGGCGAAGGCAAACAGCACCACGGCGACGACGGCGAGCACGACGACGGATATAGCCATGGGGGATCCTTTCGATTGTCGGGTTTGGTCAGCTGATGGGTCGCACCACGGCTCGGGTGCCTTCGATGCGGACGACTTCGATGGCGGTGCCGGTAGGTAACGGCGTACCGTCGTCGGACTCTACGTGCCAGTCTTCACGGCCGATTCGTACCGTGCCCAGACGGGTCCCAGCCTCGTCGGGTTCGCTGGTCACCATGCCGGTCTCGCCCACCAGTCGGCCGGCACCCACTCCCACCGGGTTGCCGCCCTGGGCCATGCGTCGGGCCATGGGGCGGAGTCCGGCGAAGCTGGCCGCCGAGACGGAGACGAAGGACAGCCACGACCAGGGTTCGCTGGCGCCAGCGAAGGCCACGATGGTGGCCGCTGTGGCCCCCACGCCGAACGGGAGGAGGAAGAATGCACCGGTCATGGCGATCTCGCCCATGACGAATAGCGCGGCGGCGCCAAGCCAGATCCAGCGCCAGACCTCAGGATCCATCGGGTCGCTCCTGTCACTCTTCGTGGGGATCGTGGTTCGTTGACCAACGTACCGGACCTCGATACCGGATCCGGCGAAGTATCGCCGGGGGTTGGGAAGCGGGCGCTACCGTCATGCGCCGTGCCCACCTTCGTTTCAGTCCCCGCCGACGCGCCGTTGCGTCTATTGACCGTCCACGCCCATCCCGACGACGAGGCATCGAAGGGGGCCGCGACGGTTGCCGCCTTGCACGCCGGGGGAGTGCACTGCGTCCTGGTGTGCTGCACCGGTGGAGAGGCGGGCGACGTCTTGAACCCGGCCATGGATGTGCCCGAGGTTCATGCCGACCTCCCTGCGGTACGCGACGCCGAGTTGGCTCGGGCCGCCGAGATCATCGGCTACGACGAGGTGATCATGCTGGGCTACCGGGATTCGGGCATGAAGGACTCGGATCACAACGCCCGCCCCGAGGCCTTCGCCAACGCCGACCACGACGAGGCGGTAGGTCGTCTGGTGGCCATCATCCGTCGGGTCCGACCCCAGGTCATCGTCACCTATCCGGATGCCCGTGGGGAGTACGACCACCCCGACCATGTCCAGGTGCATGACATCTCCGTGCCGGCGTTCCACGCGGCGGGCGACCCCGAGCGCTACCCGGAAGCCGGCCCGGCCTGGCAGCCGTCGAAGCTCTATTACACGATGTGGTCCCGGGCACGGATCGCCGGCCTACACGCGAAGTTTCTGGAACTGGGGATCGAGTCGCCCTACGACGAGGGGTGGTTCGAACGTCCGTCTAGCGACCACCTCATCACCACACAGGTGCCCATCTCCGACCACTGGGACGTACGTGGTGAAGCCCTGCGTGCCCACGCCACCCAGATCGACCCGACCTCGAAGTTCTGGTTTGGCCTGCCCGACGAGGCGGCCCGCACCGTCCATCCATTCGACGACTACCGCCTAGAGGCCTGCTGCGTGGACGGCCAGCCCGTGGAGCCCGCCGAGTTTCTGACCGATGGGCCGATCGAAGACGACCTATTTGCCGGGGTCCGGGCCGAGGTGGATGCTTGATGGCTGAGCTCTCGTTCCTGTCCGAGGAGTGGATCGCCGCGCTGGCCGAGGGTGGCGCCGCGCTACCCGAGCAGCCCGGCGTGGACGGTGTGGTGCGGTTCGTGATGACCAGCACCCCCCACGGAAAGGTGCAGTTCCGCCTGGTGGTGGCCGACGGCCGGATCTCGGAGGTACTGGTGGGTCGTGAGGGCGAGGCCGAGGCCATGGTCACCTGGAAGTACGCCGACGCAGTGGCCCAGTTCTCCGGCGATCTGGATGCTGATGTGGCGTTCATGACCGGCCGTTGCAAGGTCGAGAACGCCTACGCCCGGTACGTGTTCGACCTGCGTCCGGTCTTCGGTTCGCTCGAGTGGAACGGTCTGTTGTCCGATCTGGCTAGACGGACCGAGTTCTGAGTCGGGGCCCGCACGGGGATCTGCTTCTACGCCCGCGGAGCGTCGCGTAGGTCCGGCCAGCTGATGAGCGCTGCGTGGCCCCGATCCAGGTCAGCCCGCAACTCGCTGTTGCCGCACGCTAGGGAGCCGAAGAGCAAGCTGGTCCACATGGTGGGTCAGGCTGCCGCCGGCAACTCACTCTCCGCGTTGTCGGCGAGCTCCTCCAGTGGAAGAGCGAGCGGCGGGCGGGTTCGACCCGAGACGCCGGCACCCCCTTCGAGGATCGTCGGCGCACATGAGGCGAGGACGGCCCGCGCGCTAGCCACCCCGGCCCTGCCGATCTGGCGGGTGTGTTCGTCGAGGTGTCGTAGGACGGACCGGGATCGGGCGTCAGTGGAACCAGCGGGGAATCGGAGCTGCTTTGTCATGACTCCATCATGTAGATGGGGTGTGACAGCGATTTCAGAAATGGCTCTGACCTGTGGTTTCACGCCGGGTGTGCGGGTTGTGGCCCAACGACGGCATCATCCGTGCATGTCACCGAGGTCGTATCTCAGCGAGGAACTGGTCCGCGGCGACCGTCCGGGCACCTGGGTCCTGCCGTTGACCGAAGACGAGTGCTCCAGTGCGGGGCGCCTGTTCGGCGGGACCGGCCTCGGTGCGGCCGTCCGAGCCCTCGAACTGGACGCCGGTCGACCGCTGGTGTGGGCCACCGGTCAGTTCATCTCCCACGCCCTACCCGGTGAGCTACTCACCTTCGAGGTCGAGATGCTGGCCGAGGGGCGGGCCACCACACAGGCCAGGGCCCGTGGGCACGTCGACGGCCGTGAGGTAATCGCCGTGGTGGCCACCCTCGGGCGGCGTGACGTCGAACGTTCTGGCGTGTGGGTCGTACCGCCAGATGCGCTACCTCCCATGGACTGTCCGGCGTTTCCCAGTCGGAGTGCCACCCGGTCGGTGTCGGCCAACCTTGAACGTCGCCTCGTCCGCGGTCGGACCGAGGCCAACGAACCGGCAATGGATGACGGCCAGGTAGCCATGTGGGTGCGGGTGCCCGACCACCTGGTGGTCGACCCGGCGTTCCTCGCCGTACTCGGGGACTACGTGCCGTGGGGCGGCCGGGACGCGGTAGGCGGCGGCCTCGGGGGCGGTCAGAGCCTGGACAACACCCTCCGGGTCGTGGACCCGGTCGACACCGACTGGATCCTCGTCGACGTACGGATCAGCAGCCTCGTGCACGGCTATGCCCATGGGACCGTCCACCTTTGGTCCGAGGACGGCCATCTGCTGGCCACTGCCAGCCAGACCTGCCAGTTCCGGAATCCTCGATCCTCGAGGGAGAAGTCATGACCGGTGGATCCCGATACGGAATGACGGTGCCGTTCGCCGGTCCCCTGGCCGGCCAGGCCGACCGGTTCCGGGCACTGGTCGAACAGGGCTACACCGATGCCTGGACGGCCGAAGCCGACGGCCACGACGGACTGGCCCCGCTGGCCCTCGCTTCCATCTGGGCGCCCGAGTTGCGGCTTGGAACGGCGATCCTCCCCGCGTTCACCAGGGGGCCGGCACTGCTAGCCCAGAGCGCGGCGTCGATGGCGTCCGCGGCGCCCGGTCGCTTCGTCCTCGGTCTGGGCACCTCCTCCAACGTGATCGTTGAACGTTGGAACGGCATCGGATTCGAGGCGCCGTACGCCCGGGTACGAGACACGGTTCGGTTCCTACGAGCGGCCTTTACCGGCGAGAAGGTCACGGAGTCCTATGAGAGTTTTGACATTGCCGGATTTCGGCTGGGCAACGTTCCGGACGAGGCGCCACCCATCGTGGTGGCCGCTCTGCGCGAGGGGATGCTCAGACTGGCGGGTCGGGAGGCCGACGGGGCCGTGGTGAACTGGCTGTCAGTCGACGATACGACCACGGTGACCACCATTGTCCGCGACGCCGCGGCAGCGGCCGGCCGCCCCGAGCCCGAGGTAGCAGCCCGGTTGTTCGTTTGCCCGTCGCCCGATCGAGACGCCGTAGTGGTCCAGGCCAAGCGGTTGATCGCCGCCTACGTGAACGTGCCCGTCTACCGGGCGTTCCACGAGTGGATGGGCCGGAGCGACGTGCTAGGCGAGCACTGGGAGCGGTGGGATGCCGGTGATCGTTCCGCGTCGCTGGACGCGATGCCCGACTCAGTGGTCGATGACCTGTTGGTGCACGGAAGCCCTGATCAATGTCGGACACACATCGACCGCTACGTAGCCGCGGGCATCACCACGCCGGTATTGAGCATCGTGCCACTTGCCGGGGTCGACGTGGACGACGCGATCAGAGATCTGGCGCCCGGTCGAAACCGGTGACGGGATACACGCCGACTCGCGTCTAGGGTTGGGATCATCAGCGAACGACGAGAGGATGTGGCCGTGACCGAGACGCTCGACAACACGACGATCGACGAGATCCGCGCCATCATTGATCGGGGCCTGGGAACCACCCAGAGCCGTGAGTTGATGGCCGCTTCTGAGGTTGCTGATCTCCTGTTGGATCTTCGCCTGCTGCTCGCCACGAGCGACGCAGAACTCGAGGCAGCGCCCACCAACTGATCCGTCGGTCCGGCGTTGACGCCGGTCCGCCTCCACGGTTCAACGCAGCGGAAAGACTTTCTGGATCACGCGCCCCAGACCCAGCCCGATGCCGGCGCCGACCACCACGTCGCTCGCATGGTGGATGCGTACGTGGATCCGCGAGGCGGCCACGATGGCGGCCAGTCCGTACCAGGCAGGCTTCACTCGGGACCGTTCCGAGAGGAGGGTGGCGGCCATGAAGGCAGCCGATGCGTGACCCGACGGAAAGCTGCTGGTGATCGGCTGCCGGAGTCCATGGGGGCGTTCGCCGTCGTGGGCCGGGCGTTCCCGCCGAAAGGCTGACTTGATGGCCCCGTTGACCAGCGCCGACTCGGCGCCCAGAGCTAGGGCCAGTCGGGTGGCCTCGCGGCTGCCCCGGCGGCTTGTCACTCCCCGGGCCGTGCCCAGGAGGTGCCAGATGAGGCTGAAGTCGCCCAGTTCGCTAGCCGTGTAGAAGACCCGGTCCAACGTGGGGTTGCCGCGAAGGCGATTCCAGGCCTTGTCGACTGCGTGGTCGAGGGACGCGCCGAGCGGCCCGAGCGGGTGCTGGTCGGCGGGTTCCGACGGGTTGTCGGTCAGGTCGTCGGTCAGGCCATCGAGTTCGTCGACGGACCCGACGTCGGCGGGTTCCACGGAGTCAAGCCTACGGGGGTTGTTTCGGGGAAGGGCTCGCCGACTCAGTGGCCTGCGTAGGCCCCTGACGTGGACAGGACACCACGACCCCATCGCCGGGGCGTGGCCAACAGGGCCCGCGGGTAGTCCTCGAACATCCAGCGGGAGAAGTTCCGTCGGGTCCACGGTGTCAGGTCGGCTAGACGGACGGCGGTCCTCGCGCCGACCCGATGGGCCAGCACCCGTTGCAGGGCCATCGACATCCGATGGTCGGCTACCAGATTGCGGCGTACGGCCCGGCGGTACGTGGCGGCCACTTCCATGGTCGATCCGCCGGCTGAGGAGGCCTCAGCGGCCAGGATGCCGGTGAGCAGGGCTTGACCGATGCCCTCGCCGGTTAGGGCGTCAGTGGCTGCCGCTGCATCGCCTACGAACAGCACTGGTCCGTGGACGAGCACGGCCCGGTCCACCCGGGCCGGAATCGGCCAAGCCGTGCGGCGGCCCTCGGGCTGGGCATGGTCGCCCAGCACAGCCCGGATCGGTGGCCGGTCCATGAGACCGCCCCAGATCTGTCCGGTGTCTCCCACGGCCACCGGACCGCCACGGAGGATGCCGAAGCCCACGTTGGCCCGACCACCTGGCAGGGGGAAGGACCACGCGTACCCGGGCAACAGATCAGACTCGAACCACACGTGCAGATCGGCGGCCGCTGGGCCCACGTCGGACACGTACTGGCGGAAGGCATGCCACTGGCCACGGTCGTCGCCGGTGGACAACCCGAGGAATCGGCGGATGGGCGACCACATGCCGTCGGCGGCCACCACCGTGGTAGCCCGTACCGACCCCAGACCGTCGACGTGCACCGTCGCTCCGGTCCGGTTCCCCAGGCCGTTCCCGGCGTCCAGGCTGAGGCCGGTGACCGCATGTCCTTCGAGCACCTCGGTGCCCGCTGTCCTTGCCAGGTCCAGGAGCGCCGCGTCGTACTCCCGGCGGGGGACGACCGCTGCGTACCGTCCGTCGTCCCGAGGCAGCGGGAAGCGGACCGAACGGCCCGACGGCGAGTGGATCACAGCGTCATCCACCGGCTGCCAGCCACCGATCGGGTTGGGATCCAGGCCGAGCTGCTCGCCGAGACGCAGGGCCAGCGTGGTCAGGCCGTCGCCGCAGCACTTGTCCCTAGGGAAGGACGCCTTGTCGACCAGCAGCACCATCTGGCCGGCCCGGGCCGCCGTGATGGCTGCCGCGCTCCCGGCCGGTCCGCCGCCCACCACCAGCACGTCGACCGTCCGGGTCGGAGCGTCCGTCATCAGTTCCACTGGCGCGTCCTCAGAACAGCTTCATCTCGTCGGATTCAATGCCCCGGAGTTCGTCGTAGTCGACAACCACGCAACCAATGCCCCGGTCGGTGGCCAGCACCCGGGCCTGAGGCTTGATCTCCTGGGCTACGAACACGCCTCGGACCGGGCGCAGCATCGGATCGCGATTCAAGAAGTCGAGATAGCGGGTGAGTTGTTCCACCCCGTCGATGTCGCCCCGCCGTTTGACCTCGATGGCCACCGCCCCACCATCGGTGTCCCGGCACAGCAGGTCGACCGGTCCGATATCGGTGGGGAACTCTCGGCGGACGAGGCGTAGTCCTTTGTAAATCGACGTGGGGTCGGCAGCGAGCAGCTCCTGGAGGTGGGCCTCCACGCCGTCCTTCACTAGGCCCGGGTCGATACCCATCTCGTGGTCCATTTCGGCCAGCACCTCGTGGACGGTGATTGTCAGGTGCTCGCCTTTGGGGCTTCGGACATGCCAGATCTGTGCGGTCGCGTGCTGATCGGCCGCCGCGTTACCGGCCTTGCCGCCCGCTTCGTCGATGGTGAGCGTGTTCGGGGCATTCATCCAGTTCAAGGGCTTGTAGGCCCCGCCGTCAGCATGGACGGCTACGCAGCCGTCGGCCTTGACCATGAGGAGCCGGACTGCCTCGGGAAGGTGGGCGGTGAGGCGACCGTCGTAGTCGACGGTGCAGCGGGCGATGACGACGTGCACGGACTGGGACTCAGGCTTCTGGTGCCGGCGGGGTGGCCAGCGCGGCCAGCACGGCGTCGGCTAGTTCGGTCCGGCAGATCACCAGATCCGGTAGGTAAGGGTCGGGATGGTCGTAGGTGAGTGGCGATCCGTCAATTCGTGAGGCATGTAGGCCAGCGGCCAGTGCCACCGCGGTCGGCGCGCAGTTGTCCCATTCGAACTGTCCGCCGGCGTGGACGTAGCAGTCGACCTCGCCCCGCACCACGGCCCTGGCCTTGGCGCCCGCCGAGCCCATCTCCACCAGGACGCCACCCAGCGCGTTACACACGGCGAGCGCCTCGTCGGGCGGCCGGGAGCGGCTCACCACCATCCGGGGCCGTGCGGAAATCGGGGGGAGGTCGGTGGCCGCCGGCGGCTGGCCCGTGGCCAGGGTGCATCCCAAGGCGGGGAGAGCCACCGCCCCGACCACGGGCTGTCCGTCGACGGCCAGTGCGACGTGCACGGCCCAGTCGGTGCGTGGCGGTTCGGAGTACTCGCGGGTGCCGTCGACCGGATCGATGATCCAGGTCCGAGACGTCGTCCCCCGTCTGGGGTGGCAGTCGTGCGCCGTGCCCTCCTCGGACAGCACGGCATCGTCGGGACGGACCTCGGCCAGCGCCTCCATCAGGAACTCGTGGGACCGCTGGTCGCCCTCGTGCTTCAGGACGGCTGCCGGCGCGCCGTCGGCAACCATTCGGGCCCGGATGTCGAGCAGCACCTCTCCGGCCCGGGTGGCCAGGTCAGCTGCCAGTTGGTGATCCTCGGGCGTGACCATGGGTCAGTCGCCCGCCGATCGTCGGCCCAACTCCACGGCGGCTCGCACGGTGGCTCGCAGGTCGCCCTCGTCTGCACCGGCGGCCATTAGGCGTTGCACTGAGGCTTCCACCTCGGCGGCCCGCTGTTCGTCCAGCGAGGTCGCCGCTTCCACGACGGGGACCAGCACGCCGACCAGTAGGAGGGTTAGGGCTCCGACTGCGCCCACGAATCCGAAGGTCAGGGCGGCGTCGATCCTGTCGGCAATGGACGTCACGATCATCCCGGCGATACCGATGACGCACAGCACCAGGGCTGCGGCGCGGACCGTGTCCGGGGCGAGCAACCGGGTGCGGGCATCGGCCCTGCTCACTGGCTCGGCCTCATCGAACGAGGGGCTTGTACTTCATGCGGTGGGGCTGGTCGTCGAGCCCCAGCTCCTTCTTCCGGTACGACTCGTATTCGGTGAAGTTGCCTTCGAACCACCGGACCTGCGAGTCGCCTTCGAAAGCCAGGACGTGGGTGGCCACCCGGTCCAGGAACCATCGGTCGTGGCTGATGACCACGGCGCAGCCCGCGTAGGCGTCCAGTCCTGACTCGAGTGCACGCAGGGTGTCCACGTCGAGGTCGTTGGTGGGCTCGTCGAGCAGGAGCACGTTGGCACCGCTCCGAAGCACCTTGGCCAGGTGTACCCGGTTGCGCTCACCGCCCGAAAGGTCGCCGACCTTCTTCTGCTGGTCCGAGCCCTTGAAGTTGAACGACGACACGTAGGCCCGACCGTTGACCTCCCGACGACCCAACTCGATGAATTCTCGGTCGTCGGTGATCTCCTGGTAGACGGTGCGCTCTGCATCGAGGCTGTCGCGTGACTGGTCCACGTAGCCGATCTCGACCGTGGGGCCGATTCGGATCGCGCCTCCGTCGGGCGCCGTGGCCCCTTCGGCGTTCCCGTCAGCTGCCGCGGTGAGCATCCGGAAGAGGGTTGTCTTGCCGGCGCCATTGCCGCCGATCACGCCGACGATGCCAGCAGGCGGAAGCGAGAATGACAGGTCGTCTATGAGGAGGCGGTCGTCGAATCCCTTCGATAGGTGGTCGACCTCGATGACCTGATCACCGAGTCGCTGGTTGGCCGGGATGTCGATCTGGAGCTCGCGTGCCCGGGTCTCTGTCTCGGCGGCCTCGGCCACCAGCCGGTCATAGGCCGAGAGGCGGGCCTTACCCTTGGACTGGCGAGCCTTGGGGGCCATCCGGACCCACTCCAGTTCCCGCTCGATGGTCCTCTTGCGGGCCGAGTCGACCTTCTCCTCAGACGACAGGCGGGCCTGCTTCTGTTCGAGCCAGCCCGAGTAGTTGCCTTCGTACGGTATGCCCCGGCCCCGATCCAGTTCGAGGATCCAGCCGGCAACGTTGTCGAGGAAGTACCGGTCGTGGGTGATGGCCACGACGGTGCCCTGGTAGTCGCGCAGGGTGCGTTCCAGCCAGGCCACCGACTCGGCGTCAAGGTGGTTGGTGGGCTCGTCCAGCAACAGCAGGTCGGGGCGGGACAGCAGGAGGCGACACAGGGCGACACGCCGACGCTCGCCGCCCGACAGGGAGTCGATGGCCGCGTCACCGGGCGGAAGCCGGAGGGCGTCCATGGCGATCTCGATGGTGCGTTGCAGGTCCCAGGCGCCAGCTGCTTCGATCTTCTTCTCGAGTTCGGCCTGGTCGGCGCCCAACTTGTCGTAGTCGGCATCGGCGTCGGCCCAGCCGGCCAGCACCTCCTCATAGCGGGTGAGGAGGTCGGCTACCGCGCCCACGCCGTCCATGACGTTCCCCTGCACGTCCTGGGACGCGTCGAGCATCGGCTCCTGCTCGAGAAGCCCGACGGTAAAGCCATCGGTCAGGCGGGCCTCGCCGGTGAAGCCGTCGTCGATTCCAGCCATGATCCGCAGCAGTGATGACTTGCCAGCACCGTTGGCGCCCAAGACGCCGATCTTGGCCCCCGGGTAGAACGACAACGAGATGTCCTTGAGGACATCCCGGTCCGGCGGGTGGAACCGGCCGACACGATGCATGGTGAAAATGAACTGGGCACTCATGGGCGCCGAGGCTATCTGTGGTCCCGGCATGGCCCCGTGGCCAGTCGGTCCCTACGCTCGCTCGATGCCCCCATCCCTGTCGACCGGCATCGAGGTCGTGCTATTTGACTTCGGTGGTGTCATCCTCACCAGTCCATTCGACGCGTTCGCCGCCTACGAGGCTGAAGTGGATCTCCCACCGGGGACCGTACGACGCATCAACTCGACCAACCCGGACGACAATGCCTGGGCCCGATTCGAGCGCCGCCAGGTCGACGCCGCCGAGTTCGGCCGACTGTTTGAGGCCGAGGCCGCAGCGCAGGGTTACACCGTGGACGCCGCCCGAATCATGGAAGGGCTCCACGGGGCGTTGCGTCCGACCATGGTGGAGGCCCTCCGGCGTTGCTCCAACCAGTTCAGAACCGGGATGCTGACCAACAACATCACCCCGATCAGCTCTCAACCGGTTTCCGGCGACGTCTTGGAGGTTGTAGGCCTGTTCGACGAGCTCATCGAGTCGAGCGTCGAAGGCTGTCGCAAACCCGAGCCGCGGATCTACGAGATCGCCTGCGAACGGCTGGGAGTGGAACCCGCCGCATGCGTCTTCCTTGACGACCTCGGTATAAACCTCAAGCCAGCCCGGGCCATGGGGATGACCACGATCAAGGTGGTGCACCCGGACGAGGCCATCGCCGACCTCGAATCCGTGCTCGGCATCCCGCTCTCCTAGGGTCGGGCCCATGCGGATCGTCACCTGGAACGTCAACTCCCTGAAGGCCCGGATCGAGCGGGTTGAGGCGTGGATCACCGCGGTGGCCCCTGACGTTCTTTGTCTCCAGGAGACGAAGATGACCGACGAGGCGTTTCCCCACGACCGCTTCACAGCGCTCGGCTACCAGTCCGCCCACCACGGAGAGGGTCGGTGGAACGGGGTGGCCGTCATCTCCCGGGTGGGCCTCGACGACGTTCGTCCGGGGTTCGCCGACGGCCGTGACGACCCGGATCCCGACGCCCGGATCCTGTGGGCCACGTGCGCCGGGGTGAGGGTGGCCTCGTGCTATGTGCCCAACGGCCGCGAGGTCGACCACGACCACTACCGCTACAAGCTGGACTGGCTGGGTCGCCTGCACGACGACCTGACGGCCAACACCGACCCGGCGACCGACCCCGTGGTGGTGGTCGGGGACTTCAACGTGGCCCCCGACGACCGCGACGTCTGGAAGCCGGCAGCCTTCGAGGGGATGACCCACGTGACGAAGCCCGAGCGCGAGGCCCTCCAGCGACTCGAGTCGCTCGGCTTCACCGACGTCTTCCGGGAGCAGTTCGACGAAGCGGGCCTGCATTCGTGGTGGGACTACCGGGGCGGCGCGTTCTACAAGCGAATGGGTATGCGGATCGACCTCGTATACGCCTCGCCGGTGGCCGCCTCGGCGCTCGACTTCGTGGTGGTGGACCGCAACGAACGCAAGGGTGAGAAGCCCAGTGATCACGCACCGGTGGTGGCCGACTTCTCTCTCATCTGACCCCGGACGACCGCCGGGCCCGAAGGGGTGGTCCGGTGCCGAGGGAGCGGTTCAGTCGGCGTTGATCATGGCCAGCAGGGCCGGGCCGTAGGCCTCGAGGGTCTTGGGGCCGATACCGGGGACGGCCAACAGGCCGTCGACGTCGATGGGTCGGAGATCGACCAGAGCGTCAATGGCCGCATTGGTCAGCACCCGGTAGAGCGGTACATCACGTTCGGCGGCCGTCTCCCTTCGCCAGTTGCAGAGCTGGTCGCGCAGCAACCCTGAGCTGGGGACCACCGGGCGGCCGGGGGTTTGAGCGGCCGGTGTGGAGGAGGGCACGGCGGCCGAGGCCGGTGAAGTCGGTGGCTCCAGCCCCTCGGGGCGATCGTGTTTGGCCAGCACGGCGAGGATGGCAACGCCGTGCCGTTCGGCCTTGGTCGGACCGATCCCGTGCACCGCCAGGAGCTCGTTGGGGGTGGTGGGCCATGAGGCGATCAGGTCAGCCACCGTGGCGTCGTTGAACACGACGTAGGGCGGTACCGATGCGGCCCGGGCGGCGGTGGACCGGTAGTCCCGCAGGGCGGCCACCACGGGGTGGTCGGGGAGCGAGGGGCGGCGAGTCCGGGCGCCCAGTTCAGCAACTCGGCGCGCTCCCTCGGATCGACCCACCGGATGATCCAGGCCTGCGATGGCGGCCTCGAGGTCGGCCAGCCACGGTGATGGACGTCGCTTGGCGGAGCGTGTGCCAAAGGTCCGTTGCTCGGCCCAGGTCATCGAGAGGTGTTCCTCGGCTCGGCTGAGCGCGACGTAAAGGAGTCGACGCTCCTCGGCAACGGCCGCGGCCTCACGAGCGTGGCTGATCGGAACGAGGCCGTGCTCCAGCCCGGCCAGGTGGACCGACGGCCACTCCAGACCCTTGGCCGAGTGGAAGGTGGCCACCTCGACGGCGTCGGTCGACTCGTCGGCTGCCGCCATGGCCTGGGACTTGACTGAGGCGACGAACCCCCGACCGGTACCGGTCGGTTCCAAGGCCAGGAACTCGTCGGCCATGCGTCCCAACTCCGCAAAGGCCGCAGCCCGTCCGGTCTCGTCGCCACTGCCGACGGTCGTTTCGTCGGTGGCCACGTCGTCACCTGCGTCAAAGGACTCGTCGAACTCCAGCGGTACGGCCATCGCTGCCCGGAGGTCGCCCAGATGGTCTGTGAGTGGTCCGTTAACACGACCGAGGGTGTTCATCTGGGCCTTCACGTCGGCCCGGTCCAGAAGGCCGCTCCCGCTCCGGGTGCGAACGGGAATCCCGGCATCGTGCAGGGCTTTGACCACCGGCTCGGTCTGGGCATTGGTGCGGACCAGCACCGCCTGGTCACGCCACCGACCGTCAGGGCCGCGTCGATCGCGGATGTTTTGGGCGATGGCCGTCGCCTCGGAACGCTCGTCGGCGTAACCGGCAATGGTCGGATCCGGCCCGCTGTCCTTGTTGGCGGCCATCGGTTCCCGACCTACCAGCGCCCGGGCTGCCACCCGCAGAACCTGCGGTGTGCTCCGGTAGTTCTGGCGCAGCTCAAGCACCGTGGCTCCCGGAAAGTGGGCGTCGAATCGATTCAGGTGGTCGGCATCGGCACCGTTCCAACCGTAGATGGCCTGATCGGGGTCTCCCACCGCGCACAGGTCAGTCCGGCCACCCAACCATGCGGCCAGCAAGTCGAACTGGAGAGGGTTCACATCCTGGAACTCGTCGACGTAGAGGTGTCGGAAGCGCCACCGCTGGGCATCGGCAAATCGACGATCAGTGGTCAGGGCGTGACGGCACTGGTCCAGCAGGTCGTCGAAGTCGACCAGATGACGATCGGTCTTTTGCTGTTCGTACTCGCCGTAGATCCGGGACACGGTGGGGGCAGGCAGAGGTGGCGTCCGTCCGGCCGCCTCAGCCGAAGTGGTGTAGGCCTCGGGCCGGATGCGACGGGCCTTGGCCCATTCGATCTCAGCCACCACGTCAAGGGCAGCGGTGGCCCGGTGGTCGCGCGGAAGGAGCGCCCGGATCATTCCCATTTTGCGGTCGAGCAACTCGGGCTCGCGGCGGTCGTTCTCGCGCCACCAGGTTCGAAGCTGGGCGAGGGCCACCGAGTGGAAGGTTCCGGCGGCCACCTGGTCGCGCATCCCCAGCAACCGGAGCCTGCTGCGGAGTTCTGAGGCGGCCTTCCTGGTGAAGGTCAAGGCCAGCACCCGCCTGGGGTCGTCCCGGCCGGTAAGGGCGCGCCAGGCGATCCGGTGGGTCAACACCCGGGTCTTGCCCGAGCCGGCACCCGCGTGAATGGCCAGGGGTAGGGCGTCGGTGGTCACCGCTGCCCGTTGTTCGTCGTTCAACCCGCCGAGCAGTGCCTCGGCGTCGGCGTCGCCGTAGGCGTCGCCCTGCAGGCCGTCGGGGGCTGGGTCAAAGCCCGGGAAGCCGTCCACCGTGTTCATCGACCGAACCCTAGCGAGGGGGTCGTGACAGCCCTAGAGAGCCGTGTCGTACCCTCGTGTCGTGGAGCCCATCGAACCCGAGGCCTTCGACCGTCTCGTCGCTGAGGCCCTCGACGGCCTACCGGATGACTTGGCCCACCTCATGGACAACGTGGTGGTCCTCACCGCTAACCGGGGTGACCCTCCGGATCTCCTCGGCCTGTATGACGGTATTCCCCTCACGGAACGTGACGACTACGGGGGGGTCTGGGGTGGTGGTCCGGACGGGGGAGGGCTGGTGATGCCCGATCGGATCCACCTCTATCGCCTGGCCCTGTGCGACCTAGCCACCGACGTCGACGAGCTTCGCCGCGAAGTCACGGTCACCGTCATCCACGAGGTGGCCCACCACTTCGGGATCGATGACGAGTTTCTGGACGGGACCGACTTCGCTTGAGATTTAGGGTCCGCGCCGGGCCATGGGAACGTGGGCGATGCCGTCCTCCAGGAATTCGTCGCCGGTGGATTCGTAGCCCAACGAGGTGTACCAAGGGACCAGGTGTGTCTGAGCGTCGAGCACGATCCGTCCGGGCGTGGTGTCGTGCACGTGGGTCAGTAGCACGCCGGCCAAGCCGGAGCCCCGGGCATCGGCTCGGGTGGTGACCCGGCCCACCCGGTGGGTTCCGTCGGGTTCAACCAGCACCCGGGCCATGGCGGCCGGCCGACCATCTGGTCCGTCCAGCCAGACGTGGCGGGTATCGGGCTCCGGATCCCGTCCGTCCAACTCGGGGTAGGCGCAGTCCTGCTCGACCACGAACACGTCGACCCGGAGCTGCAGAAGGTCGTGAAGGGTCCCGACGTCCAACTCTGAAAATCGACGATCGTTTATGGATGGGCGGTCGGGTTTGTTCACCGGGGTGACGGTAGTGCCGGCACCCGGGTTGGACCGGCGGCCTCGGGGATCGGACAATGGGCCCGTGCCCGTCGCCGCCCTCCCTACCGGAATCGACATCTGCCACGAGTCGTTCGGTGACCCCGCCGCTCCGACCGTGCTGCTCATGCATGGCCTGGGCAGCCAGCTGCTGGTCTGGGAGGAGGGCCTCTGCCGTCTCCTGGCCGATACCGGGTTGCACGTTGTCCGCTACGACCACCGAGATAGTGGTCTGTCGACCATCTTCGGCGCCGACGGTCCTCCCTGCGGCAAGCCGTATGACCTGGGCGACATGGCGGACGACGCGGTGGGCCTGCTCGATCACCTGGGCCTGGCCGACGCCCACATGGTCGGGTTTTCGCTAGGCGGAATGGTTGCCCAGACCGTGGCCGCCGAGCATCCCGACCGGTGCCGGAGCCTCATCTCCATGGGCTCGTCCACCGGCAATCGGGAGTTCGGACGCCCCGCCGAAGCCACGCTGGCTGCCATGCTCGTGCCGTCGCCGGCCGATCCAGCTGAAGCGATTGAAAAGCAGTTGGCCGACCGTCGACTGTGGGCCAGCGTGTGGCACGACGATGACCACGCCCGGTCGGTGTTCGCCGACTACCAGCAGCGCTCGCCCCAACCGCAGCACGCCCATGACCGACAGCGCGGCGCTGCGATGCTCTCGGGTGACCGGGAGCGGCAGTTGGCTGGAATTACCGTGCCCACCCGGGTGGTCCACGGGTCGGCCGACACCCTCATCCCCGCTGCAGCCGGTGAGCGCACCGCCGAGGTCATCCCCGGTGCGGCGTTCGTGCTGCTCGAAGGTTGGGGACATGACATGGCGCCCGGTGCCTGGCCGATCATCGTCACGGCCATTGCCGACCACTGCCACGTCGTGGACCGGACCTGAGCCTCAGCCGCGCACAGGATCTGAACCGCAGCGACGAACCAGCAACTCGAATCAGACAATCGAACCAGAAACGGGAGTACGACATGGGCGCACTGGACGGAGTCCGGGTCATCGAACTGGCCGGCATCGGGCCCGGACCGTTCTGCGGAATGATGTTGGCCGACATGGGAGCCGACGTCGTCCGCATCGACCGGGCCGGTTCGGTCCGTGGCGGCGATCCGGCGAAGCCGCCGGCCAACGTCAACGCCCGCGGTCGCCGGAGTATCGGTGTCGACCTCAAGTCCGATGAGGGCCGCGAGTTGGTGTTGCGGATGGTGGCCGACGCCGACGTGGTGTTCGAGGGCTTTCGCCCCGGGGTGGCCGAACGCCTGGGCCTGGGTCCCGACGACTGTCTGACCCGCAACCCGGCCATCGTCTACGGGCGAATGACCGGCTGGGGTCAGGACGGCCCGTACGCCCAGACCGCCGGGCACGACATCAACTACATCGCCCTGGCTGGAGCGCTGGCCCACATGGGTCGTGACGATTCAGGGCCGGTGCCACCGCTCAACCTGGTCGGCGACTTCGGCGGTGGCGGCATGTACCTGGCCTTCGGCATCGTGTGCGCCCTCCTTTCGGCCCGGTCCACCGGCGAGGGGCAGGTTGTCGACGCCGCCATGGTCGATGGGGTAGCCAGCCTCATGGGTTTCTTCTACGGGATGCTCCACACCGGCTTTGCCACCGAAAACCGGGGCGAGAACATGCTCGACACCGGGGCCCACTTCTACGACGTGTACGAGTGCGCCGACGGGGAGTACATCTCCGTCGGCTCGATCGAACCGCAGTTCTATGCCGAACTGATCGACAAGCTGGGCCTTGACGCCGAGGACTTCGCCAACCAGCACGACCGGTCGCGGTGGCCGGAGCTAAAGGCCAAGGTGGCCGCCGTGGTGGCCACCCGCACCCGTGACGAGTGGGACGCCGTGCTGGAGGGCAGCGACGTCTGCTACGCCCCGGTGCTGACGGTGTCCGAAGCCATTGGTCATCCCCACCACCTGGCCCGGGGAACCTTCGTGGAGTCGGGTGGGCTCATGCAGCCCGGCCCCGCCCCGCGCCTCAGCGGCACCCCCGGTTCGATCCGGCGCCCACCGCCCCACGAGGGCCAGCACACCGAGGAACTCCTGGTCGAGCTTGGCTTAGGTGCCGACGAGGTGGCCGCCCTGCGGGCCGCGGGCGCCATCGCCTGAACGGAAGGGATTCTGAATCATGTCGACCGTCGTCTTCTTCCATGCCCATCCTGACGACGAGGCGTTGGCCTCGGGCGGGACCATGGCCCGTATGGCCGACGAGGGCCACCGAGTGGTCCTCGTGGTGGCCACCCGTGGCGAAGAGGGCGAGCCGGTGCCCGGTGTGCTGGCCGAAGGCGAGGCGCTGGGGGATCGCCGAACATCGGAGGTCCACGAGGCGGCGTCGATTCTGGGCGTGGCCCGGGTCTCCTTCCTCGACTACCGGGACAGCGGTATGGCCGACCATCCAGCCAACGACCACCCCGAGTGCTTCTGGCAGGCCGACACCGAGTCGGCTGTAGATCGGCTCGAAGAGGTGCTTGCCGACGAAGAGGTCGACGTCTTGGTCGTCTACGACTCCCAGGGCGGGTACGGCCACCCCGACCACATCCAGGTCCACAGGGTGGGAACCCGCTGGGTCGAGCGGGAGGGCACCGGCGGTCGAACAGTACGACTCCGCTGGGTGACCATGAACCGGGACGTCATCCGGTCGTCGATCGACGCCGCGGTAGCGGCGGCTGCAACCGCAGAGGCAGCCGGCGAGGAGATCTGGTCCGACGAGGCAATGCTGGAACTCCGTCGCGAGCGGGCCGAGTCCGACACCTTCGGTATGCCCGATGCCGAGATCACCCACGGCGTCGACGTCACCTCGGTTCTGGATCGCAAGCGTGCCGCCATGCGGGCCCACGCCAGTCAGATCGCCGACGACTCGTTCTTCTTGGCCATGCCCGACGAGGCGTTTGCCATGAGCTTCGGAGCCGAGTGGTACGTCGATCCGGGCCGCCCTCGTGATGGCGGTTCGCAGAGCGATGACCTGTTGCTCAAATGACGGCTGCTGGCATGATTAGCCGATGAACACGATCACGGTGCTGGGTTCCCTGCGAGACCTCCACGAGGGATTCGCCTGGGTGATGGTGATCGGCAACGGCCTGGCTGGAGCGTGGGCGCTGTCGGCCCACCGGGTAGAGGCACTACGAGGCCGATCGCTCTGGTGGTTCACCGCGCTGGTGCAGGTGGCCATTGCCGTGCAGGTGACCATCGGGGTGGGATTGGTGGCCGGTCAGGACATCGACCCGCCACAGTTCCACCTCTTCTACGGATTCGTGGCCCTCATCGTCGTGGGCATCGTCTACAGCTACCGCCAGAGCATGCGGCCGCACCGGCACCTGCTCTACGGGTTTGCCGGCCTGTTTCTCATGGGGCTGGGCATCCGCGCCATGCTGGTTGCCGCCTGACGGCAGATCGAACCCGTCACTAGCGGGCGGCGTCGAGGCGGCTACGGAGGTCGTCCAGTTCAGCCTCGAGACGCTTGGGGAGCCGGTCGCCGATCATCGAGTAGTGCTCGTCGATGAGGGCCACCTCGTGGCTCCATGACGACGGATTCACGGTCAGCAGACCGGCCATCGTTTCGTCGTCCAGATCTAGGCCGGTTCGGTCGATGGCGTCAACCGTGGGCACCAGACCGATGGGGGTCTCGACGGCTTCGGCTCGGCCCGACACCCGGTCGACGATCCACTCGAGCACCCGACTGTTCTCACCAAAGCCGGGCCACAGGAAGCGACCGTCGGCGTCTTTGCGGAACCAGTTCACCCAGAACATCTTCGGGAGGAGCGACGGTTCGGCCTGATCACCGACCGACAGCCAGTGGGCGAAGTAGTCGCCGACGTTGTAGCCGATGAACGGGAGCATGGCGAAGGGGTCGAACCGGACCTGACCGATGGTGCCGGCAGCCGCAGCGGTCTTCTCCGAACTCATGATCGAGCCGAGGAAGACGCCGTGGTCCCAGTCGCGAGCCTCGGTCACCAACGGCACGTTGGTGGCCCGCCGTCCACCGAACAGGATGGCCGAGATGGGCACGCCGGCCGGGTCCTCCCACTCGGGGGCGATCGACGGGCACTGCGAGGCGGGGGTGGTGAACCGGGCATTCGGGTGGGCGGCCGGCCCATCTGACTCGGGCGTCCAGGGCTGGCCCTGCCAATCGGTCAACTGGCCCGGCACCTCGTCGGTCATCTTCTCCCACCAGACGTCGCCGTCAGGCGTGAGGGCCACGTTGGTGAACACCGAGTTGCCCCACAGGGTGGCCATGGCGTTGGCGTTGGTGGCATCTGAGGTGCCGGGGGCCACGCCGAAGAAGCCGGCCTCCGGGTTGATGGCGTACAGGCGTCCATCGTCGCCGAACTTCATCCACGCGATGTCGTCGCCGATGGTCTCGACGGTCCAGCCGGGCTGCGTAGGAACCAGCATGGCCATGTTGGTCTTGCCGCACGCTGAAGGGAACGCTGCGGCCACGTAGGTCTTCTCGCCAGCGGGCGACGTCAGGCCCAGGATCAGCATGTGCTCGGCCAGCCAGCCGTCGTTGCGGGCCATGGTCGAGGCAATCCGAAGGGCGAAGCACTTCTTGCCCAGCAGGGCGTTACCGCCGTAGCCGGACCCGTAGGACCAGATCTCCCGGGTCTCGGGGAAGTGTGAGATGTACTTGTTGTCGGCATTGCACGGCCACGGCACGTCGGCTTGTCCGGCCTCGAGCGGGGCGCCCACCGAGTGCACGCAGGGAACGAAGTCGTCGTCGCCCAGCACGTCGAGGACGGCTGATCCCATGCGGGTCATGGTTCGCATGCTGACCACTACGTAGGGCGAGTCGGTGAGCTGCACCCCGATGTGGGCGATGGGCGATCCCAGCGGACCCATCGAGAACGGGATGACGTAGAGGGTCCGCCCCCGCATGCATCCCCGGTAGAGCTCGCTCATCTCGGTCTTGAGCGTCGACGGGTCCCGCCAGTTGTTGGTCGGTCCGGCGTCGACCGGGTTGACTGTCGAGATGTAGGTGCGGTCCTCGACCCGGGCCACATCGCCGGGATCGGAAAGCGCCAGGTAGGAGTTCGGGCGGAGGTCGTCGTTCAGTCGACGGAAGGTGCCTGTCTCGACGAGCTCGCCACAGAGACGGTCGGCTTCGTCGGTCGAACCGTCACACCAGTGGACGGCGTCGGGAGCCAGCAGCTGGACCCAGTCCTCGACCCATGCAATGAGGGCACGGTTTCTGGTGGGGGGCTCGTCTGCTGTCGCCATCTGTTCCCTTACTTGTGGGCGTGCCATGACGATGCCACACGGGAGGGGTGAGATCCGCGCTCTAGAGGGTGTGACTCCGGTCTATGGAACCGGTCACCGGTCACCGGTTCCGCGGACTGGTCGGAAGTCAGCCGATGTCGGGGGTGCCCATGTCGACCTCGGAACCGAGCGAGAGCGAGGTAGCCCGCTTGTCGCCGTCGAGGACGAACAGGACGCGTTGCCCCTGTCGGAGCATGCGAAACACCGAGCCGTCGAGTGCACCGTCAGCCAGATCGAACTCGGCCAGGTCGGTCTCGCGGATCACGACACCGTCGCCCGTTCCCGGGTCGTACGACTTGACCACACCCTGCATGTCAGATCTCGGCGCTCGTCGACCGGCTCAGCTACCGGCCTTGACGACCTTGCCGGCCTTGATGCAACTGGTACAGACGTTCATGCGCTTGGTGGATTTGCCCACCACAGCCCGCACACGCTGGATGTTCGGGTTCCAGCGACGATTGGTCCGCCGGTGGGAGTGGCTCAGGGACTTGCCGAACCAGGGCTTCTTGCCGCAGATTTCACAGACGGACGCCATCACAACACCTCGATAGGGGA